>Ga0067045_1031819_pt1 | contig 11393 bp, 9 predicted proteins | sample TerdegcTABiofilm_FD_59184 | JGI IMG/M metagenome (GOLD analysis project Ga0067045, IMG submission 59184) | Combined Assembly of (Gp0054472, Gp0054536) Wastewater bioreactor microbial communities from Singapore -Terephthalate degrading...
GAAGGTCTAAGGCGGCTCGTGATCCCCAGAAATGAGATAGCCATAACTATAATTGCTCTAGTGGTTTCCATAATTCTTGCCTTTCTGCTTAAATACACGAAACTGGGTACAGCCATACGAGCCCGAGGCCAGGATGAAATAGGAGCCCGGGTGGTCGGGATAGATACAAACAGGATAGACGCCATTGTCTGGGGCATAGGTATAGGTTTAGCGGTACTTGTAGGGATCCTGGCGGCACCAAAATCCTCGGTACATCCTAATATGCTCATCAACATGCAACTCTACGGCATAACCGCCGGAGTGCTTGGAGGCTTCGGCAGTCTTTTCGGGGCCATCTGGGGAGGGCTTATCCTGGGAATCCTTGAAAAACTCGTGGGGGTTTATATTTCGCCGGATTATCAGATAAGCATAATCTTTCTCCTCATCATAGTAGTGCTGGTGATAAAACCTTCGGGTATTTTTGCCGGCAAGGGAAGCGGGAGGGTGTAACTGTTGAAAAAGACAATACTGATCGGCCTAGCGGCCCTGGCCCTGGGATTTCTATTCATCAATAAATCCTTTATCCTAATGATCTTTTCCATTATTCTTATCTATGGCATTGCCGCCATGGGAATGAATATTTTAACCGGCTTTGCCGGCCAGCTCTCCCTTGGCCACGGAGCTTTTCTCGCCATCGGCGCCTATACCTCCGCCTATCTATCCATCCATATGGGCACTCCTATAATTCTGAATATGCTGGTAGGAGCCGTGATTGCCTCCGGGTTGGGGCTTCTTATTGGTCTTCCTGCCCTGCGGATGAAGGGTTTCTATCTGGCCATTGCAACCATAGCTTTCGGAGTAGGAGTGGAGCAGCTTATAGCTGCGGTGGATGAACTGGGTGGGCATGGCGGTATCTACCGGATTCCACGTCTTTTTCGAAACCAGTTCAACACCTTTCTGATAATACTTTTGGTATTCCTTGTAATGTATCTGATAGCCCAGATTATTGTAAAATCCCCCTTTGGAGTGAAATACCGGATGGTCCGGGACAGCGAGATAGCTGCCCGGGCTTACGGGATTAATCTTCGTAAGATCAAGTTGAATGCCTTTGTTACAAGTGCAATCTACGGTTCTGTGGCGGGGACCTTGTATGCCCATACCGTGGGATACATCCAACCCATGGATTTCGGCCTAGCCACATCGATCAACCTCCTCTGCATGGTGATAATTGGGGGTGTAACAATGCTGGAGGGGGGACTTATCGGATCCATGATAATCTCCGGACTCCCCTTCTTCTTCTCCCGTACTTCGATACCCATGTCCATCATCGTAGGTATACTGCTTATCCTATTTGTCCTGCTTTTGCCTAAAGGGATAGCCTTTGAAATCTTTCTGGCCTACAACAGATACCTGCAGATTCCCTATATCAAACTCTTGCGGTTCCTCCATTCAAAACGGAAGGGCCGGGGCAAATTTATTACCGCCGGAGATAAATGGATCTATTATACAGAAGAGGGATCCGGCAAACCGGTTCTATACCTCCATGGCAACAGTGGTTCCCACGAATGGTTCCGGGAGGTAATGGATGTACCGGGCTACCACATCTTTGCACCGGATATACCGAATTTCGGAAAATCGGACAGGCTGCCGGAAAGCGACATTGATCTTTATGCGGACAAGATTGCCGATTTTATGAAGGCCGTGAATATTAAAGATTGTTATGTAGTTGGTCATTCCCTTGGTGGTGCTGTAGCCCTCTCCCTGGCTCTGCGGCATTCGGAAAGGGTGCGCCGGCTTCTCCTCCTGGACGGTTGCCCCATTGATGGCCTTAAAACACCGGAAGAGGCTTACCCTCTCATTGAGATGTACAAAAGAAACTTCGTGCTTTTAAAAAAAAGCATTGCTGCTGCCATGGGTACGCGGAAGGATCGCAGACTGCATAACCTCTTGACCAAAGAGGCTTTATTGATGAATCCTTCTTCCTATGCCGGAAACGCAAGAGCCCTGACAAGGGTAGATTTCCGGGATCAAGTTAAGGACTTCCGGATTCCCACCCTTTTTGTGGTCGGGGAAAAGGATCCAGTAATAAGTGCCGAGGATGCCCAGAGAACGGCAGAGTATCTAGGCGGGAAAATAATGGTGCTGGAAGGAATCGACCACTCCCTGGTGGTAGAGGATCCAAAGAAATTCAAGGAGATCCTGATCGGACACGACAAAGAATGAAAGGAAAAAGGAAAACCTCTACCAGGGAAAAACTCCTCAATTCCGCCGTAGACCTCTTTTCCCAGCGGTGGTACGAATCCGTTTCAATTGTAGAGATCTGCAAAAACGCCGGCCTCTCCAATGGAGCCTTCTACAAATATTTTTCCGATAAGGAAGAGGTTTTTAAGAATATCCTGGACACCTTTATGGAGAGTTTTCCCCTGCGCTTCCAGACCCTTCCGGGCTCAACGATAAAGGAGAGGCTTACAGCTTTTTACACCCTTCTTTTTCAGGCAAACCGGGAGGATTGGAAATACATCAACATATTCCGGGAAGGGGAGTACCGGTATCCGGAATATGAAAGAAAGCTTCGCAGAATTTATATGGACATTCTTTTCCGTATCTACCAGAGGGAGGTGCGGGAAAGCGAATATCTCTATGCCCTGGGAGGAGTGCGGTTTCTCGTGCGAAGACCCGTTTTCCAGGAGACCCGGGTGGATCCGGAAACCCTGACCGATCTTGTCATGGGGGGCATTTTTAAATCCTCCTCCGGGAAGGGCCGGGATTATCTCGATACCCCCCTTAACCCGCCGTTAAAGGAAGGGGCAACGGAAACCCGGGACAAGCTGATCCAGGCGGGAATTGAGCTTTTTGGCAACCGGGGCTACCACAAGGTGAATGTCTTTGAGATCTCCCGAGCCGCAGGCTTTTCCGTGGGGACCTTCTATATCCATTTCAAAAGCAAAGAGGAGTTTCTTGCCGAGGTCATACGTTATATTGGAAAGGGTCTCCGGCATTACATAGGTAAAAGAATTGACAGAACCCTTCCCAGGGTGCGGATGGAACTGCAGGGCTGGCTCCTCTTTCTCTCCTATTTTTCCGTTCACCTGGAAAACTACGAGATTGCCAGGGATGCCGAGTTTGCCGCCAGCGAGTCGGTACGGGAGTATTACGACGAACTGGAAAAACGATATTCCACCGCTGGAATCAGGATACCCAATACCAAACTGGCGGTAAACTATCTCCTGGGAATAGGCCACCATCTAGGCATAGAATACTTTTTCAGCAAATCCTTTTCCGACCCTGTCCCCCTGTTAGTGGAGATGGAGGAACTGCTTACATCCGGTATGCCTAGGTAATACCGCTGGTTTTTCTTTAATGCTGCACCTGATCAAGATGGACGCCGGTCGAATAATTGCCGGAGAAATCAACAGTATAAATTAAATAGTAATAATGAATGCCGGAGATTCCTGTGGAATCGCAGTAGTTAGGTTCGTATCCCTCATAAACGATTTCGCCGTCGGAATGATTCGCAGGGGGTGACCAGGATTTTCTAACAATAACAACCTTGTCAAAGTCCCTGTCTTTCGGGTTTATCCACTGTATCGTATTGTATGTGGAGGGGCCGGAGATTGCCGGGAGTAAAACCTCTCCGGGGGGCATATCGTCCTCCGGCAATGGAGTCGGTTCGGACTCCTTTTCTTGGAGGATAAGACTTACCGGGAAGGGGGAACTCAGATTAAAGGTAACAATTCTGCGGGAAAGGTCATCCACACCGCCATCGTACATCTCAATAAGGTTTTCCATGTCCCAATGAAAAATCAGCTTAGGATTAATGTAGGGAGTAAAATCAATTTCCGGGCCTGGAAAGAACAACTGGGAAGAATTCCCGGAGGTGTAAGTACCGGGGGCTGCCCAGGATCCATACTCACCAAGTGGGTTCTGTATTCCGGGGACAGTTATATCACTCCCTATTGTGAGATAGCTTAGAAAGGTTGTTGCATAGGGCTGAAGAGCATCAAAACTAAAATAATGAAGCCCCGGAACAGGGGGATCAATAAGGGTAATTTCACCCGGAAAGATTACGTGGGCATTTTCCGGGCCAAGATCTACCCCCACCATGCTCATCACGTAGTAGCCGTCGTTAGAAGACCCCATGGCACCGGGTAAAAACTGCATGGATAATCCCTCCCAGATTGACCTTGTTACAGTAGCATCCCTTATAAAATTATCCGCATGGATAAGATTTATATGCTTAGGGATGATTGCTCCTTCAGGAGTTTGTGTCATTTTGGATAGATCCTGCACGGTGATGTTTTTATAGATTCGGAGATAATCGATATCAAGAACAAAGAATTCCGGTGTATACCTTCCGATTAACGAGCCCCGGTTTGCCTGCTGTCTTTCCGTCTTAAAATAGCTGTCCTCCAGAAGGGGGTTAATTTTGTATACAGCCTTTCCGCTGCCGGGATTATCCGCCTGTCGAGAAACCTCGGAACTTGAGGTAAAGGATACGGAGATCTTTTTTTCGACCCTTTCCCCTAGGAAACAGCCTGTGGTCAGAAAAATAATCAGGGAAAGAAGGATTGGGGTAATTTTATTCATAGACTTTTTTACTCCTGAAAGGGTAATAATTAAATCGATTATATGCATATGTTATGATTATTTGCAACTTTTTTATAGTTCTCCGAACCTTGTTGCTAGGGGTTTAATATTACATAATTCTTATATTTAGAGGAGATATTCCCCTAGTTTTACTGGAATAAGATACAGTTAGAGAACTTTCAAATACTCCTTTTTATATATATAATCAGTCACAACAATCTTCGGAGAACTACAAAAAAAATAACGGAGCAATGGAATGAAATACAGAATGATCCTGAAGACTGGATTTATCACCCTGGCTATAACTATTCTCCTGGGATGTATGAGCATCCCTTCCTCAATTGTAGACCCGGAAAACTGGTTCCAAGGTTTGCCGGAGAACCACGATTCTGCCACCTATAAAAGTCCCTGGGATGGAAACTGGCTGAATTTAATCACTGCAAAACCGGATGAACTGGAAAAACTTATGATAATAGATCTTGCGGGTGATCCGGTGTATAAAACCCTGGAGCTTCAGCTCCTGCGGAGGGAGGGGGAGGCTTATGGCGTTGCTCTAGCAGCCCGGAAGGATGGAGGGATTGATTACTATTACCAGCCGACTTTTCCAATGACTGAAGAAAGGCTGCAGGCTCTGTCCGCTCTGCTTACAAAACCCAGTTTTTATAAAAAAGATTTTGATTATTCCCTGAAAGTTACAGGGAGAGGTCTAAAGGCAATGCTTGATCTTTTTGATGCCGAAGGCAGGAGAATCTATTTTAACATAAGGGAGGATCAGAAGGATCGAAAGCTGACCGGAATCCTTGCCCCTGTGTCGGATCATGCAGAGAAACCGGAATCCTTTCCCCTGGTTTACCTAGATGACTACAGCATGGTGCTGGTAAAGAATACAGATATAATCATAGAAATCGATGGAATAAAGAGAAAACCAGTTATCTTCCCGATTATTGTGGATGGCCAGAGGGTGTATTATGGAAGATACTCCTCCCGGGTGGTTATTGCCGATCTAATTCCTGAGGGGGATTACTTTCTTCCGGCAGAGGGGATTGAATCCAGTACCGCTCTGTTGAAAAAACCGGGGACGGAATATCATCTATCCTGGAACGGAGGGCACCCGGAACTTACGAAGGCGGTATTTGAAACAGGGAATAGTACTGTGGAATTAGAGTTTTATCCAGCTCTCCCTAACCTTCCAGCCTTAGTTCCAGGAGTGTCTCTAGAGGGTAAATTCATCCTTTCTGTCAATTCAGTAAAAGGGGTCATTGGCGGGGAGTATTCAATAGAGACAGAAGACCAGCAGATACTCCTTAAGCTTCAGCCCCGGAAAGGCTGGCAGCCCCCGGGGATGTCCAGAACTCCCTGGGTCGGAACCTTTCTCTACGAAGCGGTTTTAATCCCAGTGGGTGGAGGGGTAAAGATAAAATCCAATTGGTCAAGGATAAACCGGCAACCCAGGTAAGCCCCTCACAGTGGTTTGGGTGCCTTTTTTGTAGTTCTCCGAACCTTGTTGCTAGGGGTTTAATATTACATGATTCTTATATTTAAAGGGGCTATTCCCCTGGTTTTGTTGGAATAAGATACCCTTAGGGAACTTTCAAATACTCCTTTTTATATATATAATCAGTCACAACAATCTTCGGAGAACTATAAATGAAATACAAAGTGACAGCTTTAGCCAAGGACAGTCAGTGCCCTCTTGTTAAACAAGGCGACAGGATGGTTATAGAAGGCACCATGGTTAATTTAAAGGAAACGGACAGTATCTGTACCGTGGCGCTGGGAGCCATTCAATATTCTCTTTACATGATGGGAAAGGCGGAGGACCCTGCAGATTTCGGGAGATCCGATGTTTACACCCTGCAATGTCCAGATCCGGAAACCAGGGTGATTTTTGAAATCTCCCGGCAGGCGATGGAGGAATAGACATTTTCGTCTGGTTCTGAAGGAGAAATCAGGCCTGTGCGGAAAAGGACGGCCCCAGTTGATATCTCGGAACAGCCAGGGTGGATCACTTTTTCCCTGGCCTTAACTCCTTTATAACCCTGTCTGCTGCAATTTTGCCGGTCAATACTGCAATGGGCAGCCCGGAGGGGCTGTAGGTCCACTGGCCCGCCTGGAAGATATTCGGCAGAGTAGTTAATACAGATTTCACCACCTGCTGCATCTTGTGGACCGCCGGAAGGTTTTCTTTTCCGAAGGCCCACCCTGTAATAGCTCCGTCGGAATTACCGGTTATACGTTCTATGGACAGGGGAGTGGAACAAAACCAATCCAGAACCTTTGAACGGAGACCGGGAAAAATACTTTCGGAAAAGACATCCAGAATATAATCTGCGCAGAGTTTCTTGAGCTCTTCGTACCAGCCGGCTTCGTGGATTTTCCTTGTCAGGGTGTAGTCAAAGAGGCAGCTCAAGATCAGGCCTGTCTTGCCCGTGGGAGCAAGGGAGGGGTCTTTGAGCACTGGGATGGAGATCTCGAAGGTGTTAAGTTCGAAATAACCTTTAAGGAAATGCTTCACCCTGACGTTGGAATCTGGGTAAGTACCGAAATTGTCCAGAAGCTCTTTCAATCCTTCCCTAAGGATATTACCCAATCCTTTGGGTGAGGGGGTGTAGAAAAAGTGGCCCTCGCAGATCTTTCTGAAGTATTCGGGAGATTCATCCACGGAAAGAAAGAGGGATAACACAGAATCTTCTCCCCTGTGCTCCCTAAGCCGGGAACTCCAGGCGACCGTTTTCTCCTTTACTCTGACATCGGAAATCGCATTGACATTGACTGCCCTGTACAGGGATTTTAGGTCGGCGCACCAGATAAGTTTTTTGTAATAAAAGGTTTCGCCGGTGCTGTCGGTAAGGGCCTGTTTTTCCGGATCCACCCCCACTGCCTCGCGGCAGGGATACAGGGCAAGTCCTTCCCCTTGTGCATACCCGCTTAAAAGGTTCATGAGAGTCGCGGTACCGCCCAGGGGATACAGATAATCAAGATAAACACTGAAATAGCTCATGGCGAAAAAGGTGGGAGTCTTTTGGAAAAAATGCTGACCTATCATATCCCGGAGAGAAGGATTGGTTGTTTTAGTAGCCAGAAACTCCTCCACCGGCCTGGTCAGCCTGTTTATCCTGCCGATTGTGGAAAGAAATTTAAACAACCAGGGAAGCAGACGTTTGAAAATATATTGATAGTCTCGGGTAAGATCCTTGAAAACAGGATTTTCTATTCCGTAGATTACATCCATGTCCTTCATTATTCTTTTGATAAACCGGATGATCCCTTCTATCTCCCCGCGGCTCTCTGGATAGATAGCTTCGAGCAGCTCCTGGTAGTCCCGCAGAGATTCCTTCGAGGTAATGGAGATTACCCTGTCACCAATGCCTATGGACACGGGGCTTTTTACATATTCCATCGACAGGTTCAGATCGGAAAGCATGGGAAGTATTATCCCCGAATCCTCAATGGCGCGTAATCCCATATCAAAAATAAAACCCTTCCGGTTAACCTGCTGCAGCAGGCCTCCGGGCTTCTCTTGTTTGTCCAGAAGCGCGACATGCAGCCCAGCCCGGGAGGTATAGGCAGCGGCGGTCAGTCCTGCAGCGCCTCCGCCTACAATCAGGACATCATATTTCATCGCTCAATCCCGAAAGTTGCAGAGTTTTTTCCCAGAGCCGGGCCCCGACTTCCCGGTCCAGGGCATGGGGGGCTGGTTTTTCCGGATGGGTCCTGTTGAAATATTTACCCGTTACCCCTTCTAACGAGGGATGCGAGGCAAGATAATGGAGAGATTCCCCTGATATTTTAACATCCTTAAGAGATTTCCATAGAATCTTGTCATGATACCAGATGTAGAAGCGTCCGTTGTTGTGCCCGATATTGCTTTTAACCTCTCCGGGGTGCATGGCATTGATGGTGATGTTTGTACCCGAAAGACGGTCGGCGAACTCCCAGACGGATAAAAGCTGGGCGGTCTTTGAGGCTCCGTAGCCGCGCAATCCTGTATAGATCCTCTTCCTCCAGTTCAGGTCCTCTAGGTTAAAGCCGTTGAATCGGTGCCCCTGGGAATTCACCTGGATGATCCGGACCGGCCGGGGATTGGTTTTCAGTTTTGGAATGAGGGAGTAGGTCAGAATAAAAGGGGACAGATGATTTACACAGAATACCGATTCAAACCCATCTTTGGTATAGATCTTCTTAGTGGAATGGATTCCGGCACTGTTGATGAGAATATCCACCCTATCGACTGTATCAGTAATTTCCTTGGAAACCTTCTTGACCTCTTCGGGTAAGGTGAAATCCGCAAGGAAATACCTGATCTTTACGCCGAAACGGCTTTCAAGATCCTGCTTTACAGCCCTTGCCTTGGTCTCGTTTCTCGCCACCAGAACAAGATCGCAATGGAACCTGGCAAGTTCTTCCGCAGCGGAAAAACCTACACCGGAGGTTGCTCCGGACATAACCGCTGTTTTCCCAGCCAGGGACACATCAGAGCAAAGGTGCGGGGTTTTGTTATTGGCCATCATCTCCCGCATATCCTCCATCTGATACTGTTTAAGGTATTTCAACATACTTTTATCCGATCTTGTTACCCGAATTTTTTATGCATGAATTTCCTGTAGGCTTTTCCGAACCGGGGAATATTGTCAAAGATATCGCCCCAGAGATCGTAGTAGTCCCTTTGTTCGATTATCTTGGAATCCTCGTCCAGAGTAAGTTTCGAACAGCCGTACAGAATTGAACTGGGAAACTTCTTGAACATCATCGTCATCTCCCATTGCATAAAGATGATATTTCCTGTTTGAGAAAGGTCAAGGATCTCCATCTTTAATTCCCTGCACCGTTCGGCCAGGCGGTTGCAGAGGGCTTCAAAGTCCCGTTTTCCCGAGACCTTCTGGATGGAATCCTGAAAAACTATGTTTTCGTGGTAATAGGGGAACAAATGGGACCAGTCCGGCTTGCCGCTGGTATTGTATGTTTTTGACCACAGCTCCCGGACAATTTCTAGATTCAGGATCTTTTCCATACTAGCACCTTATTTGATTACTTCTGGCAGGAACATACCGTAAAAAACTTTATCCCTGCCCCACCTCCACAGCCTGCATCTCCCGGGAGTACCGGTGGAATAATCAGAGCCCGGCTGAAAGTACTCCTGGGGAAGGCGCAGACATTCTGGCCACGCTTCCGTTATAGTTAGTAACAAAAACCATTATCATTATGTTTTGCAGATCATGATTTAAACATCAAAGCTCCTGTTTGTCAAGACTTTGATTTAGCCATGAACCGGAGGCTGGCAACAGTCAGGCAACGGGGTTTCTTTCCCTTAGGCATTAGCCGTTGCCTAGTGGTCGTGATTATAGAAAAAAAACCTATAAACTTTGCAAATCTTACTTTAAATGTCATAATTGTAGAATGAACATTTACCGTATTTTTTCTGATCGGCTTCGCAAATCCGCGGAGTTGTTTCCTGTATTAGTTCTTACAGGGCCGAGGCAGGCGGGAAAAACAACGCTTCTGCGTGAGCTTTTTCCAAAGCACAATTATGTTTCCCTGGATCTGCCCAGTCTTGCGGAGGCTGCAGAAACAGATCCAGATTCCTTTTTTAAGGCTTATCCTCCGCCGGTATTGATAGACGAGGTCCAGTATGCTCCCGGGTTGTTCAGACATATAAAAAGGCTGGTGGATCAATCCCGCAATTCCTATGGCCGTTTTGTCCTTGCAGGCAGTCAGTCCTTCCCGCTTATGCGGGAGGTCTCGGATAGCCTTGTAGGTCGTTGTGTATGGTTTGAACTGGAAAATCTGTCCGTTGAAGAGCTGGTGTCCGAGGGCCTTATAGCTCCCAAAAAACCCGACTGGCCAGCGCTGCTAGTCCGAGGACAATTCCCGGAACTTTGGAAAAGGCCTGATCTGCCAACGGATGATTTTATGCATTCCTATGTTGCTACCTACCTTGAGCGCGATGTCCGTCAGATTTTGAATGTATCAAGCCTGCGGGATTTTGAACGCTTTCTGCGGCTTATGGCAGCTCGATCTGGGTCGATGCTCAACAAAACAGAGATTGCCAAAGATGTCGGTGTGGCCCCGAAAACCATAGGCGATTGGGTAGCGGTGCTTCGGATATCCGGCCAAATCACCCTTCTTGAGCCTTGGTATACCAGTTTTAACCGGAGAATTGTAAAGACCTCAAAGGTATACTTCCGGGATTCAGGACTTCTCTGTCATCTCCTCGGTTTGGATACCCAGAGCCTACTCCGCTCCCCCTTCCTGGGCCCGGTGTGGGAAGGATTTATCCATTCAGAACTCCGCAAACTTATCGGCCCCATGGAACGACATGGGCGGCTATGGTTTTACCGCGATCAGGCAGGGACAGAGGTCGAACTTCTCCACGAAAAGGATGGGTTTCTGGATTTCCTTGAGACAAAATGGAGCGAACACCCCGGGTCAAAAGATGCGGCGGCAATTTCCCGTCTTATACGTGATCTATCCGCCTCGGGCAGACCAGAGAAGCCCGGGCGTGGCTTGGTAATTGCCAGAAATCCTCTGCCCTATAGAATTATGCCCGGTATCGATGCTCTGCCTCCCACGGAACTCAAAGGATGGCTGGCCGGGGGGGGATATGAACAATTTTAATTACCTTCAGATACCTATCCGCCGATCCTTCGCGAGTTTTCAATTCCTCCGGTTCGACCGTTTAATAAAATCTCAGTTTCGGTTTGGTCCTTATTTCCCATCACAATATGCCATATGGGGAAATATACTAGGTTATTGAAAGAAAGTTCAACCTTGGGATCCTGCATGGCCAGATATCTTTTAACAAAGGCCTCGTAAGCAGCGGTGCGGCA
>Ga0067045_1031820_pt1 | contig 11393 bp, 12 predicted proteins | sample TerdegcTABiofilm_FD_59184 | JGI IMG/M metagenome (GOLD analysis project Ga0067045, IMG submission 59184) | Combined Assembly of (Gp0054472, Gp0054536) Wastewater bioreactor microbial communities from Singapore -Terephthalate degrading...
GGGGAAGAAAAGGAGAGGGTTTCCATTCAGAATTGTGGGATCGGGGCACGGTTTCTTGCCTTTCCCATTTTTCCAGAGCTTTTCCTTTTCCCTTCCCCTATTCGCACTTCATTCCGCTGAATACTTACCAGGCTGGAAGGCCTGACCTACAGCCCAAGCTCCCAGGCGTTTCCACTCCGCCAAGAAAGAGGCTCCACGATGCGTCCCATGATCCAGTTGTCCGCGGTGATTGTCGGCCTCGTTTGTGTGCTGTCGGAGGCCCGAGGGGCGCCGGCCGCTCCGGAGTCCTTGCGTTGCGAGGGACTTGCGGACCCGCTCGGCATCGATCGGGCGCAGCCTCGCTTCTCCTGGGCGATTCCACCCGGGGACCGCGGGCTGGCCCAGTCGGCGTTCCGGGTGGTCGTGGCTGGCTCGCCCGACGCGTTGGCCGCCGACCGTGGAACCCTGTGGGACTCCGGCAAGGTCAAGTCGAGCCAATCGCAATGGGTCTCTTACGCCGGCTCGCCGCTGGCCAAGGGTTCGCGTTGCTGGTGGAAGGTTCGCGTATGGGACCAGAACGGCGCCTCCTCGCCGTGGAGCGCGGCGGCCTTCTTCAGCGTGGGGCCGCTCTCGGCCTCCGAGTGGCAAGCCGAGTGGATCGGGGCCGATTGGATGAAGAACAACGAGGGTCCGCTCCCGTGGCTCCGCAAGACCGTCACGCTGGAAAAAGTCCCGGCCACGGCCACGGCCTACGTCTGCGCCCTGGGCTACTTTGAACTCTACGTGAACGGCCGGAAGGTGGGCGACGACGTCCTCACCCCGGCGGTCTCCGACTACGGCAAGCGAGGGCTCTACCTCACCTACGACATCACGAAACGGCTCGTCAAGGGCAAGAACTGCATCGGCCTTTGGCTGGGCCGGGGATGGTCCGTGGGCGCGCTCAAGAAGGCGGGCACCGTCGGGCCCATGGTGAAGGCCGAATTCGACCTGACGTTCGACGGGTCCGCCCCGCTCACGATCGCCACCGACGCGACCTGGAAGGCGCGGCCCAGCCACATCACTCCGCTGGGCCGGGGCACCAGCGGCAGCTACGGCGGCGAGATGGTCGAGGCGGAGAAGGCGGTCCCCAACTGGAGCGCGGCCGATTGCGACGACTCCGGCTGGCAGTCCGCGGCAGTCCATCATCCTCCCACGCCGGTCCTCGCCGCGCAGATGATGGAACCGAACCGCGCGCTCGACGAAATCCATCTGGCGTCGGTGAAACCGCTGGACGACGGGTTCCTGCTCGACATGGGCCGCAACTACACCGGCTGGTTCGAGTTGGCCCTGCCCGACGACGTGAAGCGGGGCGCGCAGATCAGCATGGAATTCGCCGACAAGCAGTTGCCCGACGGCAAGTTCCAGGTCTACGGCCAGCGGAGCGTCTACGTGGCACGGGGCGGCGGCGGTGAGCGGTTCCACAACCGCTTCAACTACGCGGCGTTCCGCTACGCCCTGGTGAAGGGCCTGCCGCGGGCCCCGAAGCCCGGGGAGGTCAGGGGCCGGCTCGTCACCACGGACTACGAGCGCGGCGCGACCTTCTCCTGCGACCATCCGCTGCTCAACAAGATCTACGACATGATCTGCTGGACGTACAAGTGCCTCAGCCTGGGCGGCTACACCGTCGACTGCCCGCACCGGGAGCGGCTCGGCTACGGCGGCGATTCCGGGACCTCGATGGAAATGGCGATGCTCAACTTCCGCACCGGGCCGTTCTACGCCAAGTGGGCGGCCGACTGGCGCGACGCGCAGAACGCGGAGGGCGACGTCCCCTACACCGCGCCCTACTCGCAGGATGCCGGCGGCGGCCCGGTCTGGAGCGGCTTCTGCATCACCATGCCCTGGCAGATCTACCTCACCTACGGCGACCGGCGCCCCCTCGAACTGGGCTGGCCCGTCATGAAAAAATGGCTCGCCTTCCTCGACACGAAGATGCGCGACGGCCTCCTGCAATTCTACGTGGGCATCGGCTGCGCGGGCTCGGCCCAGTGGAATTTCCTGGGCGACTGGGTGCCGCCGGGGAGGAAGCAGGGCAAGGACCGCGTCGACGACCGTTCCACCCTCTTCTTCAACAACTGCTACCTCGTCTACTGCCTCCAGCTTGCCTCGAAGATCGGCCGCGTCCTGGGCGACGACGCGCAGGCCGAGGTCTATGCGGCCCGGGCCAAGGAACTCGCCTCGCGGCTCCACGCCCGGTTCCTGAATCCCGACGGCGCGACCTACGCCAACGGCGAGCAAACCTATCTGGCCATGCCGCTGCTGTTCGGCATCACCCCGCCGAGCGTCGTGCCGAAGGTCATGGCCGCGCTCCAGCGCGACATCACCGTCACGTGCAAGGGCCATTTGAACACCGGCATGCACGGCAACTACTTCATGACCAAGTACCTCATCGATCAGCGCCGCAATGACCTCCTCGCGCTCATCCACACCCAGGAGGACTTTCCAAGCTTTGGCCACATGATCCGCAGCGGCGCAACCACGATCTGGGAAGAATGGGACGGCGACAACTCGCAGATCCACAACACCATGATCTCGGTGGGACTGTGGTTCATCGAGGGGCTCGCGGGCATTCGCTACGACGAGAAGGCCCCGGGCTTCCGGCATTTCCTTGCCTCGCCGGGCGTCGAGAGCGGACTGAAGCGGGTCGACGCCTCCCTGACGACCGGCTATGGGAAGATCGTCAGCGCGTGGCGGGTCGAGGGCGACACCTTGACTTGGAACCTTACGGTGCCGCCGAACACCACCGCAACGGTCACGATCCCCGCAACCTCGCTCGGCGAGGTCCGTGAAAGCGGCCGGCCCGTGGACTCGCAGCCGGGAATCACGCAGCCGGCCGTCGAAAAAGGCCTTTTCCGCTGCGAGGTCGCTTCCGGCGTCTACTGCTTCACCGGCCGGCTTCCGCCCCGATCGCCTTGAGTGTCGCCGGAGTCCCGAGACTCGCATGCCCAGCGCCTCGCGGCCCGTCTTGACGGACCGCTCATCGCTTCTCTAGAATTCACGTAGGTTGTGGAACGGGGGAACGCCAGCCGGACATCTTCGGCTAATCGATTCATCCTCTCTATCTTGGTCCTTCGTTCATCTCGGGTTCGGTCGGGGCTGGCGCTTCGCGGTGGGAGAGACGAGGATGATTACGGTCATCGTCCCTGCGCTCAACGAATCGGCGACGATCGCGTCGGTGGTGGAACTCGCGCGGCGCGATCCGCGCGTGACCGACATCCTCGTGGTCGACGACGGCTCGATCGATGGCACCCCCGAGTTGGCCGCGGCCGCCGGCGCGCGGATCCTCACCAGCACGATGCTGGGCAAAGGGGTCTCGATGGAGGACGGGATGCGCGCGGCCCGCAATGAAATCCTCGTCTACCTCGACGGCGACCTTTCGCATCTGTGCAAAGACCTGATTGACCGCCTCACGGCGCCGCTTTTTTCGGACACCGCCGATCTGGTGAAGGCCAGCTTTTCGCGCACCGGGGGCCGCGTCACGGTGCTCACGGCCAAGCCGCTGCTGCGCACGTTTTTTCCGGAACTTGCCCACTTCGAGCAGCCGCTGGGCGGCATCATCGCGGTGCGCCGAGGGCTGCTCCGCCGGCTTCGCTTCGAGAACGATTACGGCGTCGATGTCGCCCTCCTGATCGATGCCGCGGTGGTGGGCGCACGCATCGCCGAGGTTGACGTCGGGCACATCGAGCACGACAGTCACCCCCTGGAAGTGCTCGGCGACATGGCAACGCAGGTGGTTCGTGCCCTGCTCGATCGGGCCGTGCGGTATGGTCGTCTCACGGCGCGGCAAATCGATGAAGTCTGCGAGGTCGAACGCCACACTCAGGCCGAACTCGCTGTGGCCGCAGGAAAAATGAAACACCTCGCCCGGTTGGCTCTGTTGGCCATGGACCAGGTGGTTCTCAGCGGAAGTTCCTGGCCCGAACTGGCGCGACGCACCCGGCCCGCCGAGGATTCGCGACCGCTCCTCGACGCTGTCGCCCTGCCGCCCGAGGAGCGGATGACACGCGTCGGCTCCTGGTTCTCCGGGGTGTCCAGGAGATCGCTCGAAGACGCCGCCCGCCGCCTCCCCTTGGACCCCGACGCCTGCCACGTCGTGGTGTCGCTCCGCAAGGCGGGCTTCCGTGTCGGCGTCGTGACCCATGGATTCCACGTCGTCTCGGAAGTCGTTCGCCGCCGGGTCTTCGCCGATTTCAGCCTCGCCCACTTGATGCGATTCAAGTCCGGAAAGGCCACCGGACAAGTCGTCCTGTCGCCCGCCATGCTCGACGTAGGCGGATGCCCACGGCACACCTGCTGCAAGGGCAACGCGATCAAATACCTGCTGGATCGGACGGGCGTCGACCGGTGTCAAGTCCTCGCGGTCGGCGCCGAAGAGGACGACCTCTGCATGTTCGAGGCGGTGGGACGATCCGTTGCCTTTCGTCCGAAATCGGAGGCCGTCCGCAACGCCGCGGACCAAGCGGCGGAGGGCGATCTCGCCGACCTGCTCACGATGCTGCCCGCCGGGGCCGACGGGCCCGAAACGGCGACGCCGGCCGACGGTCATGGACCGTGAAAGAACGGCCTGACAACTCCACAACCCCACGGGTGGCAGCCCGTGGGCCTCCAAGAACGGCAGTCGGTCAGGTTGCCGTATTCCGCCGAATCAGCGACGCTCACCCCAAGGCGACGGCGGCGCGAGCGGTTCCTGCTTGCTTTCGCGCGATTCAACCCGATGCCGCCGCGCAAGCGTGGCCGAGGAGTCTGTCCGTTCGTTCTGCGACGGCCCCTTGCTGAAGAGCGACCATCGCCCCCACCATCCGGAGCGCGGCGACGCCCCGGTCGTGTCGGCCGTGCCACGGGCCGCGGGCGTCCGCCGGCTTGACGGGCTCATCGACGCCGAGCGCGGCTCAGGCATCGGCGTCGAAACCGCACCCTCGCGTCGCCGCAACGCTGCCGATGCCGGGTTCGCCCAGGCCGGCAAGGCCGACGAATCGCCGCCGCGGATCGCTTCTTCCCAACTCGGTGGTTCGCGGAGGGGTGTCGGACCAGGCCCGGGCCCGCGTAGCGCGCTGCTGTCGCCCATTGTCGCCGCCCGATCGCCTCGGTTCGCCCCAGCCAACGCCTCGGCCGCCTGGTGCTCGCGGCCCCGCCGCGTTGCCAACGGATTCTCCCGCCGCTGCGGCGGACTTCGCTTCCCAGCGTCCTTTCCGTCGGCGGCCATCTTCCCTGCCTCGGGAACAGGAATCTCGATCTCCAGCCCCTGCCCCAGGCAGGCCACCCCCCAGACCATCACCACCGTTACCACGGTCGGCCAAGTCCGATGTGGAAAGACCGTTCTCATGGAGCGTGCCTCCGCATTCCGATGATTCATCCATTCTCATCGGTGGGTCTCGCCCCCCGGCTGCGACAAATCCCCCGGCTACGACAACCCCCTGGCAGGGCCCTTCCAAGCCGGAGACCCCGCCAGGCCGGCTACGGCGAGTTGGCTGGTCGCGGGGGCCCCGAAAACTCCTGGCACACGATGCCACCGCCACGGTAGACAACTCCACGAAATCCACTAGAATAGGCAAGTAAGCGTTCTGAAGCCAAACCCGAATGCGAATACGCAAGTGCATCTCTGCTAAACACTTGCATTCACGTCCCCGTAGCTCAATTGGATAGAGCGTCGGCCTCCGGAGCCGAAGGTTACAGGTTCGAGCCCTGTCGGGGATACTTAAGCGGCACAAGGACTTACGTCGATCACCGAACAGCGTAAGAACCTTCTGTCACAGATGCGTGTCACAGAATAGACCCCGCCCCTGCGGTCACAGGGGCGAGGCCAACGAACCTCTCGGCTCGTTTCGGGGTGATTCCTGAAAAGTTGGGAGGTTCGATCATGAAGAAGTTTCCGAAGCCCTGGCACCGCCCCTCGCGCGGGGTGTGGTACGTCACGCTGTACGGCAAGCAGCACAACCTCGGGCCCGACCGGGAGGCGGCGTTCGATCAGTACCGCAAGCTGCTGGCCAATCCGCCCACCGCGGAGTCTGAGGAGCCGCCGAAGGCTCCGCCAGCCTACGTCGTCGGCCTCATCCAGCGGTTCATGGCCGACGTGCGGGCCAACGGCGCCCCGCAGACCGTCGAGTGGTACCGCTACCGCCTGCAACTGTTCGTCGATCACCTGAGCGCCTGCGATCTTCAGTCGCTCCAGGTGGACGAGTTGAGGCGGGGTCACGTCACCGAGTGGGTGAACGGCTACGCCCACCTCTCCAGAGGCTCGAAGCGCAACCTCTGCCGCGCCGTCCAGCGCGTTATGAACTGGGCGGTGGAGCAGGAGTTGATCCGCCACAGCCCGCTCACCCGGATGCGCAAGCCCAAGGCGGGCAAGCGCGAGCGGGTGATTACGGATGACGAGTGGCGCGCCATCCTCTCCCTCGTGCCGGACGACGAACTGCGGGACTTGCTCGTCGCCACGTGGGAGACGGGCTGCCGGCCGCAGGAGTCGCTCATCGTCGAGGCCCGGCACGTGGACCTCGTGAATCAGCGGTGGGTGTTCCCGGTTGCGGAGTCGAAGACCGACCTGCCCCGGTTCGTGTACATGACCGAGCGGGCCGTGGAGATCACGAAGCGGCGGATGCTGCGGCATCCGCGCGGGCCGATCTTCCGCAACTCCAACGGGGAGCCGTGGACGACGGACGCCGTGAACTGCGCGTTCATGCGCCTCCAGTTCCGCATGGGACTTCGGACGATGCGGGAGCGGGGCATGGAAATCGATCCCCGGGAGATCGCCGCGTTCGCGAGAACGCTGAGCCCGACGCGCAAGGAGAAGGGGCGGTGCGTGTCCAAGACGGAGCGGGAACTCCTGGGGGAGGCGAATCGGAAGCTCACCAGGCGGATGGCGGCGAAGCTGGCTCCCAAGTTCTGTCTGTACACGATTCGCCATACGTGGATGAACCGATTGCTGACGAGCGGGGTGGACGGCCTGACCGTGGCGATCCTCGCCGGCCACTGCGATCCGAGTACTCTGGCCAAGACCTATCAGCACCTCTCGCAGAACCCGCGGTACATGCTGGAGCAGGCCAGACGGGTGGGCTAAACGCGGATGTGCCTGAGGTGCGCAGCGGGGCGACGGCGCGGCTCCAGCTTCACCTCTACGACGCAGCCGTTGAGGTAGGCTTGCACGTCTTCCTCTCTGAACCTGAGGGCACCCCTGCCGATCCGGTAACAGCGCAAGGCCCCCTCGCTCACCAGTCGGTACACGAGCGACGGCGAGACGGAGAGGGCTTCGGCTGTTTCCTTCACGGTGAGGAGCTTCATTGGACGAGCGGTTCAATGGCCTGCTCTTCGGGTTGGTCCTTCGTCTTCTTCCCCTTGCCCTTCTTGGGCTTGGACTGGCCGTTGCCTTTCAGAGCTTCCCAGACGTGTCGCCGGCAGAGGCTGACTGTCTGGCTGCCCTTCGTCAACGTCACGACTTCTTGTTCCTCCGGACAGAGGATGCACTGTCCGATCTCGCGAGGGCTCACTTGGTACATGGGTCTGTCCTTTCGGATCAAAAGGGGACTCCGTCGTTCACCACCGCTTCCTCCATGCGCTGTAACAACTCGACCATGCAGCCGACTTCCGTGAGGTTGATAGAGACGCTCTGGCGATCCCAGTCGTTCACCTTCTTGTCGAAGTACGCTTTGTTGATCGTCACCGAGCGGAACGTCCGCTCGCTTCCGTCGTTCGCCTGGTTCTCCCACATGGCTACGCTGAGCGGTCCGACCGCGAAGCTCTTCAGGGGTTTCTTCCGTTCTTCGGTCATGGGCTATCCCTTCGCGCTGAGGTTCTGGACCGCCGATTCGAGTTTGTGGAGGAGCTCCCGGGCGGTCCACTTCGGGGAGCACTTGGTGTCGTTGAACTCCAGCAGGAGCGGCCACGCCTGGTCGATGGTGAGGCCGAACTTCTGCACCAAGCAGCCTGCTGCGTACATGGTGCGGTTGTGGCCGCCCTGCCCGGAGACGGCCGGCTCCAGCCTCGCGAGGTAGGCGCGGGCTCGGGCGATGCGCGTGAGCACGTCCACGCCGTCCCCGGCGAGCCTGTCCGGGATGCGCGTTCCTCGCGGTGCGGCTGCGTCGATCCAAGAAGGGTCGAAGTACGGAACCTTGTCCATGTCCCACGAGCCGATCCGCTCGTAGGGGCGACCGGTGGAGGGGTGGATGGAGTGAGCGGCGAGGCAGTAGCTCCCCTCGGCCTTGATGTCCACGAGCATCCCCGCGAGCCTGATCCGGGTGGGGATAACGACACCTTCCGCAATCCGGTAGTAGAGGTGGCCCTTGCCCGCGGACGAGCGGGTCATGGCGTCCGTCCTTGGGAGCTTGCCGTGCAATTCCCGGCTCTTCTCGGGACTGTCGCAGTCCACCGCAATCACGCGCGACACCCGGCCGCACACGATCGCGATCCCGTGGCGCGTCTCGGCCCACCACCGCTCGATCTCCTCGTCGGCGGGCAGCCGTTCCTGGTACTCCTTCCAGTCCACGGCGGCGGCCTTCGTGCCGGCCCGGATCGGCACGATGCTGAGTCCGCGTTCGCGGTAGAATCGGGCGTCAGACAGCACGGAAGACATGATACGCCTCAATGATCCTTCACTTTCCGTTTGATCGCGTTCCAGACTTCGACGGCAAGAATCAGCGGGGCCGTCATCCCCATAAGCCCTGCGAGATCGCCTGCCACCTTCCAGCACACGATCGCAAGGATGAGGCTCACGGGGAACATCAAGAGCATGCACGCGCCGCCCCCGAGCAGTTCCACCATGAACCAGAGGAGGAAGGGCGATCCCCACTGCTGGGATCGCCTCAGGACTTCAAGCAGGCTGTCATGCTGCGTCTTCATCTTCCACCCTTTCGTCTTGTACTCATGGTTGCCGTTCCGAAACGCTTACACCGTGTTCACGACGATGGCCAGCACGCTGCGGGCGCCGCGGAGCTTCAGCTTCGACAGTGTGGTATTGGCGGACTGAGTCATGACGAATCCTCCGAAGATGGTTGCGGCTTGGCCGCCCTGCTCTCGGCCGACTTTCCCCGGACGCGGTCCCAATCGTTCATGGGTTCTCTCAGAAGTGTTGGGGAGTGTCAGGGCACTCCCCCCTCCCCACGTCACCATCCGAACACGAGTCTCTTCCAGAGGGATTTCTGTTTGAGGAACTCCCCCTCGACCACTCCGGTGATGTAGGCGCCGGGTTCCCTGCGCATCTGCTCCACCGCCTTGCGATAGGCGTCCTCGCGGGAGTCGCTCTGCACCTTGAAGCAGTAGCTGAGCTTGATCGTGTAGATCATGGTTGTGGAAGGAAAAGAAGTAGAAACCTCCAAAGGGGAGGTGCCGCCAAGCGTCCGTTGGAAGATCCCTGAGTCTCCCGTTTCAGGAGCTTGGGTTGTGGCCTATGAGTCCGCTTCGCGTTGTCTCCCTAACCTGTTCCGTCTCTTGTGTTTCCATCGCCGATTTCTCCGAGGATAGACGGCGCTTTTCCATGGCTCTTCTCAGGATGTACTCGTTCCCCCGACGGTCCACTAGGACGACCTCTTCCGCCAAGGCCTCGGCGACCGTGCAAGCCAGAAGTGCGTCGCTTAGGAAATCGCATCTCTTGAGGATCTCCTGTTTCCGCGTCTGGCTCGTCGTGATGACGATCACGGGGTCATCACAGTCGATGTAGTTTCTCAGTCGGGTCTCGATCCGCTCGTAGCTCATGTTGTCGTCGATGTAGAGTTCCGTATGGAGCCCGTCGAGGATGGTCATATCCGGCAGGAGTCTGCGATCCACGTCTTTCCCCCGGCGGCTCTCGTATCTCCAGGAGTGGGCGATTTCCGATAACGTCAGCTCGTGCTCCAGGTTGTCCATTTTGCACTTTCGCGAGCACAGGACCTCTCTCGGTCTCCCGCCCGTCTCCACCAAGCCCACGACGAAGATCACTTTTCTCCGTTTGAGTTCTGCGATCCGTTCCGGGGTAGCTTCCTTGCAATGAATCCGTAGCGACTCCAGCGTGGAAGGGTGGTAGAGCCATTGGACGACCCGTTTCTCGGCTTCGGTGAGAGTGGCTTTCTTACCCATTTCTCGCACTCCGTGGGAACGAACAAGTACGGCTGCCGTTCGCAAATCCGCTTGATGACGCATTTCGTGATTTCCCACCCGAACACCGGAAGTTCTTCAAAGGGGTCCGGGAGATCATGGGTGCGGCACACCACCGGGCGCTTGTGGGCCTTAATGACCATAATCTCCTGGATTCTCAGCCTCCGGAGCCTCCTCTTGCCCTTCGCGTACTGCGTCGGGACGTCCTCCTCCAAGCCCGCGGGATACCATTCCGTGCGGTATCGCTGGAGAGGAATACGCCGGAAGGCGACGGTTCGGCCCGCGGTGGTTCCTCCGCCAAGACTCTGCTTGCTGCCACGAGTGACGGACTGCGACCAATTGCGGCCCCGCCCCGTCTTGCGTCCCCTGCTGATCGACGTGCCCAGGGATGACCCGTCGCTTTCCGTCTCGCTCTCCTGCTCCGTGTCCGAGTACTGGGTGCCGTGACTGTCGGAGTACCCGCTGGTCTTCGATTTCCCGACCACGTCCTTCGCCGCCAACCCGTCCGGCCCGGTCCTGCTGCTGGAACGCGCGCGATGCTCGGTTTCCGTGATTCCGCTCCCTTTCGTCTTTCCATGCGAAACCTGCTTGGTCCGCGTCTCTGTCATTCCCTCTTGGACCGATTCCCCCTCGTTCTCCATGCGGCCCGCCGTATCGCCCACGGACGTGTCCTGTCCGTCGGACCAGTTGCTCTGCCGTCCCTCGGTCACGGATACTTCAGGAACAACGAGCCAGTTGTGCCCATCCGGCCGATCCATCGGCTTCCACACGCGATCGAACCGCAACGTCCCGGTGAACGCCAGCTCGGACCACTCATCAAGGTCGGTCTTCTGCTGGAAGAGGATGTGCGTGGCAGGCTGCGAAAGAACGTCGTTCGTGATGTCCGTGTACTGATCCCTGAAGGCCGACAGCGAATGGCCCACGAGGATTGCCGAAAGTCTTCGTTTTCGTCCTCTGTTCAAGACATCGCGGAAGTCTTCCCCCAGCACTTTCTCGGATTCCTCGCAGATGAAGAAGTAGCGGTCCTGGACGAACCAGCAGGCTTCCTCGACATCGTTCGTAATCATCGCCCCGAAGATGCGCCCCTGCTCCTGCGAGAAGAAGGGCGTCTCCGCGAGACTCGCAAGCACAAACTCGTAAGCATTCACGGAATTTGATAAACTGGTATTGCGCCCTGGGAGGATAGCGGTTATGTAAGCATTCACGGAATTTGATAAACTGGTATTGCGCCCTGGGAGGATAGCGGTTATGAAAGGGGGATGGTCCGCCTTTTCACCGAGAAAGATGTTCGAGCGATGGTCGCGGAAGCGGTTGCG
>Ga0067045_1004286_pt1 | contig 11390 bp, 8 predicted proteins | sample TerdegcTABiofilm_FD_59184 | JGI IMG/M metagenome (GOLD analysis project Ga0067045, IMG submission 59184) | Combined Assembly of (Gp0054472, Gp0054536) Wastewater bioreactor microbial communities from Singapore -Terephthalate degrading...
CCCGTGCCCCATCCTGATGCACGCCCTGCCCCCACGCCATCGCTTCGCTTCACTCACGATGACGTGGGCGCGCAGGTGGCCGCCGGTGCGTAGGGGCGAATCAACCGCCGAACGGAACCACTATGAAGAGGACCGCGGCGGCGCGCGGTTGGTTCGCCCACGGCCCGCATGACGCCCACGCCACCTGTGACGTTCCAGGGCGCGAAACGGAACGAGGGCGTACCAGCCGGTTGAGACATACGTGCCTCTCCGGCCAGCATTGGCCGTCCGCCTGATATGCCCCTGCGCCATGCGGCGATCCCCAGGTGGAGGACGCGAAGCGTGTAGCCGCGTTGGCAAACGCTCCTACCCCAGGCCTAACGCTTCCGCTGCTGTCTCTTGGCCATCCTAACGAGGTCGCTGAAGGTGAGAGGCTTGGTCCGCTTGCCGTCGCGATCCACGATGACGTAGCCCGGCTGCTGCTTGAACCTATCCGGCGACAGGAGCTGATCCAGCGGCTCATAGTGGAGCGCGTCGGACGGCGCGGTCCACGCGAAGAGCGTGTTCGGAACCTTCGGGTTCACGGTTACCTTCGTCTCATAGCCGAAGTGCACGGGCAGTGGCCGCAGCTCCTGCTCATCCGGGTCATCGGGGTTCAGTTTCTCCCTCGGCGGAGGCTTGGGCGCCGTCTCGAGTGGCACGGAGTCGAAGGTGAACCGACGGATGAGGCGGTCATTGCGCGAAATGAAGAACCGGGCCTCGGCGGTTCTTTCGGCTGAGCCGGTATCAAGGAGAACGACGTCGGTCGGTTCGCCTTCAACGTCGGCGACACCTTCGATGCGTGCCGAACGAACCTGCCTGGCCAGATCGGCGAAGGGGTCGCTGCCGGCCATGGCGGCGAACTCGATGCCCGCTCCGGTGAGCCGGAATCCCCGCAGGTCGCGCGGCGCCTTCTCGCGCATGTAGTAGCGCTCGGCCTGATTGTAGATATAGAGGTTCTTGCCGTCGCATTGGTACCGCATGGCCGTGTTGGCCGCGAGGCCGGGCACGTCCTGCCACAGCTCATAGAGGAGCAGGTTGGGCCGCCGCATGGTCAACTGGAAGCGCCTCGGCTGCGTGAAACCGCCCGACTTGCCGGTGAAGGTGGTCTCTAGCTGGACCGACTTGAGAGCACGGTAGGCTTTCACCATGCTGGCCAGCAAGGTGCGCGCCTCGGGCTGAACGCCAGACGGCGCTTGCGCAGCGCCTGTGCCGACAGCCGACAGCACCAGGACCCACACGCACGCCGCACGCGCCATCACCGGCCCATCTCCTCGATGCGCCGCCGCAGAAGGGCGTAGAAGCTGCCGCTTGGCACGCGATCATGGCCGAGCCCGATGGACGGCGCTGGCGTACCCATGACCGCGAGCAGATGCGCTTCCACGGGACAGAGGTCGGTCCGCCGATCAATGGACAGCAGATGCCGCAGCGAGCTGTCCGGTATGTCGGGTCCGTCACCGTCGGTCGCAGCGGCCAGCGCGATGAGCTGCTTCACGTGACTGCGGTCCATCCGCAGATCGCCGAACTGCGCCTCGATCTCGAGGGCAATCCGCTCATCCTGGTCGGAGTACCGGGGGACGTACTTCTCCAGCGTGTCCACGGCATCCGCGAGGAACACGCCCAGCGCCGTGCCGACGCCCCAGAGCATGCCCGCGCACACGATGGCGGCGTCGTCCGATGCGCCCGGGCCTCGCCGATGGCGAATGTACTGGTAGTGCACCGACGGGCGACCCGACTCTCGCGGCTCGACCACCACGCCCTGTTCGGTCAGCTCCGCGATCCGGTCGCCCCATTCGCCGCGCGCCAGCTCATCGGCCGAGTATCCCAGTTCCACCATGCGCTCGAAATCCACGTAGTAGCTGGCGCCTCCGCCGATCGTGATGCCTCGTTCGCGCTCGACTTCGAGGCGAATGTCGGGATCGTCCCGCAGGCCGCCGAGATACAGCCCGCGCAGAACGTAGTGGGGATCGGCGGAAATGAAGCGCAGGGTGGACATGCCGAGGAGCGGCTCACCGGTGTCGTCCACCAGCGCCTGATAGGCGTTGCCGAGCATGGCGCTGCGGGCGTAGGCGCGGACGCTGTCAATGAGCGACTGACGAGCGCCCTGCAGCGCGACGGGCTCCAGCCGGAGCGCTCGGACGATGTCGTCCATCGTGGTATTGGGGTAGCGTCGGCCGCGAAAGATGCCATGGCCCTCATGGACATGGCCGAGGACCGACTGCACGAGGATAAGCTCCTCGTTCGCCCACGTCGTTCGGAGCGTTTCCCTCGCGTCGAGGTTCTCGAAGTCCAGACGAATCAGGTCGGGCGGCGCTGCGCCCCGCTCTGCGCTCATGGTCCCATGTCCCTCGGACCATTCTACCAGAGCGGGCGCATCACTCCACCCAGACGGCCTGCCTCCCGACGAGCCGTTCGAGCGCAGCCCGAGTGTCCGGGCACATTTCGACGGAGAGACCCGCCATCACCCGCCGGGTTCGGGTGCCGTCAGGTACGTGCAGATAGACCGGTTGAGTCCCGGGGCTGCGCTCGAGCGTAGACCGGAGGAGCTTGAGCAGGTGCGCGTGGTGGCTGTCGAGGCGGATGTGGACCGCAGGACCGGCATCATCGGTATCCAGGCGGGCCTCGATGGGCATGATGGTGTCGGCGATGACCTCGGCGCTGCGCTCGCCGTCATCCGGCGAAACGCCCGTGTCACGCACAGAAACGCGGCCCTGCACGCAGATGGCCTGCTGCTCCACGATGGCCTCATCAACGGGCGCGAGAACGCGCGGAAAAACGGTCACAGCGACGCGACCCGACGGATCCTCAAGGGTGAGGTGGGCCATGGCGGCGCCCTTCTGGGTCAGGCGACGACGCACGCTCGTGATGATGCCGACGAGGCACACGCGCTCATCGTCGCCCATCTCGGACAGCTCAGCGGCCGAGTTCACCGCCTCATCTATGGCCATCTTCGGCAGCCGATCCAGCGGGTGACCCGATATGTAGACCCCCAGAAGCTCCCGTTCGGCATCCAGCAGCTCTTCCAGCGAGAAGTCGGGCAGATCTGGCGGCGTGACCTGCCCGCAGTCTACGTCATCAGGCTCGAACAGGCACATGCCCTCCGACTCGGAGCGCTGCAGAGCCGAAGCGGTGCGAACTGCCTGCTCCACCGTGCTCATGAGCGCGCGGCGATTGGGGTGGATGGTGTCGAAGGCGCCGCAGCGGATCAGCGTCTCGACCGTCGCGCGGGTGATCGTCGTCACGCCCGAAAGCCGGCGGCAGAAGTCCACGAGCGACGTGTAGGGACCGCCTTCGTTGCGCATGGCCACGATGGCCTCCGCCACGCCGTGCCCCACGTTCTTGATCGCCGCCAGTCCGAAGCGTATGCAGCCGTCGGCCGGCATGAAGTCGCATTCGGAGGCGTTCACGTCAGGACCGAGCACGCGGATGCTCATCCGCTTGGCTTCGGCAAGACCGACCGCCATCTTGTCGGGCTTCTCCACATAGCACGCGAGGAGAGCCGCCATGTACTCGACCGGGTAGTTGGCCTTGAGGTAGGCCGTCTGGTAGGCGACGAGCGCATAGCAAACGGCGTGGGCCTTGTTGAACCCGTAACCCGCGAACGGCTCGATCAAGTCGTAGATCTTCTTGGCCAGCTCGGGCTCGATGCCCCGCTCCTGCGCGCCGCGCATGAACTTCGACTCCATGGCGGGCAGCACGTCCTTCAGCTTCTTGCTGATGGCGCGCCGGAAGTTGTCGGCCTCGCCCATCGTGAAGCCGGCGATCTCGCGGACCACGGTGAGAACCTGATCCTGATAGACGATGACGCCGTAGGTCTCCCTCAAGAGCGGCTCGAGGGCGGGATGGAGGTAGGTGACCTGCACGAGCCCGTGCTTCGCCTTGATGAAGTCGGGGATGCTCTTGATGGGGCCCGGCCGGTAGAGCGCCACCATGGCAGCCACTTCCTTGATCGAAGTCGGCTTCAGGTTGCGGATGTGCTTCCGCATGCCGGCGCTTTCGAGCTGGAACACGCCGATGGTCTCGCCGCGTCCGAGCAGCTCGAACGTCGCCTTGTCGTCCAGCGGGATCTCGTCCATCGCGAGCTCAATGCCGCGCGTTCTGCGCACGTACTCGACGGTCCGGCCCAGAATGGTCAGGTTGATCAGCCCGAGGAAGTCCATCTTGAGAAGGCCGATCTTGGCGAGCGGGCCTGCCGGATACTGGGTAACGTAGCCTCCATCTTTCGATCGCTGGAGCGGGGTGTGCTCGACGAGCGGCTGACGCGATATGACGACGCCGGCGGCATGTACCGATGCGTGCCTCGCGATGCCCTCGAAGCGCTTGGCAGTCTCGAAGAGGTGCTTTACCTGATCGTTGTGCATGACCAGTTCGGCGAGTTGCGGGCTCGTCGCCAGCGCCTTTTCCAGCGTCACGTTGCCGCTGGGCACGGCTGCCGCCACACGGTTCACCAGCCCGAGCGGCATGTCCAGAGCGCGCCCTGCATCCTTCAGGGCTGCTTTGGCGGCCAGCGTGCCGAAGGTGGCGATCTGCGCCACGTGATCCTGGCCGTACCGGTTGGTGACGTATTCGATGACCTCCTGGCGGCGCGTGTCTTCGAAGTCCATGTCAATGTCGGGCATCTCGGCACGGTCCTCATTGAGGAACCGCTCGAAGGTCAGATCATAGTGGACCGGATCGACGTCGGTGATCTCGACGCAGTAGGACACGAGGGACCCGGCGGCAGAGCCGCGCACGCCGAAGTGGATGCCCTTGCTCCGCGCGAAGGCCGCGAAGTCGCGCACGATAAGAATGTACTCAGCGAACCCTGTGCGTTCGATCACATCCAGCTCGTGCTTGAGCCGGACCTCATGCGCGTCGGTCACATGGCCTATCCGCCGATGGAGCCCCTCATAGGCGAGTTTCCTGAGGTACTCGATGGCCGACAGTCCGGCCGGGATGTCGGGGACGGGCAGATCCGTCCTGCCGAACGTCAGTTCGACGTTGCACATGGCCGCGATTTCCGCCGTGCGCATGAGCGCGTCGAGATCGTCGGGGAAGGCCGCTGCCATCTCCTCGGCGGTCTTCATATAGAGCTGGTCCGAGCGGTATCGCATCCGCTTGGGGTTGCTCATCGTGGAGCCCGTGCCGATGCACAGCAGCACCTCGTGGGCGTAGGCGTCGGCTTCGCTCAAGTAGTGCACATCATTGGTGCACACCGTCTTGAGCCCGAGGTCGGCTGCCAGACGTCGCACGCCGGCATTGATCTTGCCCTGGCCTGCGATGCCGTGGTTCTGCATCTCGAGGAAGTAGGAGTCGCGCCCGAGAACCTCTGCGTAGTGGGCTGCCGCCTCTCGCGCGGTCTCGTAGTCATCCCTGGCGAGGGCGACGCTCAGTTCGCCCTGCATGCAGCCGCTCAGCACAATCAGACCTTCACGATGTCGTTCGAGGAGCTCACGGTCTATGCGGGGCTTCTGGTAGAAGCCTTCGATGGCAGCGATGGTGGCTAGCTTCAGGAGGTTCTTGTAGCCGGCCAGATCGCGGGCCAGCAGCGTGACGTGCCAGTTGGCGCCCTTGCCCCGATGCGAGCGGGACTTGTGGCCGTCGGGGGCCATGTATCCTTCCAGGCCGATGATAGGCTTGATGCCGACCTTCTTGCACGCCATGTAGAAGTCCACGGCGCCGTGCATGGTGCCGTGATCGGTGATGGCCAGCGCGGGCATGCCGAACTGCGCGGCTCGCTCGACCAGCAGGTCCAGGCGCCCTGCGCCGTCCAGCAGCGAGAACTCTGAATGCGTATGCAGATGGACGAAGCTGGTACCTGCCATGGCGTTCCTATGAGGATGGCGACACACCCCCCCGGCCAGATGGGCGCCGGGGCGGCCACCACATGTTGGGCTGATGAAATGGCCGTACCCCAACATCTTGGGGTGCCTGCGCTCACGCTATTCTAGACGCGCGCGCGGCGGCTGTCAACGGCCCTGGCGTCGAATCCGTGAACGATCGATGGCTGGTCCCGCCCGGCGGGATCAGCCGAACCACCGGCGCTCGCGGCGCGCGTTGGCGGCGAGCGCCTTGTTGAGGGTGGCGCAGTTGTCGGCGATCTGGAAGTCGAACATGCCCACCGCGATGAAGTCGGCCCCGTTGGCGAAGGCGTACTGGAAGCCGTCGCGGGGCAGATAGGCGCCGGCAGCCAGCACCTTGAAGGCAATCCAGGGCTTGGCGATCTGCTTCATGAAGGCGATGGTCTCGTCGGCGTCAATGCACCACATGTTGTCATAGTAGCCGCCTTCGCCTGTCATCCACATGAAGTCCTTGCGGCGTTCCCGCGGCGTGGCGGACGGGTAGTCGTCCCGATGGAGCGTCTTGACATAGAAGTCCACGGGGGCCTTGAGCCGCTCGCATTCCTTCACCACCGTCAGGCTGTGAGTGCCGACCCCTATGGGCAGCCCCGTCTCCCTGGCCAGCTCCACCGCTCGAACCAGCTTCGCCGCGTGGCCGGTGTAGACGAGGCGATCCGACGACACTCCCCAGACATAGAGGGCGACGGCGCCGGTGTCCGCCTGCGCATTGACGTGATCCCTGAGCGCCTGCTCCGAGCGGTCGGCATCGACCTCGATGTGCGGTATGAACTGCATCTTGCCGCCGGTGGACCGATTGTGACGCTGCACGAAGTCGCCGCCGGTCTCGAACACGGTATTGATCCCGTGCTTCTCCGCCAGCGCGATGGTCTGGAGGATCTTCTCCTCGGTGCAGTAGGCGCGGAAAAGCTGTCCGACGTACTTGAGGTCGCGGCAGTGGAGCCACCCGCCGATCAGATTGCCGCCCAAGAGCATCCGGCCGATGGTCACATTGCCGATCTTGCCCGAGGGGATTCTCTCGACCTGCTCGCCTGCCGCTGGGGGGCTCGTGATACCCGATGCCAGGCCGCCCGCCATAACCGAACCTGCCGCGATGGCCGACGTACCCAGCAGTTCGCGCCGCGTGAACGTGTTGCGCTCTTCCATGGGCCGTACCTCCGATGCTGATGGGTTCGCCCGATGGCGCATCGGGTCCTGCCAACCGCACGCGCCGGCGCCATGGCAGGCGCCGGCGGCGCACGGGTTCGGTTGTCGCCGCGATCAGGTCAGGCTTTGGCCCATTGATCGCGGAGGAACTTCACCGCCTTCGGTATCTCGACTTCGCGGTCTCCGTCGCAGCCGCATTCGAGACTGCAGTAGTCCTGGTAGCCGATGAGCTTCAGCCCCTTGAAGCCGTTGGTGAAGTCCCGTTCATCCTGGCCGGGCAGCACGCGCTTGCGCGAGGCAAGGTGCACATGGTGGAGCCACTTGCCGCCCGAGATGAAGGCGCCCATGTCGCTGGGCTCCTCGATGTTCATGTGGTAGAAGTCGCCCATCATCGCCACGCCCGGGCTGTTGACCTCGCGGCACATCGCGGCGGCATCGGCCAGTAGACGCAGGAACCACGCTTCGCCGCGATTCAGGGGCTCGAGAAGGATGCGTCCGCCCACCTTCGCGCCATGTTCGCCAATCTCGGGCAGCAGGTCCATCAGAACCTTGCGCGCTTCGACGTGGTTCAGAGTGGTCTGACCGTTGAACGCGGGAACGATGATCACGCCGGTCGCTTTGAGCTCGCCGGCGCAGGTCAGCAGCTCCTTGATGGCTTCCACCGCCTTCTTTCGGGTGTCGGGGTTCTCGTTGACGAGCGGACCGCCCGGCGTGCCGGCGCAGATGGCGCTGATCTTGAGCTTGCTGTTGGCCAGCGCTTTGGTAAGCTCCTCCACTCGGCCCGGAAAGCCGCCACCGCCGACTTCGATGCCGTCGAAGCCCCACTTCTCCATCTTGGCGAGCCGCTCGGGCAGATCGCGGGCAGGAATGATGCCCTCCTGGCTCGATAGGAGCAGTTTGGACTTCGGAGCGCTCTGGCGCGCCCGAGCAGGCACGGCGGCTGCGACCCCGACGGCTGCCGAAGCTGCGATGAGTTCACGACGGTTCATTGGCATGTTCTTCCTCATAGAGCGCCGCCGTCCCGGCGGCAGTTCTTCGCTCTATGCCGTCGAGACGTCGGCGCTACGGAATGCGCGTGCCGCCGGTCAGACGAACTTCGTCACGCCGGGCACGGCGGGCGGCCGGATCGGTATGGGCGCCTTCGGATCGGAGAGATCCGGGAACAGGTTGTCCTGCGAGTTGAGCATCTGCTCCCAACTGATCTCCATGCCGGTGTAGGCCGCCGTCCGGCCCATGATGGCGCTGAGCGTGCTCTCGGCCACCTGCCGGGCCTCATTGATCGGATTGCCCGACCGGATGGCCTTGATCAGGTCCACGTGCTCCTGCACATAGGCGTTGGGATTGTTGCCGCTGAAGTTCCAGTTCGTTTCGCCCCAGATGTTCCAGCCCGGGTTCGAGAAGCCCTTGGTGCCGGCGAAGCGCTCCGACACGTTGCCCGGTGTGTTGTCCCAGTGGCGGCACATGCTCAGGATGTGGATGTCGTCGGGATAGACGAAGTCCACCGAGAAGTTGTCGAATGCCTGCGGGAACTTCTGCGGATCCATCCGCTGGGCGCGTCCGCCGGTCGCGATGCATTTCAGCGGATGCGACTGCATCACCCAGTTGGCGATGTCAATGTTGTGCACATGCTGCTCGACGATGTTGTCGCCGCACAGCCATGTGAACTGATACCAGTTGCGGACCATCCACTCGAGGTCGGTCTGGCCGGGCTGTTTGGGACCGACGCCTCCGCCGACGCCGCCTCCGTTCCAATAGACCTGCCCGCCGACAACCTTTCCGATCGCGCCGTCGTGGATGCGCTTGACCGTTTCGACGTAGCTCGCCTGATGACGCCGCTGCGTGCCGGCCACGACGCAGAGTTTCTTCTGCGTGGCCACGTCGGCTGCGGCGAACATGGTTCGAATGCCCGGCGCATCGGTGCCGACGGGCTTCTCCATGAACACGTGCTTACCGGCTTCGACCGCCGCCTTGAAGTGGATGGGCCGAAAGCCCGGATGCGTGGCAAGGATCACCAGGTCCACGCCGCTGGCGATCACCTGCTTGTAGGCATCGAGACCCACGAAGCACCGATCGTCGGTCACGCTGTACTGGCCGCCGAGTTCCTTGACCGAGTTGCGGCAGCCGTCGAGCCTGTCGCGGAAGAGATCGCCCAGCGCCCAGATCACGACGCCAGGGTCTGCCTTGGCGCAGTCGCGGGCCGCTCCGGTGCCGCGTCCGCCGCATCCGATGAGACCCACCTTGATCTTGTCGGAGCCCTGCGCGAAGGCATAGGTGCCTCCCGCGAGCAGCGCCGACGCGGCCGCCAGCGCCGACGCGCCGATGACCTCTCTGCGAGTCATGTTCGCCTTGATTTCGCTCATGTCTCCCTTTCTTTTGATCGTCCGATGCGTGCGATCGGCTCGATCCTATTCGCAGACCACTCGGAACCCCACGAACGATCCGTCGCTGAGCCACCATTTGCTCTTGGGCATCTGGGGATCCGTTGCGTTCCAGTCCGGCGACTGGTACTCACGTGCAGCCGAATGCACCGATTCGGGAGCGTCTGCGTAACTTCCTCCACACAGGACCGGCTTGCCTGCCAGATCGTTCGCCCACTCTCCGGCGTTGCCGAGCATGTCAACGAGCCCGAATGCATTGGCTTTCTTGCCGCCGACGGCTCGCGTCTGGCCTCCGCTGTTGCCGCTGTGCCAGGCCACGGCATCGAGCGCGGCTCCCTTCGGAGCGAACGCTGCGGCTCCGCCGCCACGGCACGCCCACTCCCACTCGGCTTCCGTCGCCAACCGGAACTTGCGCCCGGTCAGAGCAGAGAGCCACGCGCAATACTGCGTCGCCGCATGGTGGGTCACGTTGATCACCGGAAAGCCGTTATGACCCCATCCCAGGTCCGGCGGTATGTAGGGCTTGCTGGGCCGCGCCATGGCATCAACCTGGTGCGGCGTCGCGGCTTGACCGGACGGCGCGAGACCGTAGACGAACGGGTCATAGGCCTCCCATGTCAGCTCGGTGCGAGCCATCCAGAAGGCCTTGACGGGCACTTTGGCGGGCGCGCCCTTTTTGCGCGGATCGGCGATGGTCACCGTGCCAGCCGGCACGCGCACAAGCTCCAGCGTCACCGTGGTGCCCGGGAGCTTCACGCTCATGGTCCGTGCCGGAGCCGGAGCAGCCTGGACTTTCGGCGGCGTCTTCCGCTGGTTCTTTGCGGATTGGCCGAGCGCTGTGGGCCCTGCGGCAATCAGGCCAAGTGCTACCATAACGGCAACGGGCGCGGGGTAACGGCGCGTACGTCGGAGAAGGGACAGATCAGTGCGTGTGATCACAGGTCGGGGCATACCTCCCGGAATGGCCCGGGCCGTGGCGGCCATGGCGCTGTGCGGCCCAGCATGGGCCGGCAGTGTGCCGGCTCGTTTCCAGTATACCGAAGTTCACATGGGCGTGCAAACGCGCATCGTTCTGTATGCCGACAGCCAGGCCAGAGCCGAAAGCGCGGCTTCCGCGGCATTCCGCCGGATCGCCCGGCTCGACGATACGATGAGCGACTACCGAGCCTCCAGCGAACTCATGCGTCTGTGCGCCCGGGCCGGTCAGGGCCCGGTGAAGGTCAGCCCCGATCTGTTTCGCGTCCTGCTGCGCTGCGACGAACTCCACGAGCGCAGCGGCGGCGCGTTCGATCCGACCGTGGGGCCGATCGTTGCTCTCTGGCGCACGGCTCGCAAGACAGGCAGACTGCCGCCGGTGGCGGAGCTGGAGTCAGCGCGCGCGCTCGTCGGGTGGTCCAACGTTGATCTGGAAAGACGTCGTCGAACCGTGACGCTCAAGCGGCCCGGCATGCGCCTCGATCTGGGCGGAATCGCCAAGGGGTACGCATGCGACGCCGCCCTGGCCGAAATCCGACGGCACGGCATCCGCAGCGCCATGATTGAGATGGGCGGCGACATCGTGCTTGGAGCCAGACCTCCCGACTTGCGAGGGTGGCGCATTGACGTTCCCAATGCCGCCGAGGTGATGGAGCTCTCCAACTGCGCGGTCTCGACTTCCGGCGACGCCGAGCAGTACGTGGAGTTCGCCGGCGTGAGGTACTCGCACATTGTGGACCCTCGCACCGGGCTCGGCCTGACCTCGCGGATCTCCGTGACGGTCATTGCGCCGCGAGGNGAGCTCTCCGACGGTCTCTCGACCGCGATNTCGGTGATGGGANGCGACGCGGGACTGCGGCTGGCGGCTCGCTATCCGGNGGTCCGCNTGTTCATGCGCGCCCCTGCGGAAGCGCGCCAGAGGTAGCCATGAACGCCCGATCGTTGGCGCGCGNAGCCGTCATTGCGGGGGTCTCGGCGATCGTGACGGTCGGTCTGGTCGCCGAGTATCGTCTGCGCACCGAGCCTCCTCCGGCCG
>Ga0067045_1031822_pt1 | contig 11389 bp, 16 predicted proteins | sample TerdegcTABiofilm_FD_59184 | JGI IMG/M metagenome (GOLD analysis project Ga0067045, IMG submission 59184) | Combined Assembly of (Gp0054472, Gp0054536) Wastewater bioreactor microbial communities from Singapore -Terephthalate degrading...
TTTTTAAGAAACTGGTCATAAATTAAATTAGCTTGTTCTAATTCACCATTATAACGTTTACACTCAGCACTCCAGAACAATGAGGAAATAGAAATTGTATCGTTCTCAATTTTCGAGAGGTTGTTAAATAATTTGAATGCTTCATCAAAGCTATTTTGCTGAAACTTAACCCAGGCAATGCTATAATTAATTTTATTATTTAGTGATTGACCTTTGTTATCTGTTAATAATTCATCAAATATTATCAAAGCATTTTTATAATCTTTTAACCGCATAAAAGAATTTGCAAGAAAATATTTACTCTCTACAAGTTCATCATCGGCTAAATTATTAATTAACGGATCGGTCAACTCGAGAACAGCGCTATCATAATCTTTCAATATGAAATAGCACACACCAATTCTTAACTGAGCTTTTGGTGCAAGAGGACTATTTTTATAAAATGTTAAAAGCTCATCATAATGTGAAACGGCGTTGGTGTAGTCTCCCGTTTTCTCATATAATTGTGCAAGTGAAAAAATGCTATTAGTGATAAAACTATTATTGTCGCGTCTTGAAATGGCTTCTTTCAGATTTTCTTCAGCATCAATAAATTTATTTTCCGCAGCAAATGATTCCCCAAGCCAGTAATATGACGAACCTGTATAAATACCGTTTGGATATTCATTGATTAATGCAAATAAATTTTCGCGTGCTTTGCGATATTCATTGTTATGATAATAAATCGTGCCCAGCTTGTATAATACGTGTTCTCTTAATGATGATGAGGGATATTGATTTAAGAATGATTCAAATTCGGTCGCCGCTCCGGAGAACTGATTCAAATTCATTAAACATTCTGCTGAATAATATAGTGATGATGATTTCTCAAGTTCATTACTTTTATTATTCGCTGAAATAGATTTAAATAGCTCATAAGCCGCTGTGTAATTTCTATCCTCAAATAACTTCATCGCTTTGGAATATTCAGGATTCATTGCCTGAGCAAGAAGATTGGTGCCAATAATCAAAAAGAGTAAAATAAAGTTTTTTCGTTTGTCCATAATTCTCTATAATATTTTATTAAGGATGATGAAAAAGAAAACTCCCGATATACTTGCTATAAAATTAACAGTATCATTATTCATCCAGTTCAATCCTCTAAGATATTTTGTTCCGCTACCACAATGAATCTTAGTTTCAACAGTCTTGTTGCATATCGAACAAGTATATTTCAATTGAACAACTGAACCCAAAAGACTATCTAATAGATTTCCTAAAATCCCGCTTGCTATTATAATCACAAAAATATTAAAGTTAAAATCGATCAATAAAAATCCCGAAAGTGCAATTGCCAAAGCTCCCAATAAACCACCCAGCGAACCTACTAAAGATATTCCGCCAGAGTAACCCGGTTCTACTTTTTGAAGATTTACTATGTTATACGTATTCGATTTTATAAGTGTTCCAATTTCTGTTGACCAGGTATCCGAACATACAACACTTAAAGACGCAAGAAATAAATAATAAATTGTTTCATTATTATGAATGAAATAAATAACAGCTAATAATCCACTTACACCACCATTTGCAAGTACTTGAAAGTGGTTTCGGGAAACCTGATGCAGATAATTTTTAAGATTGTTTTCCTTATAACTGATTCTGGTAATAATAGAAGAAGAAAAAAAGAAGATTAGAATTGGGATACTCCATTTGATACTTCCTGCTCCAAAGATTGCAACAGCTATGATAAATTGGGAAATACTTCCACCCAACGTCAGATATTTAAGTTGGTAAGAAAAAAATGCTATCGTAATAGCAAGAGGGATAGCTATTAAAAAATTTGTAACCGTATTCTCTTCCCCCATCTATTCAATTTAATTTACTCGAATAAAAAAAAAGCCCTCAATAAGAGGGCTTACAGTTCCGACAAAAAATTATTTCATTAGGTTAAGTTCGTAATCAGCTAATCTTTTATACTGAGCATCTCTTTTTGCTAATTCAAAATTTTCTTTTGCCTTTGCAATATCTTGTTTCTGTTTCAAACCCATTCCTTTATAATAATAAGCTGCACCTTTTAATCCACTCGATTTCATATTAATAACCTGATCAGTTGTAGCTATAGCTTTATCATATTCACCGGTTTCATAATAAGTAATTGCTAATTGAATATAGGCTGCATCTATCGGGCTATATTTAATTGCTTCATTAAGATTTTCAATTGCCTTGTTATAATTGCCATCCTTTTTGGCTTGCTCGCCTAACTTAACATATGATCTGGCAATATATTCACGTGCCTGATCTTTATATTGTTTCTGCTTTGTCAGTTCTTCGAACTTTTTATAACTCTCAACAGCTTCTGCATATTTACCATCCTGAAAATATGCCCCGCCCAATCCGCTGTATGCAATATCAAAGTTAGGATTACTTTGAATAGAAGACTTAAATGCTTCTTCAGCTTGTCCAAGCTTGTTCATTTTTTTAAGAGTAACTCCAAGCTGGTAATAGATTCTGTGATCTTTGGAATGTTTTAGTGCTTCATTGTACTGTGAAAGCGCACCATCAAGATTTCCGGATTTGAACAATTTATTTCCCTCATTATATGCTTTAGCTGCATCGGCTGGCATATCCTGAGCAATTGATAACGATGTTAACAGAAAAAGTGTAATTAATACAGAGACCCATTTTTTTTTCATGTTATTACCTATTTATTGTTTGTTAAAACTGGGTGCGGAAGGCGGGACTTGAACCCGCACGCCCTAACGGGCACTACCCCCTCAAAGTAGCGTGTATGCCAATTTCACCACTTCCGCAAAAAAATGTGTTGCAAGATATGGGTCGAATAAAAAAAATGCAATAGAATATTTATCGAAGTAAAATTTTTACACTTTTCTAATTATCAATCTTCAGGTCTTTTTCTACCCATTAAAGATTGAGCTATTTCCCTTCTGAACTTATATTCGAACACGGTAAGCTTTGCAATCTTTTCAGGGGTAAATAAATCATTAAGAGATTTGAAGAAGTTTTGTTTTGCCAGAGACATTTGTTTTTCTATTTCAAGGATTTTATTTACTTGATCTGTGTAATAACCGTCTTTAGTCCCTTTTTCTTTAATGTTCTTCTCAAGTTCCTTAAGCATATTTTCTCTTGAATCCATCAAATCTCTCATCTGCTTTTGATGTTCTTTTCTTCTAGAAAAGAATTTAATCGCAGTCTGTTCATCTAGATCCAGAACTTCAATGAGTTTTGCTTTTTCTAATTGTTCAATCTTTTCCCATGGTTTAGGCCTTCTTTTATCTTCTTCTTTTACCTGACCAAAAACACCTGATGCTGTTAGAAGAATTATGAGAAACAAAAAATATTTTTTCATTTTGATACCTTTTCAAAATTAATCATACTTAAATTATTATATAGTCTTTCTAACTCGGGACCGGAAATATTTTCAACTTGCGAATAATCAATTTTTGCAAAATCGACATAGTGAGAAACATTACTTAAAGATAGATTCAAATTTTCCGGAATGTAAATATCCAGATTATTTCTACTGGACTGATAAGGTATAACCGATTCAAATGAATAGTCGTTGAGTAAATTATTAGCCAATTCATCATCGTCAATATTATTTACAACCTCACCGGCAATAGAAGTCGAGTAATCAATTTCTGATTTTAAATCCATAAATATAGTATAAGAAGTAAATAATATTATAATAACAGCGGGAACTATCAACGCATATTCCTTTAATAACTTTCTTCTTTTATAACCAGCAAGATTATTTCTTACCTTTGGGAGAAGATTGTTAAAATAGATTTCGTTCAGTTCTATATCTTTTATAGAATTAATATTTGCAAGAGTACTATTTACTTTTTCTAGTTCCTCTTTTAAAGATGGATCGTTTAATAACTTTTCCTCAAAGTTGTTTTTCTCCCCAGGGCTCATTAATCCAGATAAATATTTTAATATTTCGTCATCATATTTTTTCATTTACCAACTCCATCACTTTTTTTAATGCATGGAAATAATTTGCTTTCAATCCCCCTACACTTTTTCCGGTTATTTCAGATATTTCTTCATAAGTCAACTGGTCAAAATTACGCAAAACAAAAATTTGTCTCTGTTTAGGAGGTAATTTATCCAATGCTTTGTTTACCATATCAATTTTTTCTCTATTTGTAATATCCTCAATTATATCTTGATGACTGACAAATTCCTTTTCGTCATCATTCTCAAAAGTAATAAGTTTTTTCAGCTTCTTTTTTCTTATGTGATTCAGACTTCTTGTTGTTACTATTTTATAAATCCATGTATACAAGGAGGATTTATAACTGAAAGTCTTTAATTTATTATAAAGAACGATCAAAACTTCTTGAGTTACTTCATCGGCATCAAGATGGTCGCCAAGCATTTGTCTTGCATGCCAGTATATTTTTTTTTGATATTTTCTTACCAACAAATTAAATGCGGTTTCATCACCGGAGACAAATTTCTCAACTAATTCAAAATCGTTCTCTTTTTCCATCATATTTCATTTATTCAAAAAATAGACACATGGCTGTAATTAATGGTTTAATCGGTTTACTTCTAATGTGTGAATTATTAAATACTTTTTTATGATTAAACCCTGGTAAACTCCTGTATGTCAAAATAACAAAAAGAAAAATTATAACTAAACAAACTGGAGCAGCCATGAAAAAATCAATTCTCATATTATCTATATTCCTTTTTAGTATTTCCCTTATTGCACAACCGATGGGTCGAATGAATAAAATGGGCGATCCTTCTAAAAGACCAATCATTGCCAAATTAAATTTAACTCCTGAGCAAGAGAAACAATTCAACGATATTACCATTGAAAACCAGAAGAAAGTGATTGACCTGAAAGCGCAGATTGAAAAGAATCGTCTTGAATTAAAGAAAATGGTTGGCGAAGGTAAAATCGATGAAAAGAAATTAGTTGATCTTACAGATGCCAACAGTAAATTACAGGGCGATATCAAATCCCTGGCAGTTAAAAGATGGATTGCAATCAATAAAATATTGAATGATGATCAAAAATTAATCTGGAGCAAACACCTTGGCATGATGGGACAGCCAAATAAAATGATGGGAATGATGAAAGAGCGAGTTAAAGATAGAATGAAAGACCGAATGACAAATAAAATGAAATAAAAATAAAAAACCCCGATTCAATCGGGGTTTTTATTTTCAACCATACTCTTCAATATTTATAAATCACCTTGAATCGGTCTTAATAAAATTTCTTCTGTAACAACAGCAGATTTCTGTGAATAAACTTGATAAACAATCTTTGCAATTTCCTCGGGTGTCATCATTCGATGAGAAAATTTCTCAAGTATTTGGTTAGGCCAGATAGAAGTTTTTGTAGCTCCCGGATAGACATTCACAACCCTGATATTATTTTCTCTTACTTCCTCCCTTAATACCTGAGAGTATGCCATCAATCCGTTTTTAGAAGCAGAGTATGCACTGCTATTCTTAAAAATTTTTTGAGTTACTACAGATAATATGTTAATAATTGTTCCCCTGTTATTATTAATCATTGAAGGAAGTACAGTTTTAATACAGTAAATTGACCCGAGCAGATTGACTTCAATAATATCTTTTATTTCATCAATGGAATCCTCTTTGGCTGATTTAAAAGAACTTTGACCGGCATTGTTAATCAAAGTTGTAATGTTATAATTTCTGGAAACCTCTGAGTAAAAAGAAATAATTGCTTCCCTGTTCCTAATATCTAATTCGAATGGAATGATAAATTTCGATTTGTTACCAAGCTCTTTTTTAAAATTCTGAATGAGAGATACTTTACGGGAGGTTGCAATTACTAATTCACCATTTCTGGCAAATTCAACTGCAAGTGCTCTACCAATACCGGAACTTGTTCCAGTAATCCATACAGCTTTATTATCTTCCATTAAATTCTTTTTTGGCTTATAAGATTTAAGAATTCCGATCTTGTTCTGGCATCAGATTTAAATATTCCATGCATGGCGCTCGTAGTAGTAATAGAATTCTGTTTTTGAACTCCGCGCATCATCATACACATATGATATCCTTCGGCAACTACACCTACACCGATAGGACTGAGAAATTCTTCGATAGTATCTGCAATTTGCTGGGTCATCCGTTCCTGAACCTGTAATCGACGTGCAAAAACGTCTACTATTCTTGGTATTTTGCTAAGTCCTACTATTTTTCCACCTGGGATATATGCAATATGAACCTTACCAAAAAAAGGTAATAGATGATGTTCACACATGCTATAGAAATCGATATCTTTTACAATTACCATCTCATCGTACTTTTCTTCGAATATTGCACCGTTAAGAACATCCTCAATTTTTTTATTATATCCTTGAGTTAGAAATTCATACGCTTTAGCAACTCTGTGTGGTGTTTTAATTAATCCACTACGATTTACATCCTCACCAATTTCTTCAAGAATGGATTTAACATTGCTTTCAACGGAATCTAATTTCAATTTTATTCCCTTCCTCTATATTCAACATAATTGTTTTCTGTTTCATAAAGTTTTACCGCGTACAACTCGCCTGATGGAATTTTATCTTCAAGTTGGTCCCAAATTGCAATACAAATATTTTCAGCTGTCGGGTTAATACCTTTCATAAAATCAACATCTACATTAAGATTTTTATGATCCATCTTATCGATAACATTTTCACGAATTATTTTTCTCAAAAATTTAAGATCGATTACAAATCCAGTTTCCTTGCTAACGTTTCCCCTCACTATTACTTCTAATACATAATTATGACCATGACCATTTGGATTACTACAGTTTCCAAAAATCTTAAAATTCTCTTCATCACTGAATTTTTCATTATAAATTCTGTGAGATGCGCTAAAGACTTCCCTTCTTGTTAGATACAACATAAAATAAACTCTACTTTTCTTTTAACACTTTTATTATTTCATTTATATGACCATCAACTTTTACTTTTGGAAAAACTTTTAAAATTTTCCCTTCTTCATCTATAATGAAAGTAGTCCTTTCAACGCCCATATATTTTTTGCCATACATACTTTTTTCTTTCCATACATCGTACTTTGTAACAACTTCTTTTTTGTCGTCACTTAAAAGTATAAAAGGCAAATTATATTTTTGAATAAATTTTTTATGCGAATCAATAGAATCCGGACTAACACCAATTACGGTTGCCTTTAATTTTTTAAAGTCCGGGAAGAAATCCCTGAAATCGCAAGCTTCTTTAGTACAACCAGAAGTATTATCCTTAGGATAAAAATAGAGAACAACTTTTCTTCCCTTAAAATCATTTAACGAAACTTTAACACCATTTGAATCCATTAAAGAAAAAGTGGGTGCCTTTTTTCCAACTTCTAGCATACTATATTCCTTTTAATTTATTGCTAAACAAACTACTCTGGAAAAATAGTTCCTACAAACAAAAAAGGACAGATTTTATATTCTGTCCTTTCGTTGTTCAACTATGCAAGTTTCTTAAGTGTCTCTTGAATTGCATTGTAATTCGGTTCATTGCCGGCAACTTCTAGAACTTCGGCATATTGAATAACACCATTCTTATCTATTACAAATGCAGATCGTTTAGAAACACCCTTAAGTGCAAATTTTTCTGGCAACCATGTATCATACATGGCATCATAAGCTTTAGAAACTTCCTTATTAAAATCGCTGACAACCGGAAAATTGAAATGATGTTTATCATGCCATAGTTTTTGAGCAAACGGCATATCAACACTTATAGCAATAACCTGTGCATCTAGATTTTCATAATCTTTCATGCTATCGCGTGTTGAGCATAATTCCTTTTCACAAACTGAAGTACCAACAGCCGGGAAAAAGAGCAACACAACATTCTTTTTACCTTTGAAAGCACTTAATGTAAAAGCTTCATTGTCAAAATTCTTTAATGTGAAATCTGGTGCAATATCACCTACTTTTAACGGCATTTTTTTCTCCTTTATTTATTCAGTTAATTTTCTTCCAATTTTTACAGTAACCTGGAATTCAATTTTCCCATCATTTGTAATTCTACCCCGTTGTTCCGATACTTCAAACCAACCAATTTTCTTTTCGGAATTTGCTTCGTTTACAACGGATTTTACTGCATCCGATAGACTTTCGGTTGAAATACCAACTCTTTCTATGATCTCGAATGTTTTAGACATATTACCCTCATTTTTGTGTGAAAAATTTGAAATCTGGTTTTTAGTAAGTATAATTTAACACATTTCAGTAATTAAATACATTAACAGTAAAACGTGCTATCAAATTCAAAAATCGATAAAAAATTTGAAAAAAATTAATTATTGACAAAGAGGGGTTATTTACTTAATTTTTATTTAGGATAATTTCATCTCAATAAAAGATTTCTTTTATAAAATATAAAGGCTCATCATGATCTACACAAAAACTGGAGAATACGCAATAAGAGCAATCCTGTTTCTTGCACGTCAATCGAAAGACAGTCTAATAATGTCCTCTGAAATTGCAAAAAGTGAGGATATTCCAGCACATTACCTGGCAAAAATATTACAAAGAATGGCTAAATATGGATACGTAGATTCTTTTAAGGGAAGAGGTGGCGGGTTTAAGATTACAGAACTTGCCAAGAAAAGCTCTATTTTAGAAATTGTTGAAAGAGTTGAAGGTCCTGTTATTAACTTAAAATGTGTAACCGGGTTAAAAGAATGTTCGGAAGAAAACCCATGTCCGTTGCATGATGAATGGTCGGACTTACGGAACAGAATTTATAATCTTATTTCAAGCAAATCTGTTCAGGAAGTAGCTGAAAAATATTCTGAAACTTTAAGGAAGCACAAGTAAATCCTACAAAATTTATGGGGAATTGAGTAATCACTTCCCCATTTAATCCTTTTCTCTTTTCACATCATTGAAATATAATTTCAGATAACCTAAATCCACGCAAAATTTATTAAGATTCATAAGACTAACCTGAGTCATTTGTAAATATTTCTCAGCGAAAATTTCCTTAATAAAATTTGAAGAATGATTAAGAAGAGATTGAATTGATAATTTTATTTTCTGGACTGACTCAGTAAACTCAAGCTGAACTTTTGTAAAATACTCTTCATCAATTTTATTATCGCTGTTCTGAATTATTTTTAACAATCCCTGTGAATACCGTGCTTGAAATGAAAGGTCTTCTAAATGATCCATTTTATTATTAAGAACTGCAATCTCAATCAACCTTCCCAAGTCCTCCTGATAATTTAGTTTACCTTTAGCGAGTGTGTCTACAACAGATAATATTTTTTTAGTATCGTTACTAAGTTCCATTAAATTCTAACTCCTATTCCGATACCATCGCCAACAGGATAAATTGAAGTTACAAGCGCAGATTGATTAACAAACAATTTATTAAACTCCCTTATATATTTTGTAGAATTCTTATAAGACGGAGGAACTTTAGATGAAGCCGGATATCCGTGCCACAAAAGATTATCGACAAAAAGAACTCCACCTTTTTTAAGTAACATCAATGAATAATAGAAAACTTTCTCATAATCTTCTTTATCGGCATCAATAAAAATCAGATCGTATTTCTTTTCCAGCAATGGCATTACTTCCTTTGCATTACCTTCTATCAGGTTAATTTGATTTTCCAAGCCGGCTTTTTTTATAAACTCGCTTGCCAATGAAATATTATCAAGACTTTTTTCTATTGTATCAACCGTACCTTTTTTTTTCAGTTTGCGAGCAATTCTAATTGACGAATAAGCAATGGCTGTCCCAATTTCCAGAACACGTTTTGGTTTAATCAACAATAAAATTTGCTCGAGTAATTCTGCTGCTTTCCAATCAAGTATCGGGATCCTTTTTTCTGAAGCGAATTGTTCCATTTCAATTAATAGCGAATCCTGTTCAGGTCTAAGCGATTCAAGATATTTTAACTGATGAGGATTAATAATTTCTGACATTTGTAATTCCGGTTTATTTAAGGAGAACCATTTTTTTTGTTGAAACAAATTCGCCGGCTTTTAGTTGGTACATATAAACTCCTGAAGATAATTGAGAATTGCGAATGGAGAATTGAGTACTATAAGTTCCAGCCGGTTTATATTCGTCAACAAGGGTTGTAACTTCTCTTCCCAAAAGATCATAAACTTTTAATGTTACATAACTGCCTACTGATAGCTGATAACTGATAACCGTTCCCGGGTTAAATGGATTTGGATAATTCTGCATAAGAGAAAACTGAACCGGGATTTCTTTATTATCCTTTACATCGGTTAAAACATTATCTATTGCCCAGCTTCCATATTTGAAGCGGTAATTATTTACTAACGGTTCTCTATAATTTATACCGTTGTTACCCTGATATGTAAAATAAAATTCAACATTCTTATCGGCTAAGGATGCCGGTATATTGTACGTATACGAATAACTATTCCTTTTTGTCATATTAGCTTGTTCAAAATTTTGATTTGCTTCCCTTATAAAAATCCTGAGTGTACTTTCATTAATTCCACCATTCAGAACAAACGCCTTGTTGATAACCGGTTGACCGTTAGCAAAACTAAAATTTGGATACGTGATAGCTCTCTTAGCAGAAATTAGTCCGTAACCTCTCTCATTGTTAGGTGAACTTACATTATCACCCGATTCAAGCATTATCTGTCTAATCTGTTTATTTGTTAAATGCGGGAAAGCAGATTTAAGAAGTGCAGCAACACCCGCAGCAATTGGAGCAGAAAAGGAGGTTCCTCCACCATAACCATATCCTCCCACATTAGTACTTAAGTAAACATTTAATCCCTGTGCTACAATTTCCGGTTTAATTCTACCATCAAATGTAGGTCCTCTACTACTACCCCATGAAGAATAAACACCAGAGGTAACAACCTGATTTTGAGAGGTAACTGCACCCACAGCAATCATATTAATAGCATCTGCCGGTGATTGAATTCCGCTTACATTTGGTCCCCAATAACTGGTGCCTTCATTTCCGGCTGAAGTTAATGTAGTTACACCCCTTTCGAATGCAAGGTTAGCAGCACGAGCTACAATAGTTGATTTGCCATCCATTTGTTGAAATGTATATGAAATTTGTCCGGCATCAAATGTAGAATAACCAAGTGAGCTGCTTGTGATATGAACTCCTTGAGATTACATCCACTCGAGTGCAGCAGCATAATTATCTTCTTCAACATTTTTTTCTGTTCTAACATCTTCTGTTTTGGCTAATAAATATTTTGCACCAAATGCTGGACCAATTAATGTACCGGGTGCATAACCAGCGATTATTGAAAAAACATTAGTCCCGTGAGAATCCTGATTTGATGCATCATCTTTTTCGTTAGCAGTATTATTATCGTTCTGAATAAAATCACGTTCGGCGAGAACCTGACGGCTTTGTAACGATGG
>Ga0067045_1031821_pt1 | contig 11387 bp, 15 predicted proteins | sample TerdegcTABiofilm_FD_59184 | JGI IMG/M metagenome (GOLD analysis project Ga0067045, IMG submission 59184) | Combined Assembly of (Gp0054472, Gp0054536) Wastewater bioreactor microbial communities from Singapore -Terephthalate degrading...
CTGTTCGTATACCCGGAGAAAGTTGTCACCGAGTATCTGCCCTATTTCGTTTTCTCCATACCCTCTGTCAAGGAGCCTGTCGACCAGAAGGTTCATATCCTTATGGCCTTCCAGGACGTCAAAGGGTTTCCGGGTTATTCCCTTTATTGCTTCAAAGGAGATATGGCTGAACAGCCTGTTGCACAGGTCAAAACCCAGGCCCACATGACCGGGTCCTACCAGGTCCACTATGTGGTCTATGTGGTTTACCAGGAAGTCCAGGTTAGCATCCTCGTCCCTGCCCGCAACGAGTATGCTTGATGCGTTGATTCCAATCACGCCGTCCTTGGACGCTATTGCTCTAATCTGTTCGTCGGTCAGGTTTCTTCCTATACTATTAAGGGTACGGCAGTTTGAGTGGGAGGCTATAACCGGTTTCCGCGCTACATCGATTGCATCCCAGAAGCCTTCATCGTTAAGGTGGCTCAGGTCTATGAGCATCCCTAGGTTTTCTGCCTCTCTCACCAGTTCAAAACCAAAGTCGGTCAGACCGCCGCCATTCCCGGTTGCCGCCTCGGAAAAACGGCTTCCATCTCCGGCAAAATTGCGTCTGCTCCATACCAGGCCTACAATCCTCAGTCCCAACTCGTAAAAGACTCTCAGAAGGCTGATATCGTTGTATAGAGGCTCAACACCCTCAAAGGATAGGAGTATTCCCAGTTTTCCGCTTTCCCGCGCCGCGATGATGTCGGAATAGCTTTTGCAGAGCATCAATTTTTCCCCGGTTTCTTCAATTTCACCGTACAGTGCGCTGACCTGGTTCAATGCTCTTCTCAATGCCATTTCGGGCAGGAAAATATCGTCAATATATAACGATGAAACAACGAGATTAACACCACCCTCTTCAAATCCGGGCAAATAGTCCGATGCAATGACCCTTCTGCGGCCATAACTTCTTTGCTTCTCCACGTCAAAGAGCAAATCGAGGTGCGCATCTGCGACGAAATACTTTCTTAGAATACCGGTGGGAATATCGATATCAGCGTCTTCTTTGCTATCCATTGGCACCGCCTCCTTACATGAAATTAGTATTAGGTAAAAAATTAACTATAAGTTAATTAACTTATAGTTAAGTATAAGACAGTTTAATTGCTCTGTCAATAACAAACGTAATTGAGATTCGAAATTTTTCAGACAGGGTTTTGATTTTATTGAGAAAAAAGACCTGGATTAATACATGGCGGGGGACTGATAAGCAACTATTATTGCTTTGGTATCCGTCGGGTTCTTTATATTATGCGGTACGTTGCCGGCGATATAAAAGCTGTCTCCCTTGACTAATGTGAATACTTTATCATCTACGTATACTTCCACCAGCCCATCAATCACTATAATGCTCTCTTCCGGTTCATGGGTGACGAGTTTCTCGGACACCCAGGCTTGGGGTTTTAACTCGTTGTAGAAACCCAGCATTCTTGGCTTGTTTAAACTGTTTCGGGGAATTGGGGTAATAAACTGATACTCGGCACCGATTTCCGGTACTATCATTTTTCTTCTGGAGGTTCCCCTAAGCAAAGCATATCTTTCAAATGCATCACTTTCATGGGTTTCGGCAGGTATATATTTTTCGTTTTCATCTATTAGGAATGTAATTATTGGAGTGTGCAGGCCGTCGGAAATCTTTCTCAATGCCTCAAGGGAAGGATTCTTAAGGTTTCTTTCAATCTGGGAAAGGTAGCTTGCGGTATAGCCCGTTTTTGCTGCAAGGTCGGCAAGGGTGTATCCCTTTTCAATTCGGATGCTTTTAATTTTCTCGCCCTTCAATGTTGATCCTCCATTCAAACAGAAAAATTAAAATCCACCATAAATATATTAACAGAAATACCTGTGTACAAGCAAGCAGACATAATTTTACATAATCAGATACAATAAAATGCCCGATTAACAAATTCGTCAGTATGTGATAAAATTTTCTTGTTAAAACTGATTTTGCTAAAGAACAGTTGACGAGGGGGTATATAATGAAGATAGGAATTGTGGGTGCGGGTAAGGGTGGAATGGCTATTCTCAATACACTAAGCAATATTAAGGACATAGAAGTGAGCTGCATAGTGGATAGGAACGTGGACGCCCCCGGCGTTGTAAGGGCAAAAGAACTGGGTATCAGGTACATTTCAGACCTCGAAAAAATCCCTGCCAGGGATATTGATATTATCATAGAAGTAACCGGTTCAAAGAGTGTAGCCGACATTTTGCGAGACAGGTATGGCAGTGAATGTAAAATTATGGATTCGGAAGCTGCGAGGCTGCTGACAATACTTGTCGAGAAAGCTGAGGAAACCCTAATGGCCCTGAACGGACAGGTGAGGGCCATAAATGAAGCGGACAAGAGAATTGCCATGGAGATTAGACAGATCGTGGAGGGAATAAGCAATATGGACGATGTGAGCAATGTGCTGTCCAATGCTACTCAGGCCTCCATGAACTATATAAAAGAAACCGACCAGATAGTTACCTATGTTAATAAAATCGCCAACCAGACCAAGATCCTCGGAATAAACGCATCAATAGAATCCGCAAGGGCTGGAGAAGCCGGCAAGGGTTTTGCCGTGGTGGCCAGGGAAGTATCCAAACTTGCCGAGGACAGTGAGAGCTTTGCAAGAGAGATCAACAAGATTCTGGTCAAGCTTTCCGATGAAATGAAATCGGTGGTTTCCCAGATAGAAAGGCTTACCGAGCTCTCGGAGCAGCAAGTCAGAGCCTCCGGCAAGGTGGAAGACGCTCTCGAAGAATTGAAAAGGATAATAAACAATTAGCCTTAACAGTCTGCAGCGCTCCTGCAGACTTAATACTATAGAAGAGGTTCAGGGAGGGATACTTGTGATACTTTCGGATGCAACAATCAAAGCGATGTTGAAAACAGGGGAACTCGTGATCCAACCGATCACACCGGAACAGATCCAGCCGGCATCGATCGATCTGAGGCTTGGCACGCATTTCCTCAAGATTGATGAGAACTGTGTTGAGTGCATATCCATGGATGAACAACTGAAATATGTGGAGATAGAAAGGGATGAGATTGTTATACCGCCCCATTCCTTTCTTCTTGCGACTACGATGGAATACATCAAGCTTCCCAACAATATAACCGCTTTTGTGGAAGGGAGAAGTTCCATAGGGAGGATGGGGCTGTTCATTCAGAATGCCGGGTGGGTGGACGCAGGGTTTGAGGGAGAGATAACTCTCGAACTCTTCAACGCGAACACGCTCCCTATAAAACTGGTATCCGGGCGCAGGCTGTGCCAGTTGGTGTTTGCGCTTATGGACAAAGAAGCGGAAAGGCCGTACCGGGGCAAATACCAGTACCAGAGAAAGGCTACCGGAAGCAGGGTATATATGGACGGAGAGACTAAGTAGAAAAAGACTAAGTAGAAAAAGCTTGCAAACTGGTGAAGGGGAGTCTATAATATAAATATATACCCCCTACCAGTATAGGGGATAAGGAGGAGAAACCATGAAAAAAGCAGTCATAAATAAGTCAAAATGTGATAGATCACCCTTCTGTCCTGTCAAAAGACTCTGTCCTGTAAAAGCGGTATCCCAGAATGTGAAGGGTTTCTTTGGCGCGGATACGCCTGAGGTTGACCATGACATCTGCATAGGGTGCGGTAAATGCGTAAATTACTGTCCCATGGGAGCGGTGAAAATGGTGAGCAGCGGGAAATAGTTGTTAAGGGTAGAATTAATATTCTACCCTGGTATTATCATTATGTTTAGCAAATATCTGCTGTTTTTCAGTCTCAGATATAAGCCTGTTAATCAGCCATGACATAGTCAGTACACCTATAAGGCTCAATACCCATCTGGTTATGGCAAAGCTATGCTGCACATAACCCTCATATCCGTTGATTTTTAGTGTATTTGTACTGCAAGCAGGGACATCCTTTCGTAGGCAGCGATGCTCCTTATTGTTTTGGGCGGTACTACGATAATGTCACCTGATTTGATCGTTAATGTGTTCTTATAATCTGTGCTCCCCTCCCGGCCATAATCGTTAATTTCCCCCCGGCCTTCAACCACATAAAATAAAGTTTCGCTCTCCATTACACATGGCGCAATGGTAACCCCATTATCCACTCCAATAGTAAGCAGTTTGTACTTTTCCTTAATGATTAAATCCTTCTTTACCGGATGGCTGCTTGAATATCCTATTTCATTGGGCATATTAATAACTTTCATTATATAACCTCCTTATATATATGAAATAAACATATATATGATTATAGCTTAATAATAGCATAATGCCGATTCCACTACAAGTATAAATTTAAAAGCAAAGTTCACAAAATTGTCAAACATCCTTCATAAAATCTCCACAATTAGCGGATAGGATAAAAACGAAAATAAAAAACATCAAAAAAAGGAGTGTGGTATTAAATGGAAAAGAAAATGTTAGCCTTGGGACTGGCATTTGTGCTGACCATAGGTATCGCAGTGTCGGCATCGGCAGCCGGTTGGGGTGGAGGCGGAGGACGCTGGTCCGACAGCGACTGGGCACCCGCAATCACAAAATTAGACCTTTCGGATGAGCAGTATGACCAGCTGAGAGAGCTTCACACCAATTTATTTAATGAGATGCAGGACTTAAGGACAGAGATTTCCCAAAAGGTATTTGAACTGAAAAACCTGTATTTCCAGAAAAATCCCGATACAAAGGCCATTGAAGACAAGAAGAAGGAATTGGCGGACCTTCAGTCCAAAATCTATGACCTGAAAAAGGAACAAATTGACGAGGTGAATGAAAACTTAACCCAGGAGCAACTGGCGGAACTCGGTAAGATGAGAGGAGCGGGTTTTAGAGGTAAAATGGGAAGGGGTATGGGTGGCTTTTACAACCCAACATCCCTGTAAGTGAAGCGCGACAGGCTCGGGGGAAAGGGATTGACCTATCCCCCGCCTTCATTTTGTGAATAAAGAACTCCGTGGAAAGGAGAAGAAGATAACGTCAATGTTGATGAAAAAGAATACTGTTTTGCCGGTGTGTATTGTCATTGCCATTTTTCTGCTGTCGGCCTGCGATTCCGGTGCCGGTGTAAATAGCGAATTGCAAAACCAGGGCCCCAGCAGGAATGATGTATCTCTTTTTGGCGGGCCCGACAGAAATCCTGATGTCTTTGGGAAGGTTAAAAGCATACTGGGGAATGAACTGGTTGTATACAAATTAGATAGCAACCGTGAAGAGCTGGCCGATGCGGAAAAGGAAAAGCTCAGGAATGAAATGCAAAACTTAAGTCCCGAGGAAAAAGCCAAGCGGAGGGAAGAACGGAATAAGACTGCAGGGGAGACCTTGGAATTGATAATTCCCGTGGGAACTCCGATTATTTCTCTGTCAAACTTAAGCGGAAAGACAGAGGTAACCGAACTTCAAATCTCTGATATAAAAGAAGGGCAGACACTGCGGATATGGCTGGAGGAGGCGGCACCCGGCACAACACCCTCATCCGAGTTTATTCATGTGCAGCAGTTCGGACAGCAGTGATGCGGTTAGGAGTGGGATAATGATAGAACTGGTTAATATTGAGAAGGTGTATGGAACCGGTCCGGTTAAGGTGAAGGCCCTTGAAAGCATTACAATGACTGTAAGCAAAGGCGAATTCGTGGGGATATTGGGCCCGTCGGGGTCCGGAAAGTCGACTCTGATGAATATTTTGGGCTGCCTCGATCCTCCAACCGCCGGCGAATACTATCTTGAGGGACGAAAGGTCTCAGGCATGAATGATGATGAGCTTGCGGATATCAGAAGTAAAAAAATAGGATTTATATTTCAAAAATTCAACCTCCTGCCCAAATTTACAGCAGTACAGAATGTTGAAATACCTCTTCTATATAGGGGTGAAAAAAGGGATACTGCAAGGGAAAAGGCCAAGGAGTTATTACGGATGGTGGGACTTTTCGACAGGATGCATCACCGTCCCAATGAGCTTTCGGGAGGCCAGCAGCAGAGGGTGGCCATAGCCAGGGCTCTTGTTGGGAATCCCCAGATAATTCTGGCGGATGAGCCTACGGGTAACCTGGACACGAAATCCGGCAGCGAAGTTTTGGAGTTGTTTTTAAAGCTTAATTCCATGGGTAACACAATCCTGTTAATAACCCATGATACCGCTGTAGCAAAACTTGCAGGCAGGGTTATTCATATACAGGATGGTAAGATATTAAAGGATGAAAAAATACTTAGTTTAGGGTGAGGTAAATGGTCAAAAGGATATTAGCTTTAGCCGTCGTAATGCTGGTTGTCGTTCCAAATCTTGCTTTAGCTTCAGATCTTCAGGATCAAATGATAAATTTCACTCTTGAGGAGACGGTGAACTATGCCCTCGAGCATAGCCCGGAAATCATGCTTGCCCGGATAGATAAGGAAAAGAGCAGCGTTCTGGATAAAAAAGCAGATAGTGCGGCAGAAAAAATACTTGAGTATTTTACATATGACACAGCTTATTTGAAATACGTGAAGCCTCTAACTACCGAAATCGCCTATGAAAGCAGTAAAAAAAACGAGATACTCAAACAGAACAGCATCAGATACAAGGTGGAAAAAGCTTTCTATGATGCTATCAAAGCTTCCGAGGAAGTCAGGGTGAAGGAAGATGCGCTTGAATACATGAAAGAAATGCAGGATACCCTTAAGAAGAAAAAGGAAGTTGGACTTGCCAAAAATACTGATTTTACGCAGGCGGAAATAGACGTCCTTGAAGCTGAACTGCAGCTGAAGTCCGCAATAAACGCAAAGGTCTATGCCTTGGAAATTTTGAAAAACGTTATGGGGCTTTCCTTAGAGACTCCTCTAGCTATAGAGTATTCGTTTTCCAATCTGCCACCTTTTCCGGAGATTATCGATTCAACCCTTGATGATGCGTTGGAAAAAGCAGTGCAAAACCGTTTCGAGGTATTTTCCGCAAAAAGTAAACTGGAAATCGCAAGGGAGAGCTTCGAGCTAATAAGCTGTTATCTTCCCTCAAACACCTATGACTATAGGATAATTAAGAGTGACTACGATTCAGCATTGATTGAATTTGACGAAGCTGTTGCGGGCATTGAACTGGAAGTTAGATATGCCTACAGAAAGCTAGATGAACTTTGGAAGACTCTGGCCCTGAGAAAGGAAGCGTTGAAGCTGGCGGAAGATAACCTGTCAATAATGAACAAAAGGTTCGAAGCAGGCTTAGCTACAAGCTATGATGCAGTATCTGCTCTTCGGGTTTTAAATGAAACCCGGCTCAGATATATAGAAGATTACCATAATTATAGTATCAGCAGACTGCGATTTGAAAATGCCCTTTCGCTGGGACCGGCTTATTAAACTTATAACTTTGGAGGGATAGAGGGTGAATTTGGAAATTCTAATTAAGAACAAAAAAATTGTAGTGGTTGCTGCAATTATAACCGTTTTCCTGGTAACGGGCTTTTACTTATCAAACAGTAAAAATGCTGATGCCAGTACCGAAACCATAAAAGAGGTTACGGTAAGAAAAGACACCCTGAAAGTGGATATGGTCTCGGATGGCAAGGCAGAAGTCTCGACAGTAAACCTTAGGTTTGAGGCAAACGGAATAGTTGGAGAAATTCCTGTCTTTTTAGGGCAGGAACTAAAGGCCGGGGACGTAATTGCACGCCTTGTACCGGACAAATACCAGTACGAGTTTGATACGGCCAAAGCTGGGTACCAGTCGGCCCTTGCAAAGCTGCAGAAGGCAAGAGAGCAGTATGAGAGTCAGATTCTTTCGGAAGAACTCAAGGTAGCCGGACTGGAGGAGGAGTTAGCCAAGGAACAGATGCAATATGAGGCAATGATAAAAGTAAAGGAGGCCTTTACCGAACAGGAAGTGGAACTGAAAAGGATAACCCTGGAGAATGTGAAAAAGTCCTATGAAGCCGCTATAAAAGCTTACGAGAGGACGAAAAACTCCCTTTCGGACATAGAACAGGAGAGGGCAGCTGTAGACCAGGCCCTGGCATCCCTGAAAAAGGCAGAAATAAACCTTGACAGCACTGTTTTGAAATCCCCGGTGGATGGGAAGCTTGTCTACCTCTCGGGAAACATAGGTGAAAGCGTATCAACCTCTGCAGATTTTGCCAAGGTAGCGGAAAAGGGCGGGTTATACGTAACGGCAGGGGTGCTCGAACTGGATATTGGTAAAGTTTTTAAGGGGCAGGAGTCAGAGGTTGTATTCGAAGCATTTCCTGACGATGTCTATACCGGAAAAGTAGAAGATATAGAATACCTTCCGGTAACCGACCCCAGCGGAATAATAGCCTATAACGTGAAGGTCAGCCTTGACAATCCTGATGACAGGATAAGAAGCGGAATGACCTGTACCGTTTCTTTTATTGTAAAACAGAAGAAGGATGTTCTGGTCATTCCCAATGAAGCCGTAAAACGGGTAAACGGGGAACAGGTTGTGGAAGTAAAAAAGGGTGAGGGGGAGACAGAAGTCCGTAAGATTAAAACAGGGTTTACCGACGGTAGAAATTCCGAAGTATTAGAGGGGCTTAACCAGGGGGACAGGGTGCTAATCCGTCAGAAAGCTGTTAGATAGGGAGAGATTAATACTATGAAATTTGAAGAGCTTCTAAAGATGGTGTTCATTAACATATGGGCAAATAAGTTCAGGGCCTTTCTAACAATGCTAGGTATAATCGTAGGTACTGCCACAATTATTCTGGTGGTTGCGGTGGGCAAAGGCGGGCAGGCAGAGGTGAAGGAACAGTTTGCCCGCCTTAACGTGGGAACCCTCTATGTTATGTCTGCCCAGGGACAGAGTGTAAAGACCAAGCTGAATCCCGATGATGCGCAGGCCATTATGGAAAGGGCCCCGTCGGTAAGCCTGGCTTCTCCCAGTATAAGCGGCAAGGCACAAATAGGATATCAGGACGTTAGCTATCAAGGCGGCGTAAGCGGAGTTTTGCCTGACTATCAACTGCTGACCAACCTGGAAGTTAGAGAAGGCAGATTTATAGATGGAGAAGATGATACCAAAAGAAATCGCGTTGCGGTTATAGGATCGGACCTTGCCGAAATCCTTTTCGAAGGGGAAACGGATAGCGTCATCGGTAAGGTCATAAATGTAAACAAGCGCAGGTTTGAAGTGATAGGTATCCTGGAGAGGCTGGGAGATTCTATGGGCGGCGATACCAGCATCGATGAGAGTATACTTGTTCCCTATACCGTAGCTGAAAAATATGTATTGGGATCAAACGTCAGACCCCGCATTATCGTTCTGGCTAAAGACATAAACAGCGTACCGGCGGCCATGAGGGAAATAGCTGGTATTATAAGGGAAACCCATAGGCTGAAGGGGGCAGACGATTTTATGATAAGGGATGCGGGGAGCAGGCTGTCGGCCGCCCAGGATTCTGCAAAAACCATGTCCGTTCTTCTTATAGCCGTTGCCGTTATTGTGCTTATAGTCGGGGGCATAGGGATAATGAACGTGATGTTTGTATCGGTAAATGAACGTACCAGGGAAATCGGGATACTAAAGGCCATCGGTACCCGGAGAAAATATATTTTGCTGCAGTTCCTGCTTGAGGCCGTATCTATAAGCTTGATAGGTGGTTTAATAGGTACAGTGTTGGGCATATTTGCAGTACCTCTTTTAAAATATCTCGATATAGCTGCCATACCGTCGTTTTCCGGGATTTCACTTGGACTTTTGTTCTCAGCTTTTACCGGCACATTCTTTGGGTACAATCCCGCTAAAAAAGCTTCACATTTAAGCCCCCTGGAGGCGTTGAGATACGAGTAAGATGTAATTTGAGAGAACCTTTCAGGATAAGGAGTGGTAAGTTTGAAAGGGAATACAGTAGTTGTCAGTCCAAGGGAAATTGGTGCCAGATAATCTATGATGAATTTTTATTTAAATATTGACTTAACTAATTAATAAATATATACTTTAGTTAAGTGAATAATTAATTATATGGAGTGTTTTTTATGATAGATTTTACCATTATGTTAAAAGCTCTAGCAGACAAAACTAGATTTCAAATAGTAAATTTACTGTTAACCCATGATTTTTGCGTAGGGGCTCTTGCTCACCGATTAGGTGTTTCGAAAGCGGCGGTTTCCCAACATCTAAAAGTTTTAAGAGAAGCGGGGTTAGTAAATGGGGAGAAACGGGGTTACTGGACACATTATTCGGTAGACAAAAATGTACTTATGCAAATGGCAGATGAAATGAGAAATATGGCTAATAAACCTGTAGACACTAAAAGTGTATGCAGGAAAGATACTAACAATAAGGACGAATGCTGCGTAAAAAAGGAGGGATAAAGATGTGTAAATGCAACTGCGAACACCCGGAAAAATTAAAGGGTAAGCCGGGTGAGTGCAGCCCGGAGCAAATTAAGGAATGTCATGGGGATACAGAAGGTCATCCCTGTGAAAAAGAGGAAGAGTAGTATGGTAAAGAGACGATGGTCTTTTCATAACTGTATCGGTAAGCGAGGTGTTTGAAGCGCAGACCTTTTCGAACTTTTTCAGGTTTCCAATGGTAGTTCATGGAAGATAGGGGACAGGTACGCTGTCTGCTAAAAAGACCACAAATCACCCCTGACAAACAAGCAATGAACCTGCCCCTTTGTCTTTTTTCCTCTCTGACCGATAATCGGACGAGCGTGCTCAATTATTTGGGAAGTATCTCCTCCGCCGGTATGTACATCACCTTGTTATTCTCGGTATCCTGTTCCAGAAATAGTTTTATTGATTTTTCGTCTATTTTGCCATCTATAAGATTTGCCGTAAGCATGAATACAAAATTGGAGTCATTAGGTTTGCCATATTTATTTTTTAAAGTTTCGTACTCATTTTGAAGTATTTTTTTCTTTTCAGGGTCTGTTTCCTTTTGCGCTTTTTCTTTAGCCTCAATTATATAAGGTACCGTATCGGGATCTTTTGGTGGAACATTACTATTCATTGTTGTAAAGACGATAGCTTCAAGTTTCCCTTCATCTGTTTTAATGCTCCGGAATTCAGATGCTATACTATTAATTATGTAATACCTTGAATAGCCATTTTTAAGGAAATCAGATATATATTTTTCCATGACATCTTCATTGTGAAGTTTATTCATAGGCCCTGGATAAGTAGAATAAAATACTGCAAACCCAATTAGTCCAACACAAACTATCACCGCTAAAATAGCAATAATTTTCTTTTTCATTGTATTCCCCCCTGCGAAATTATATTTGTGTAACAACTTAAATTGAAACAGGTTTCTATCCGCTCCGGATCCGTAACATAATTAGCGACAAAAATGGTTTCACAGAAATACGATTACTTCCGTGAAACCATTTTCTTTGGTGCCGAAGGTGGGACTTGAACCCACACGATGTTGCCATCACTGGATTTTGAG
>Ga0067045_1031811_pt1 | contig 11386 bp, 10 predicted proteins | sample TerdegcTABiofilm_FD_59184 | JGI IMG/M metagenome (GOLD analysis project Ga0067045, IMG submission 59184) | Combined Assembly of (Gp0054472, Gp0054536) Wastewater bioreactor microbial communities from Singapore -Terephthalate degrading...
CCCGAGGTCGTGGGTGACATGGGCGAAGAGGAGGAAGGGCGCGACGATTCCTGGGCGACGGACATCGGCAGCGTACCCGACAGCTTCAAGAAGGGCGACATTGTCCACGGCACCGTGGTCAGCGTTGACAAAGACGGTGTCGTGGTTGACATCGGCGCCAAGGGCGAGGGAGTCATCAAGCGCGAGGAATTCCCGGGTGACAGCGGCCTGCCGGCCATCGGCGATGAGATCGACGTGGCGGTCGTCCATGTGGACGAGGAGCGCGACACGATCATTGTTTCGAAGCGCCGCGCGGATTACGAACGGCTCTGGAACGACCTCGAAGAGCTGGCGAAGGTCGGCGGCGTGGTCGAGGCCATGGTGACGGAGCGGGTCAAGGGCGGCCTGCGCGTGGACCTGGGGGTCTCCGGGTTCGTCCCCGCCTCCCATGTGGCCACGCGGAACGTGCGGAATCTCGACAGCTTCGTGGGCCGCAGCCTGCGCCTGCGGGTGCTGGAAGCCGACCGCGAGCGCAAGAAGGTCATCCTCAGCCACCGCCAGCTCGTGGAGGAGGAGCGGGAGCAGCGCCGCGAGGAGACACTCGCCCGCCTGCATGAGGGCGCCATCTGCGAGGGCAAGGTCCGCAGTGTCACCAATTACGGCGCCTTCGTGGACCTGGGTGGGATTGACGGCCTGCTGCACGTCTCCGAGATGTCCTGGACGCGCATCGACCACCCCTCGGAAGTCGTGGAAGTCGGCCAGCGGGTGAAGGTCGTCGTCTTGGAGATCAAGGACGATGGTGACCGCATCTCCCTGGGTATGCGGCAGATCCTGCCGGACCCGTGGAAGGAAGCCGCTGCCAGGCTGAACCCGGGCTCCCTGGTGAAGGCGAAGATCACGCGCCTGGCGCGCACCGGGGCTTTCGCGCAGCTTAACGAAGCCGGCATCGAGGGCTTCATCCCGATCCGTGAGATGAGCGACAAGCGGATCGGCGACCCGTCCGAGGTGCTCAAGGCCGGGCAGGAAGTGGACCTGAAGATCCTGGAGATCCAGATCCCGGCGCGGCGCATGACCCTGAGCCTCGTGGCCGCCGAGCAGGAACGCGAGCGCCAGGAGTACCGCGACTTCATGTCCACCCAGAAGACGGCGCCGACTACCCTTGGCGACCGTTTCGGCGATGTACTGGCCAGCATGAAGAGCGAGATGGCCGGGGATGCCGACGAGGCGCCGGCGGAGGAGCCATCGGCCGAAGCAGCGGCGGAGGAGAGCGCACCCTCCGCGCCGCAGCCGGCGGATGACGAGCCTGACCCGGTCTAGACCCGCAGACTCGCAGCAACATGACGCCCGGTGGAGCATCTCTGCCGGGCGTCTTCCTCTGCGCTGCCGCTACAGGCCGACGCACACGGGAGGGCAGTCCACCATGTTCGTCGTAGGCCTCACAGGCCCCATGGGTGCCGGCAAGTCCGTGGTCCTTGGCGTGTTCCGGGAACTGGGGGCCATCTGCCTGCGCGCGGACGATGCGTCGCGGGAACTCCTCTCCTCGGACATGCGTTTACTAAGCGAGATTCGGGAGTGCTTCGGGGATGGGGTATTCCGGGCGGACGGCTCACTGGATCGCCGGCGGTTGGCGGAGGTCATCTTTCACGATCCGGCTCAAAGGCGGCGTCTCGAGCAGATCACCCACCCTCCCATGGTCTCGTGGCTGCGGGATCGGCTCGGGGAGCTTGACCGTCTTGCGGAACCTCCCCGGGTGGTTGTGATCGAGGCCGCGATCCTTTCGCACATGGGCGCACGCGGGCTTGTGGATGTGACGGTGCGCGTTCATGCGCCGCTCGATGAGTGCCTGAAGCGCATTCAGGAGCGGGACCGGATCACACCCGAACAGGCGCGGGCGCGCCTGGCATTGCACGAACAGCTTGGCCTTTTCGCGGAAGATGCCGACTACGTGCTGGACACGTCCGGGACCGAAGAGCAGACGCGGGACCGGGCGAGGGCACTGTGGTCGGCATTGCTGGCAGCGTCGCAGGCTTCGGGCCCCTGACGGCAGCGGCAAAGCCCGATCTCCGCATTGTCTGGTGATACCCTTGCGTATGTCTGAGCCGTCCGCACGGAGTGCACGGCTGCGTGGACGATTGTCCGCGCGCCGTTCGGCGACGGCCAAGAGCATGGAGGTAACGCGATGATCCAAGTGGAGGGACTCACCAAGTACTACGGTCCGGTCCCTGCCATCATGGACGTGTCATTCCGCGTTGAGAAGGGCGAGATCGTCGCATTTCTTGGCCCAAACGGCGCTGGGAAGACCACGACCATGCGCATTCTCACCGGGTTCATGCCCGCAACTCTCGGAACGGCCCGCATCGCCGGGATCGATGTCTATGAGGACTCGATCGAGGCCCGGCGACACATCGGCTACATGCCGGAGACCACCACGCTGTACACGGACATGCGGGTCCACCAGTATCTGCGCTACTGTGGCAAGCTCCAGGGCATGCGCAAGCCGGAACTGGCCGATCGCCTGGACTTGGTGATGGACCAGTGCGGCCTGTCGGAGCGGCGCGATGCCATCATCGGCACTCTCTCCCTGGGCTTTAGGCAGCGGGTGGGCCTTGCGCAGGCGCTCATCCACAATCCGGATGTGCTGATCCTCGACGAGCCCACGGTAGGACTGGACCCCAATCAGATCATGGAAGTGCGCCAGCTCATCAAGAACCTCGCGGGCCAGCACACCGTGATGCTGTCCACCCACATCTTGCCTGAGGCGCAGATGACCTGCGAGCGGGTCATCATCATCAACCACGGGAAGATAGTGGCCGAGGACACCCCCGAGAACCTCACCGCGCAGATCCGCGAGGTGGAGACGATCGTGGTGGAAGTCGCCACCGACGACGGCTCAGTGCCGCGACTGCTCCAAGACATCCCCGAGGTCAGCAGCGTTCGGCGTCTGCCCGACGAGAGCCGCAACGCGTATCTTGTGGACACCCGTCTCGGGACCGACATTCGGTCGCAGATCGCCGAGTTCGTGGTGGGCAAGGGCTGGGGGCTGCTGGAACTGCGGCCTGTAGAGATGAGCCTTGAGGACGTCTTCCGCCAGCTCACCACCGAAGAGAAAGGGGTTGCCTAGGCCATGCGCAACATCTTCACCATCGCCCAGCGCGAGCTGGTCTCCTACTTCACCTCACCGATGGCCTATGTCATCACCGTCTTCTTCCTGTTCTTCACCGGGCTGATCTTCACGTTCTCCATCTACCAGCCCGGCGCGCAGGCGGAAATGCGCGGGCTGCTGGGGAGCATGGTCTTCCTGACACTGATGGTAGCACCCTTCGCGACCATGTCGCTGCTCGCGCAGGAGCGGGCCACGGGGACCCTCGAATTGCTGCTCACAAAGCCGGTTCGGGACGTGGAGGTTGTTCTGGGCAAGTACTTTGGGGCACTGGCGTTCTATATCTCCATGCTGGTGCTGACGCTGCCTTACCCGCTGATCCTGTCGAAATACGGCGATCTTGACTGGGGTGCGACGTGGGTGGGGTATCTCGGGCTTCTGCTGGCTGCCGCCGCGTTCCTGGCCATCGGCGTTTTCGCAAGCAGCCTGACTCGCTCGCAGATGGCCTCAGCCGGCATCTGTCTGGGTGTCTTCCTGTTCATCTGGCTCATCGGCTGGGTGTCCTATCTCGTGGGCGGCGAGGGCTCGACCCTCGCGGACATCGCCAAGAACATTTCGGTCTTCGAGGTCTTCGGCGATTTCGAAAAGGGCATCCTGGACTCGAAGAACGTGGTGTATTTCGTGAGCCTGTGCATCGTCTCATTGTTCCTGGCCGTCCGCGTGCTTGAGATGCGCCGACAGGTCTGACGCACCGACCGAGCGCCTCATCGGCCGCGTCTGATGCAGCGGCTCGCACAAGCAATTCTGAGCAACAGTCCATACCGGGCAGGTGAGAGATTCGATGTCCGAAGACAAGACCCCGCAGACCGATCAGCGCGCACGCGGCATGGCAGCCGACCCACGCCTGCAGCAGAGGGCGCAGACGACGCTGACCGGCTTGCTGAGCATCATCGCCGCGCTGTTCGGCGGTCTCACGCTCATCGTCGGCATTCTCTGGTGGCTGGTGAGCAAGACCTTCGGGCTCTGGCCCAAGGTCTTCATCATCGTGGCAGCCGTCTGCTTCATCTACACCATCGTGGTGAACTTCCAGGCGATCATTGCGGGCTTCCGGCAGCGTCGCGTGGTCACCGGCATGAACACCGCCGTATTCACGGTGATCATCGTCGGGATCTTGGTGCTGCTCAACGTGATCTCGGTGCGCCACCGGTTCTTCCGGTACGACGCCACCGAGAACAAGCAGTACTCGTTGTCCGATCAGACCCGCAAGATCGTGACTGCGCTGGACAAGGATGTGGAGATGATCGCCTTCATGTCTCCCGAGTACCCGGAATACCGGCAGACTCGCGATCGTCTCGAGGAGTACCGGGCGCTGTCACCGCGCCTCAAGGTGGAGTACTACGATCCCCACACCCGGGTTGACAAGGTGCGCGAGTATAACGTCTCGGTTGACGGTTCGGTGATCATCAAGGCCGGCGAACGCAAGGAAGACGTGATGGGCGGCGATGAGGAGCGCATCACCAGCGCGATCCTCGCCGTCACCACCGGGGATAAGACGAAGATCTACTTCCTTACGGGGCACGGTGAGTTCGACCCGATGGAGCTTGGACAGGACAGCGTGAATGACATCAAGCGCGCCCTGGAGACCCAGCAGTACGCGATCGAGACCCTGGCGCTGCTCAACAAGAAGGACGCCGTTGTCCCGCAGGATGCCGCCGCGGTGGTCATCGCCGGGGCCCAGCATCCCCTGCAGGAAGCGGAGATGGCGGCCCTGAAGAAGTATGCCGACCAGGGCGGGAAGCTGTTCATCGCCCTGTCCAACGCGCCCAAGGCGCCGGATTTCTCCGAGATCCTTGCCACGCGCGGCGTAAGGCCGTCCAAGGGCAAGATCATGGACCCCAACGCCCAGCATAACGCGGGCGCTCCCAGCATTCCCGCGGTTCTAAGGCCGGAAGCCCACGAGATTACCCGCAGCCTTCAGGGCCTGGTGTTCCCGATGGCGATGGCGCTAGAAGTTGAGGAGACTCCTCCTCCTCCGCCCAGCTACCCGGGCGCTCCTCCGCCGCCGGTTGACCAGAAGGCCACGGCGCTCATGAAGACCAGCGCCGACGCCTGGCTGGACAGTCTCGACGCCACGGGCAAGGGCAATGGCAGTCGCGATTCCGGCGAGGCAAGCGGGCCCTTCATCATGGCCGCGGCCATCGATGAGAGCAAGAAGGACAAGCCGCCCACGCCGCCGGGAATGCCGCCCGAACCCGAAACTGAGGAAGGCCCGGGCACTCGGATCGTGGTTGTGGGGGACGCGGAGTTCATGACCGACCGGCTCATCGAGGCCAACCAACTATGGGCCAACGCGGCCTTCGCGCTGAACGCCATCAACTGGCTGGTGGGGAATGAGAAGCTGATCTCAATCCCGCCCAAGGAGACGGAGACTCCGTACCTGACAATGGTGGGTGCGCAGAAGGCCATCGCAACCGTGCTGACCCTGTTCGTGGTGCCCGGCCTCGTGGTCCTCGCCGGGGGCTTTGTCTGGTGGCGCCGAAGGAGGTAGGCCCATGCGCAAGTTCGCTACGACAATCATCGCACTCGCCGTCTTCGTCGGCCTGCTCATCTGGGTCGCCACGAAAGAGCGCGGCCGTGTGCCCGAGAAAGAGGAGCTGCTGGCGAAGGAGATCAACGCCGGCGGAGGGCTTGTAGGCATCGAAGCGGTGAAGTTCGACACGCCCAGCGTCGTCAATGCCGGCAAGCCGCTGGAGAAAGGGCAGGATCCTGCCAAGCGCATCGAGCACCGGCGACTGGCGCTTGAGAAACGGGGCGATGACTGGTTCATCACCAAGCCCTTCGAGAGCATGGCCGACCCGGATGATGTGAAGCTCATGGTCGAGGCCATCGAGCGTCTGAAGCCGACGGTGCGCAAGGATGCGGACCCGAATGCCAAGGATTTCGGTCTGGACAACCCGACGTTGAAGGTGACCGTGAAGCTCAAGAACGGCAAGGTCATTGACATGACCCTCGGGGAGAACACCCCAGTGGGCGCCAAGGTGTTCGCGAAGATCGAGGGACGCGAGGGCCTGTACCTGTTCCCCAGCACCTTCACAACCGAGTTCCAGAAAGAAGCCGCCACGCTGCGGGACACCAAACTCGCGCGGTTCGACAAGCAAGACGTGGTCGCCGTCACCTTCGTCAACAAGCACGGGACCATCGCCGCGGAGAAGCGGCAGAAGGGCGAAGACGTGGACTGGCGCATCACCAAGCCCGGCGAGTACAAGGGCGACGAATGGTCCATCACCACCGCCTTCGGGAAGCTCACCGAGACCGAGGCGAAGGATTTCGTCGAGAAACCCGGCGACCTGAGGAAGTATGGTTTGGACAAGCCCCGTGTGAAGGTTGCGGTGGAGCTTAAGGACGGCAAGAGCGTGGAAGTTCTTGTGGGTAAGCAGACCCGCAAGAGTGTGAAGACCTCGGAGTACAGTGACACGACCGAGGAGAAGGACCTCGTTTACGCCATGCGCACGGGCCGCAATGAGGTGCTGCTTGTGGACAGCACCTTGTTCGACGACCTGAACAAGGACCTCATGGCCATGCGCGACAACCACGTTCTGGACTTCAAGCGCGACAAGGTGAAGTCCATCCAGGTCACCCGGCGCGAAGGCTACAGCTTTACGGTGAACCGGGCCGGGGATGACTGGGTCCTGGCTTCGCCTGCCGGGCCCGCGAAGAAGACCAAGGTGGATGACATCCTGTGGGACTTGAGCGACCTGGAGGCCCGGGAGTACATGGGCGCCGCGGTGGACTTGAAGGCGATCGGGCTTGCGGTACCCGGCACCGTCATCACCCTGGAGTTCCTGGGCGGCAAGCCGGTCAAGGTCAAGTTCGGTGACAAGGTGAAGAAGGGCGACGAGACCCTTTACTACTGCCAGGTCAATGACGACAAGCAGGTATACAAGGTCCCGCAGCTTGTGATTAATGACCTGCCCGGCGGGGTGGACGACATCAAGCAGTCGCCGGAGGACCTGAAGAAAACCGACGGCGAACTGCCGGACCTGTCCGGGACCAAAGGTGATACTCCGCCCGCCCCATCGGGGAACTGACCAGAACCCAGGCGTAACCAAGCGGCGCCGGCGACCTGCCGGCGCCGTTGTCGTACGCGCTGAGTGAAGGAGGCGCCAATGCCCACGATCCACCTCGCATTCGGCCCACAATGGACGCTGGAAGCCACCGCCCCGTGGTCAGTCAGTGCGGGAGAGTCCGGTCCGCTGGTGATGGAGTGGACTGGAGCTCCGTCCGGTCAGGGCGCCTTCGCGCGGGCCCAGTACTCGGCGCCGGTTTTCAACGCCCCGGTGAGAAGGCTCGTGCGGCTCCGGATCGAGTGCGTGGCGCCCTTTGCCCATTCAGGCGAATCCGCGCGAGCGCGTTGTCAGGTTCTCACCGACGGCACGGTGGCCTGGAGCGAGTGGATCTCCACGGACGGAGGGCAGTCGGGCTATCACGAAGCTGAGTTCAGCACGCCCGGAGGGGGGCACATCCTGGTCGAACTCCGCGTGGAAGATGCGGACGGGACGGCAGGCCCGATGCGGGTCGAGTGGTCGCATCTGCGGCTGGAACTGCCGGGCTTCGGTGAAGAGCCCGAACCGTGGCCACCGCAGTGACCGGCGGTTCAGACCGGGGAAACTGCCAGACTATGCGAGCAGGCGCAGGATGACAGACACCGCTGACTGAGACACCACAGCCGCCCCGAGGAAAGCGAAGAGGAACCTGCCTGCGCCCAGTTTCGCCGGCGCATACGCTCGCGCCATTCCCCAGGCATGGCCGCCGACGCAGAGCATTGTCCCCAGCGTCCAGGCCGCGATTGCCAGCCAGGTGCCGACGGTTGCCTGGTCCAGCCGGAGCAGATTGGGGAAGCGGTCGGGATCGATGGGCAGGCCGTCCACCACAAGGGGTCGCAGCAGGGCCACCAGAACGAGCAGCGGGAGGACCGTCGCTCGAGCCCACAAAGCAGCCTCAACCTGGCGCGCGAAGCCGGCCCAGGGACAGGCCAGCGCGGTCACCGCGAACACCGCCAGGAACGGGACGAGAGTGTCGAGCAAAGCCATCGGCCACCGGTGGGGCACCGTCGGCGCGTATACTGCAACGAGCCAACCGGTTCGGAGGCCGGTGACCAGGTGCAGCGCCGCGATGGCCACCTGCAACAGCACCAGGCCAACAGTGGCTTGGGTTCGCACGCGGCCGCCCCCTCAGTCGTCAGCGGTCAGCCCGCGCTGAGGCACAGGCAGGCGAATGGTCATGGTTGTCCCGGCGCCCACCCGGCTGTCCACCTCGAGGCTCCCCCCGTGTTCCTCCTCAACGATCCGCCGCGTCGAATGAAGCCCCAGGCCTGTTCCGGTGGCCTTGGTCGTGAAGAACGGCTCGAAGAGCTGCGCTTGGATGTCCTCCGGGATGCCGGGGCCATTATCAGTGACTTCCAGCAGTGCCTCGTGGTCCTCCAGCGTTGTGGCGATGATGACCCTTGCATTCTCCTGCTTGTCCAGGGCGTCGGCAGCGTTGAGGATCAGGTTCAGCAGCGCCCGCTCCATCTGCGGCGGGTCGAGACGCAGTTGCGGTAGATTGTCGGCGAGGCGAAGCTCAATCGCGATGCCCCGGTGGATCAGCTCGGTCCGGACCAGTGTGAGAGTACTGTCCACAATCGGGTTCAGGTCTCCGAGTTCCAGCACCACGTCGGATGCGCGGGAGAAGGCCAGCAGGCGCTGAACCATGGTCTGGAGGCGCTCCATCTGTCGACCGAGCACGTCCCGCGCGCGCTCATCCACCTGTTTTCCGCTCAGCAGCAGGTCTACCAGGGGCTTGATCGGCGTGACGATATTCGCCATATCGTGGGCGATGCTGGCCGCCAGCGTACCCACCGTGGCCACGCGTTCGGAGCGGATCAGCTGATCCTGGGCCGCACGCAGATCGTCATAGGCGCTGCGCAGATCGGTGTAAAGGCGCGCGTTCTCAAGCGCGATTGCCGTCTGGGCCGAGATGCCGTTGACGAGATGGACGTCGTTCTCGCTGAAAACATGGGTTTGGGAGGATGTGTCCAAGTAGATGACGCCGATCGGCTCGCCGTGAGCGATCATCGGCGCGCAGATGGCGGAACGGATGCGCAGATCGTGGACGCTGTCGGCATCCATGAACCGGGCATCGGCGGTGGCGTCACTCGTGAGGATGGCCATGCGCTGCGACAGGGCTTGGTCCACAATGTGGGCGCTGATGCGCAGGGCTGACGCGTCTTCTCCGGGTCCCATGTTGTCTCCGCGGCGACGCACAACCCGGGGAACGGGCCGGGGTGGGTCGCCCTCGAGAAGCAGGAGTGATGCCTGCTCGGCCGGGATGACATTCATGATGCGGTCCACGGCGACGCGAAGCAGGTGCGGGACTTCGAGAATCGATCCCAGCGCAAGGGCGAAGTCGAGAAGCACCCCGAGCCTGTGCCTGGCATCGGCGCCGTCTTCCACCCCCCCGGGAGCATGGACGGCGTCCAGCGCGAAGACAATACGGGCATCGCCGCCACCTGCGCTCTCGGCTGGTTCATCGGCGACCAAGACCACCTGGTCCGCCGGGTCAGGGTCGGCGCCGGTGTCATCCATGAGTTCCAGCCGGAGCCAGGTGCGGCCAACTCGAAAGCGGTCTCCGGGGTTGAGCGGTGCGGGGGCATAGATCCGGCGGCTGCCGAGAAACGTCCCGTTTGCGCTGGCCTGGTCTTCGAGGAACCACTCGCCGGACCGCCGCACCAGGCGTGCGTGATGGCGAGAGGCTTTCAAATCGGTGGGCAGGCAGACATCATTATCGGGCTTGCGCCCGATGGTGACGGAATCGGACGTGAGAGGGAACTCCATTCCGGCGAGGTCGCCGTCGAGGACAACGACGCGCATCATCCCCGGTACCACCCACTCTCAGTAGCCTGCCGCTGGGTTCTGGCTCTCCTGGACCGGGCCCGGCAGGTCCGGCTTGTCGTCGCCGGGCGCCCTGCGCTGTATGGTCCGCGTTGACGCACCAGGAGCTCCAGAGTATATTCGACACAGAGTTCGGGTATTCTCATCTCGCGGACGGCTGCGATTATCTCCAGCGAAGCAGGGAAACGGGGCGATTATACCATGATGGGCCGAAGGCGTCGAGAACGCCGCCGTGGCTTTTCGATGGTGGAAGTGACGGTGGTTACGGGCATCCTGGCCACGCTTGCGGGGCAGTCGGGCAGCGCATACCTGCAGGCAAAGAATAAGGCCGCTGCAGACCAGTGTCTGAACAACCTCAAGCAGTTGTACTCGGCCATTCAGATGGTGGCCGACGACAATGACGGACGCCTTCCGAAGGCCTGGTTCTTCCCGTGGAAGGGCCAGCAGACCGACTCCGGCTGGCAGCTGGACCCCAATGACCCGTACAATCTGGCCAATATCGTTGCGGGCCGCAACGGCTCCATCCGGAAGCTGTTCGTCTGTCCGGCAGCGCCGGAGGCCTGGCAGAAGCTGGGCATCACCTACGTCTACAATGACACACTGGGCGGCAGGATGCTGGACTCCATTCCGAACTCGCCCAACGTCTGGCTGCTGATGGACGCCAATGTGATCAACATGGAGAAGTTTCCGGCGCCCCATATCGACGGGTACAACGTGCTCTTCTGTGACGGGCATGTGAAGTGGGTTCCGCGAGGCGCCATCGGGCAGGTGTTCCAGGCCGGGCTCATCGGCCAGCAGACCGCGCCCGGCGGCGGGGGCGGCGGTGGGAACATGGACGACATCTGGTAGTGTATGAACCCTCGAACAACGGGGGTAGGCTGCCGGGAACGGGTGGCCTACTCCCGTCCCTCCTCCACGCGCTCTGCTGCAATGCCCTTGTCGGTCTCCACAAAGCGGTAGACCTCATACCGGCCGTCGGTCCTGATTCTGAGCTGGTTCCTCTCGGTCTCCACCGACTCACGGCTTAGGCGTGCGCGTGGGTACCGGCGCGCCATGGGGTCCGGAGGGTAGCTCAGGCGCAGAGCGAGCAGCACCATGCCACCGAAGATAAGGGCGCACAGGGCATAGGCCTTGACCCGTCTCTTGCTAGGCAATACGCGCCTGCGGGGCATCTGCCAACTCATGGGGTCAATGTAGCACGGCCACCGTGTAGCGTCAACGTGCCCCGACAGCGCCTGCGGTCTGCCAGTACCTCACGGCCGCGTCCCGTTCGTCACGACGGCTTGCGGGCTTCCAGCAGCACGTACGGGACATGCACGAACGCCTGCCAGTCTCCCTGCGTGCGGTCGAGTTGGTCGGCGACTGAGGAGACGCGCCG
>Ga0067045_1031825_pt1 | contig 11386 bp, 9 predicted proteins | sample TerdegcTABiofilm_FD_59184 | JGI IMG/M metagenome (GOLD analysis project Ga0067045, IMG submission 59184) | Combined Assembly of (Gp0054472, Gp0054536) Wastewater bioreactor microbial communities from Singapore -Terephthalate degrading...
GATCTGGACCGTCGCGGTCATTCTGGCCGGCCTGGCCGTGGCCCTGGGGTTCTCCGTCCGGAAACGCCAGATCGCGGCCCCCCTGGTCGTCGTCTGGGCCTACGCCGGGATCGTGCTGAAGCGCGTTGGGACCGATCCGGATTATTCGTCCCCCGTCTGGATCGCAGCAGCCTTGGCCGCCCTCATCATACTGGTCTCCATCATCCGGGTACGGTTCGCCTGCCCCCTGTTCGGCCGGAAGACCGCCGGGAAATCCTTGAAGAAGTGAAGCGGTCTCCTTACCAATAGAACCACAGAGACACAGAGCACAAAGAGGTACTCTATAGCCGAGGCCAGAAAGGACGGCTTGCGGATGAACAGGAAGAAAAGGTCCGGTAGATTCTTCCTGATCCTGTTCATCCTTTCCCGATCTTGTTCATCTTGCCGGATCAACGGTTCCATGGCCGGGTTTTCTCTGGGACTCTGTGGTTCATACTTCCGTGTGATCCTTCGCCTCCATGTCCTCGGTCCCGCGGGGGGACCGGCGCGGCTTGAGAACCTTTCCCGATTTTCCCTCCTTGCGCGGCGGGGCGAGCTGGGGTATCGTGATACCGCGCCGTGGATACGGCCTATACTGCGCGCCCCGAGGGTCCACCGTGCCCGCCACCGTAAATTCGACGTATACGCCCGGAAATCCCCGCTGGTTCAATCGCCTCCTCCATTGGACCTACGGGGTATACTTGCGGGTCATGTACAGGATACGGGTCGTCAACGGGGAGGTCTTCCGTACCCTCCGTCCCCCCTACGTGATCGTCCCGAATCACGCCTGCCTGGTGGACCCGTTCATGGTGGGAGCCCATGTCCCCGTTCCGGTCCACTGGATCGCCAGCGACGGGAACATGCGTACCCGGATTATGAGAGCCCTCCTGCGCTTGGTGGGCACCATCCCCAAATCCAAGCACATCCCGGACCTCCAGACCATCAACGGCATCGTGGAGGTCATCCGCAAGCGCAAGGGCGTGGTGGGCATCTTCCCGGAGGGTACCGCCAGCTTCGACGGTCATACCCAGCGCTTGGTTCCCGCTACGGGCAAGCTCCTCAAGCTTCTGAAGGTGCCCGTGGTCACTCCCGTCCTTAAAGGGGCCTTCTATTCCCTGCCTCGTTGGAGCTGGACCCGGCGAAGGGGCGGTCTCGAGATCGAGTTCAAGGTGGCCTTGACTTCGGAGGACCTCAAGCGGATGTCGCCGGAGGAGATCCTGTCTCGGCTGGAGTCCAGCCTGGAACACGACGAGGCGGAATGGCTGGCCTCCCGGCGGATCCCGTTCTCGGGTCGACGGAGAAGGGCTGAGCACCTGGAGACGGTGCTCTTCCAATGCCCTTCCTGCGGGGAAGTCGGAAGGATGCACAGCTCCCGGGACCATTTTGTCTGCGAGGCCTGCGGTCAACGGAACCGTCTTGACCGGTACTACCGCTTCCGGCCCGACGGCGGTCGTCCCCCCCGGTTCTCGACCATACGCGAATGGAGCCTGTGGCAGGAAACCGCCTTCCGGGAGTACCTGGAATCCAGGATCCGCCGGAACGACGGAGAGCCGGTCTTCTCGGATCCCGGGGTCCTGGTGCTGAAGGGTTGGCGGCTCTCTCCGTTGCGACGGATCCGGGTCGGCACACTATCGATGTACAAGGATCGGATCGAACTCAAGCCATTGACGGGCGCGCCCCTCGTCTTCCCCCTGGGTGAGGTGGAAGGCGAGGGCGTCCTGAAACGGAATCTTCTGGAATTCTACCGGGGCCGGTCCGTGTATCAGGTCCGGTTCCCCACCCGCAGGTCCTCTGCGCGGCAGTGGATGATGGCCATCTCCATCCTACGGGTGCCAAATCTTTCCGGCCTGGGCCAGGGTTCTGCGGCGGGCTAGGAAGACGTACATTCCCAGGGTCAACGCGAGATAGGCTCCGCTGATGATCACCATCAACCAGAAGGGTGCCATGTCCCCGGTCTGCCTCGCCTTCGCGGGCAGGTTGATAGAAAGTATGAAGGGAATGGCCAGGAGGAAGGTGAGCCCCGCGGAAACCATGTAGTCCGAGGCCACGGGAGTGCGGTACTCCGGATCCAGGACCCGGAGGAGCGCCAGCCCCGTGGACAGGGTTCCGGTGGAACAGCCGTAGATCATCATCATCCGCTCGAACCGGTAATCCTTGAACATCCGGGACGCCATCCAGGGCACCGTGACCGTGGTCAGGATGCCGCAGACCGTGGACAAGAAGAGAATCTCTTTCCAGTACCGCCCGACGAAAACCAGGGAGATGGCCGCGATGGCGCCCGCCACCATGTAGTCCACGGCGAAGCCGGACATCCGGGACAGGGTGGAATCGTCCAGGACGTGGGACACCTTGACCTTGACCAGGACGAAGCGGACGACCTGGGCGGTCAGGGCGGAGAAGATGAAGTTGATCCCCCAGAGGTTCACGGCCAGCTCCCGGCCCGCGTTCCCGGCGAAGGACAGCCCCCAGGAAAGGGCCTTCAAAAGCAGGAAGGACAGGAAATAGGTGCCCGCCACCAGCCCCGCGTGGAAGCTGAAGGAGTCGATCGCCTCCGAGTCCGTGGTTAGGCGCGCACCCACGGGCCGTTCCTGGTCCTTGGGAACGACTCCGGACATCATGCCCTTGTCCTGGAAGACCTTAAGGGAATCCTTCTGGAGCCATCCCTTCCGGACTCCGTAGTTGATGAGCCATACGCCGGCGAAGCAGGCCCAGAGGTATCCCAGGGCCGCGAAGGTGAGCCCCAGGGTTCCGGCTCCCTCGAAGCCCATGGATTCCCAACCCCGTCCGATCGCGAAGGCTTGTCCGGGCCCGAGGGCGAAGCCCAGGGGCAGGAAGAGGCCGATGGCGGGGTTCAGCTTCGGGGAGATGGTCGCGATAAGGAGATAGGCCAGCAGAAGCCCCGTCAGGGCCTGGATGGCGTACTGGGATAAGATGCCCGTGGTCGTGCCCACGACCCCTCCGGACTTCTTGTGGATCTGGGGAGGAGCCGCGCGAAGGGTCATGGCCACGAAGGAGACGTTCAGAAGATGGTAGACAAGCTCCCCCAGACGGTTCGTCACGTGCCCCATTCCTGGAAAGACGTAGTTGTACAGCGGCAAGAGCAGGAATCCCGCGGTCAGGGCGTTGGGTATCATGAACCGCTGGAAAAACTTGACCCGGGACCGGATGAGCGTAGCCGCAAGAAGGGCCATGGATATGGCTCCCGCGTCGATGATGATCTTCCAAGAAAAGTTCATGGTGCCTCCCTTTCCGTACCGTTCGTTCTCGGGGCCCCGACACGCAGCGTCGGGGAGCCGGATTGATCGCCTTCACACCTTCGTAGGCAGAGTATTGAGGATTCTTTCCATGTCGATTCCGAACCGAAGCAAGTGCTCGTCCCGGCCGAAGGGAGCCGCGATCTGAAGGCCCGCGGGCAGGCCGTTCGGGAACACCCCCGCGGGAAGGGACAGGGTGGGCAAGCCCGCGTGGGTCCAGGGGAGGTTCATGACGGGATCCCCCGTGGAATCCATGCCCTCGGGGGCGGGGCCGGGGGCCGAGGGAGATATCCAGAGATCCGCCCCCGAATCCGCCAGGGCTTGTTCCAGTTCACGGCGCAGGACGGAGCGGCCCTCCCGGTCCGCGGCAAGCTGGGCCTCCGACACCTCCCGGCCCTCCAGGATCAGGTTTCGGGTCGCGGGTGCGTACAAGTCCTGGAACTTCGGGAAGAGTCGGGCGTGGGAACGGTCCATCTCCGCGGCGGCGACGCGCCGGTGCCGGGCGTTGATATTCCCGATGTCCCGAAGGGCGGGAACCCGCAGGACCGTCCAGCCCGCGGCGGCCAAGGCCGCGGCGGCTCCCTCGAACCGCTCCCGAGCCTCCGGGGAGGCCTGGTCGAGGTACGGTCCCTCGGGGACGGCCAGGACGGGTCCCGGCGCGGAACTCGGAAGGCCCCTCCAGCCGTCGCAGACCGCCGCGGCGCCCCGGGCCAGGGCCCGGGCGTCCGGAGCCAAGAGGCCGACGTGGTCCACCGAGGGCGCGAAGGGGAAGACCCCCCGGGCGCTCACCCGTCCGTAGGAGGGCTTCCACCCCGCGATCCCGCAGTAGGCCGCGGGCCGAGAGATGGATCCGATCGTCTGGGTTCCCAGGGCCAGGTGGCAGAAACCCGCCGCCACAGCCGCGGCGCTCCCGGAGCTCGATCCGCCGGGGGTGCGGCGCAGGTCCCAGGGGTTCCGGGTGGGTCCCGGGGCGAAGAAGGCGAACTCCGTGGTCACGGTCTTGCCCAGGACCAGGGCGCCCTCCGCCTTCAGGGCTGCCAGGGCCGCGGACTCCTCTCCGCCGAGCTCCTCCGGGGGCAGTCGGGATCCCGCCCGGGTCGGGAAGCCTTCGGCGTTGAAGATATCCTTGACGCCCACCAGGAGACCGTAGAGGGGGGGACGGTCCGCGGGATCGGGGTACCGCTCCGCCAGCGCCCGGGCTTCGGCCAGGAGCCGCTCCCTCCGGCCGGGTTCCGGAAGGAGAGCCCGCACCTCGGGATCGATCCGGTCGATCCGGTCGCAGACCTCCCGAATCCGGTCTGCGGGATCCGAGGCGCCGGAACGGAAGTCCCGGGCGTCCCCCTCGGTGTCCAAAGGACGGAAGAGGCTCAACCCAGGACCCCCGAGTCGCGCAGGCTCTTGATCTCGTCGGACGATAGCCCTAGAAGGTCCGCGAGGACCTCCTCCGTATCCTGGCCGATCCCGGAGGCGGGAGGCCGGGTCGGAAATTCCTGGAGGGCCTCCATCTTGATGGGGTTGCCCGGAATCGTCACGGTGCCGATGTCCGGATCTTCCACGGCCACGAGCATATTCCGGGCCCGAAGCTGGGGATCCTGCATCACCCGGTCCACGGTGTTGACCGGGGCGCTGGGCACCCCGGCACCCTCGAGGAGGTCGATCCATTCCTGGGCCTTCCTCCGCGCGAAAACCCGGTCCAGCTCGGGGATGAGGTCCGCGATGTGCTTGGTCCGGTCCCCGTTGGTGGCAAACCGGGGGTCCGCCAGGAGGTCCTGCCGGTCCAGGGCCTCGCAGAAGGTTTTCCATAGGGAATCGTTGCCCACAGCCACCACGAACCAGGCGTCCGAGGCCCGGAAAGCCTGGAAGGGCGTGATGGTCGGATGCCGGGTCCCCAGGGCTCCCGGCGCCTTTCCCTCCACCTGGTACCGGACAAGGGCGTTCTCAAGGATGGCCACCTGGCAGTCCAGCATGGCCACGTCGACCTTCTGGCCCGTTCCGGTCCTCTCCCTCTGGTACAGGGCGGCCAGGATACCGGAAGCCCCGAAGAGCGCGGCGGTGATATCCCCGGTGGACATGCCGACCCGGGTGGGCGGCGAGTTCGGCCAGCCGGTGATGCTCATCATGCCCCCCCGGGCTTGGACCAGGATATCGTAGGCGGGCTTCTTGGAATCCGGCCCCGAATGGCCGAACCCCGAAACGGCCGCGTAGATCAGGCGGGGGTTCTCCTTCTTGAGAACCTCCCAGCCGAGGCCTAGCTTTTCCATGGTTCCGGGACGGAAATTCTCCACAAGGACATCCGACTTCCGGGCCAGCTTCAGGAGCAGGGCCCTGCCCTCCTCCTTCTTGAGATCCAGGGCTACGCTCTTCTTGCCCCGGTTGATGGTGATATAGTAGAGGCTCTTGCCGTCCTTGAAGGGGCCGAAACCCCGGGAATCGTCCCCGGTTCCGGGCACTTCCACCTTGACGACCTCGGCCCCCAGGTCGGCCAGCATCATCGTACAGTACGGTCCCGCGAGAACGCGGGTCAGGTCGAGGACGCGCACGCCCTCCAACGGTCCGGGCATAGAGCCTCCTATCGGGTACTGGTATCGGCCGGCCAGCCCCGGGGCCGTGGGCCCCCGGACGAACCGGCCCGCAGGATCAGCGCTTCCGGGCTTCCTCGTGGAGCCAGGCGGCCTTGGCACCGGCGATGTCCCCGAAGCGGGTCAGCTCGCACTTGGCCTTCTTGGCCATGAGCTTCTCGTACCGGTCATCCTCCACCATGGCGACGATGCGGGATATGCTGGACTCCCCGTCCACGAAGCGCCAGGGGAAGCACCCGATCGTGCAACGCTGGTTGAGAAGCAGGTCGATGTCGCCGCCCACGCACTCCGCGTGGATCACGTGCTCGTTGAACATCTCGATGTGCATCAGCTGGTACTTGTCGTCCGAGAAGACCTGGTCCAGGCCCTTGCCGTACTTCTGCTTGAAGTGCTTGTCGCACTCCGCGGCCTGCCGGGGCATCCAGTCCCGGATCTTGGTGTTCATGGGATGGTCCGCGCTACCGCAGTCCACGCCGATCCAGCGGAGCTTCTTGCGCTTGGCCCACTCCGCGAACTCCCGGTCCGGACCGGGGTGCTTGATCATGTACCGGATCTCGTCGCCCGTGGGCTGGTCCCAGCCGTAGTGGTGGAAGCCCGTGTGGATGATCAGGATGTCCCCCTCCTTGACCTCCACCCGCTCCTCCACCTGCTTGGAGGTATAGATGTCGTAGTCCTGGGCGCAGTCCGAGAGGTCCACCACGGCCCCCTCGTGGACGAGGAAGTCCATGGAAAGGCTGGCGATGTCCTTGCCGGGGGTGTAGAAGTGGATCTCCCCGTCCAGGTGGGTCCCGATGTGGTTGGAGTGGGTGACCAGCTGGCCGTTTGCTCCGTTGGGAGCCAGGCGCTTGAAGTATTTTACCTCGAGGGGCTCGTAGGTCGGCCAGGGCGGGGTTCCGATGCCCAGGGGAATGGTAAGGTCGATCATCTTCATGGAAAACCTCCTACAAGGGTCCTTGGGGGACCGCGCGTCCCCCTATAATCCAACAAAAACCATCCGCGCGCAACCCGCCCGGAGAGTACGATTTTCTCATCGAACCGATCAATGCGCAAGAGGATCCTGACATATTCCCGCATAATGTCTAGCGACGTATCGATGGAAGGGCATTCAAAATCGGGTCGATCCTACGAGGCGTTTCAAGCTCCCGCCGGAGCGAGAACCCCGAAGGACCGGGACCGTTCACCGGGCCCGGAAAAGACACGCGCTCTTGCCCCCCGTAAAGTCCCGATGTATGCTCCCCGACAAGGAGCGGGACATGGAGAGGAAGCCCTTCGAGCTGAACCGCAGGAACGCCGTGCTTCTGATCGTACTGTTCGGAATCGTCAGTCTCTTCGCGGACATGAACTACGAGGGGGGCCGCAGCGTAGTGGGCCAGTACCTGAAACTCCTGGGCACCAGCGCCTTCGCCCTGGGCCTGTCCGCGGGTCTCGGGGAGTTCGTAGGCTATGCCCTGCGCCTGGTCTCCGGCAGCATCGCCGACCGAACCCGAAAATACTGGACCCTCATCATCCTGGGCTACGTGATCCAGCTCTGCTCCTTTCCCCTGATGGCCTTCGTCCGGGGCTGGGAGCTGGCGGTGATCTTCCTCTTCCTGGAGCGGGTAGGCAAGGCGGTCCGCAAGCCCGCCCACGACGCGGTGGTGTCCTTCGCGGCCAAGCGAACCGGAAGCGGCTTCGGCTTCGGACTCCACGAGGCCATGGACCAAATCGGAGCCTTTTTGGGGCCCGCCCTCTTCTCCGCCCTCCTCTTCCTGGGCCCCGACGCCAAGACCCTGGCGGGCTACCGGACGGGCTTGGTCCTTCTCTTCATCCCCGCGGGCTTGGCGGTGGGATTCACGGTCTTCAACCGTTTCCTCTTCCCCCACCCCGAGCGGTTCGAGCTCAAGAAGACCGCCGTTCCGATCGAGGCCTCGGGGTATCCCCGGAGCTACTGGGTCATCGTCCTGGCCGCGGGCCTCCTGGCCATGGGCATCACGGATTTCCCCCTGATCGGCCTGCACTTGAAGCGCAGCGCCGGGTTCTCCGAGGAGGCCATCCCCCTGCTGTATGCCGGGGCCATGGCCGTGGACGCCGCGGCCGCCCTGGTTTTCGGGCGGCTCTACGACAAGGCGGGGCTCAAGGTCCTGGCGGTCCTTTTCGCGGTGGAGCTTTTCACCGCCCCCCTGGTCTTCCTGGGCGGGCCGGCGGCCATCCTGGTCGGCATGGCCCTCTGGGGCATCAGCGTGGGAACCCAGGAATCCATCCTCAAGGCCGCCATCGGAGACCAAGTGCCCGAGGACCGCAGGGCCCGGGCCTTCGGACTCTTCAACACCCTCTTCGGCCTGGCTTGGTTCGCGGGCAGCGCGGTCATCGGCCTGCTCTACGACCGCTTCGGCGCGGTCCCCCTGGTGATTTTCTCCGTGGTGGTGCAGGGCGCCGCCCTGCTGGCCTTTCTGGGACTGGGCCCCGGCCTGGGGAAGAAGAGATCCCCGGGAACCGACAACATCCCTTGATCTTGCGGATCACGGGTTGTTTGCCACACTATGATCGGTAACGGAGGTATTCGGAATATGCGGCGGAATCCGGATTCGGAGGTTCGGGAACGCCGGATTCAGTCTATCCTGGAATCCACCCAGGACGTAGTATTCACCCTGGACACCCGGGGACGGCACACCGGGGTCTACGGCTCTTGGGTTGCCCGCTCGGGACAGACACCGGAGAACTACTTGGGGAAAACGGCCCGGGAGATCCTTGGGCCGGAAGCCGCAGCCGTCCACGAGGCCGCTCTGGCGAGAGCCTTGAAGGGAGAATTTGTCGTATACGACTGGTCCGTCACCGTGCAGGGACGAACCAGCCATTATCAGACATCGCTCTCCCCGATCCGCACCGAGTCCGGAGAGATCGAGGGAGTGGTCGGGATCGGCCGGGACATCACCGAACTTTTCGAGACCCAGGAGGAACTACGAAAACGCGAACGGGAGCTCCTGGCTTCCGCGGAATACCTCCGCACGATCCTGGACACCACGATCGACGGGTTCTGGGTGGTGGATCCGGATAAACGCATATCCGAGGCCAACATGGCCTACTGCCGGATGTCCGGCTATACCCGGGAAGAACTCACGCGGCTTCGAATCAACGACATCGAAGCAACGGAAGATCCGATCGAGACCGCCGAGCGGATAGAACGCATCCTCCGTACGGGAGCGGAACGCTTCGAAACGAAGCACCGCAGGAAGGACGGCAGCCTCTTCGACGTGGAGATCTCCGCAGCCCGGTACGACGACCCCTCCGGCACCCGGTTCGTATGTTTTTGCCGGGATATCACAGAACGCAAACGGAACCAGGAGGAGCTCCGCCGCCAGCTGGAGGACAAGATCCTTCTGCTCCGGGAAACCCACCACCGCATCAAGAACAGCTTCCTGTCCGCGGAATCCCTGCTGGGCTTGCAGGCTTCCAAAGCCGCGAATCCCGAGGCGATGGACATGCTCAAGGGCGCCCAGGCCCGGATCGCGGCCATGCGGGTCCTGTACCAGAGGATCCTCGAAGCGGACCAATACCGACGGGTCTCCCTGTGACCCTACCTGGAGAGCCTGGGGCGCAGCATCCTTTCCGCCTACTCCACAGAACCGGCGATATCCTTGGAGTTCGACCTGGAAGACCTGGAAGCGGATTCCGAGGTGGCCTTTCCCCTGGGGGCCATGGCCGCGGAGATCCTGACCAACAGCTTCAAACACGCCTTCCCGGCGGGGAACCCGGGCAGGATCCGCATGCTCCTACACCGCGGGCCCGGGGGGCGGGGGATCCTGCGGCTCGAGGACGACGGCCGGGGTATCTCCGGAGACGTACGGATCGACGAGTCGAAGAGCTTCGGATTGGCCCTTCTGCGGATGATGTCCGAGCAGATCAGAGGTTCCTTCCGGATCGAGTCGGCGCCGGGCCGTGGAACCTCCTGCGAGATCGAGTTCCCGATCCCGGCTTCGTAGACCCTCCGGCTCTAGCCCACCGGGAACTCCAGGACAAAGCGGGTTTCCCGCCCTCGTTCGAGGTTCAGGGTCCCTCCGAGCTGCTCGGATAGCAGCCGGCATAGCTGGAGCCCGAAGCCGCCGGAGGTGTCCGGGTCGATCGATTCCGGCAAGCCCGGCCCGTCGTCCCCGTAGGTGATACGAAGCTTGTCCCTTCTTCGGGCTGCCGTAAGCAGGATCCGGCCCTCCGGCCGGCCCCGGAAGGCGTACTTCATCGAGTTCGTCACCAGCTCGTTCAGGAGGATCCCCAGGGGAGTGAGGGTTCGCACGGGCAGGGGGATGTCCTCGATCCGGAGCTCCGTCCGGACGTCCACCTCGGTCTTGAAGAGAGTCCGAACCTGGTCCACGATGCCGGGCAGGAAGTCCCGGAGGCTCATCTCCCGGAAGTTCTCCGACCGGTACAGGCGGTCGTAGAGCCGGAACATGCCCTGGACCCGTGCCGCGGCGTCCTCCAGCACGCCTCGGGCCGGAGTGTTCCCTTGCCGCCCCGCCTGAAGGGAAAGAAGGCTGTGGATCAGCCCCAGGTTGTTCTTGACCCGGTGGTGGGTCTCCCGGAGAAGGAGCTCCTTTTCCGACAGGAGGGTGCGGACCGCCTCCTCCGCCCGCTTGCGCTCGGTGATGTCCAGGGCGGCGAAGGTCACCCCCCGGGACAGGTCTCCGGAGAACAACGGGGCGGAGGCTAGAAATATCTCCAGGATGCGGCCGTCCTTGGTCCGCCAGGCCGCTTCCGCGGTTCCGTATCCCCTCTCCGCGATCTGCCGGTACTTGTCCCGGCCCACCCGCTCGTATTCCTCCGGATCCGCATAGAGAAGACCGATGCTGGCACCGACAAGCTCTTCCCGGGAGTAGCCCGTCATTTCGCACAGCTTTCCGTTCGCCTCCCGGATAATACGTTCGGGCCCCTGGACGATCCCGATCCCAGCCGGCACGGCCTTCAGGATGCTGTCCAGGCGTTCCTTGCTTTCACGGAGGGTTTGTTCTACCCGCACGGTCTCTGTGACATCCTGGAAAGTCCCGACCATGGACGCCGGCGCGCCATTCCCGTCCTTCCGGACCCGGCCAATGCTGTGTACGAACCGATACTCGCCGGAGACCGTCCGGATCCGGTAAACCTTATCGAACCTGTCCCCGGTCCGGATGCACCGATCGACCTCCTGGTATACGGCGTCCCGGTCCTCCTCGTGGATAAGCTCCGCGTAGTTTTCCATGGTGGGTTGAAAGGTCCCGGGATCCAGCCCGAAAATCCGGTAGGTCTCTTCGGACCAGACCGCGGAACCCGTCGCCAGGTCGATGTCGTAGTGTCCCACATGGGCGATGGATTCCGCGGCCCGGAGCCGTTCTTCCATCCGTTTCTGCTCCGTCATGTCCCGGCCCAGGATAAGGGCCGCGGGACGACCGTCGTATACGATGGGGATGGAAGTGGATTCCGACAACAGCTTCGTACCGTCCTTCCTCAGGATGTACATCTCGATGGGCTCGTTCGGGAGGCCGGCGGCGACGCGTTCCATCCGTTCCCGGATGACGGACCTGTGTTCCT
>Ga0067045_1031826_pt1 | contig 11386 bp, 9 predicted proteins | sample TerdegcTABiofilm_FD_59184 | JGI IMG/M metagenome (GOLD analysis project Ga0067045, IMG submission 59184) | Combined Assembly of (Gp0054472, Gp0054536) Wastewater bioreactor microbial communities from Singapore -Terephthalate degrading...
AATGCAAGGGATACCATACCCGGTCCTGCTTCAGGGAAACGGAATACCGATGCATAGATACCAGCTAAAAAGCTTGCATGCGTATGTACCGCACCTTTAGGATTCCCGGTTGTTCCCGAAGTATAGATTATGGTGAGCATGTCATTGCTTGATAATTCATTAATACGGGCATCAACAGTCTTTTTACCATCACCAACTTCAGTTTTTACTATCTCATGAAAATAAAAGCTATTTTCTCCATTCACTATCACAGCTTCTTGAAGAGATACTATCATCTGTAAGCTGGTTGAATGTAGTATCTGATAAATCTTATCATACTGTTCCTGATCACCGGTAAAGATTGCTTTAATTGAAGCATCGTCAAGTATATACTTTGCTTCATCCTTTGAGTTGGTTGCATAAATTGGTACCGGGACACACCCTGCAGCCTGAATCCCTAAATCAGCTAATGTCCATTCGGGGCAATTCTGTGAAAAGATTGCAACACGGTCCCCTTTTTGCAGGCCTTTAGAAATTAAAAAATGAGCTATCGCATAAACTATCCCTGTCAGATCTTCCCAGGTATAGCTATACTTTTTGCCATCAATAAATCCCGATAATGCGGCTGCATCACCCCGTTGCTTTGCTCGAGATAATACCATATTGATAACGCTTTTTTCACTGGCACAAAATTCCTTATATCCTTCTAGTGTTGCTTTCTGCATAGATACCCCACCCCATAATAATTTTTTATTGGCAACTGTATAAAACGATATTTACTATTTAACCTTTTTTGCCAGTTGTTTTTCAATTTCTACTGCTTCTTTTATTATTCTATCCACAACCTGTTTCACTGTTGGTGTATCATTAATAATGCCGGTAACCTGGCCCAATGGTAAAACACCTTTATCAAAATCACCATCCATGGTTCCTATCTTGAAAGCATCAAACCCAATTGCCATACGTGCCATCTGAATTGCCCGCTGTGGACCCATAAACATAATGCCAACTGCAAGTTTTAACCATGGATAGCCAAGCATGTCAGCAATCTTCTTTGAGCGTATAAGCGAACTGAATGGATTAAGGTGTTTATGCATAAGACGCTCTACAGCTTTTGACTTCATGAAGCGTGCTGGCAATCCGTCTATTTTTGGTGTATACACAGTGTTGTATACTTCACTCTTAATACTTGCCTGTTTTGCACTTTCAGCCACAGGGCTTTCCTTGGTATTCATAAACCTGGTTCCCATTGATATACCTTCTGCTCCCAGTGCAAGAGCTGCAATAAGCCCCCTGCCATCGGCAAAGCCACCGGCTGCAATAACCGGGATATTTACTGCCTGTGAAATTGCAGGGATTAACACCAACGATGTGATTGCTCCACCATGACCTGCCGCTTCATATCCGGTAACTATCAGGGCATCAGCTCCATCACGCTGGGCTGCTAATGCATGTTTATGTGTGGTAACAGTAGCTATTACTTTTCCACCGTATGCATGCACAGCTTTTGCAATCTTATCGCCTTTACCTAACGAATAGTTAATGATGGGAACTTTTTCCTCAATGAGAACCTCAGCGTTGCGTTCAGCCCCTGGGAAATACAGCGTAACATTTGCTGCAAATGGCTTTTTAGTAAGTTCCCGTACCCTTCGCACTGCTTCACGGGTCTGCTCGGCTGTCAATACACCGGTTGCAAGGATACCAAGCCCACCAGCATTTGATACCGCTGCAACCAGTTCGGGCGTACTTATCCAGCTCATACCTGAAAGTAGAATTGGATACTTAATCTTGAAAAGTTCTGTAATTTTAGTCTTCATTGCATTTCTCCTGAAAATTTATAATCTTAAAATAATAAATATTTCCGCTTAAAGCGGACGAACTATACCTTTTTTACACATTCCTTTTTATTCTATCGCAAACATAACAGGGTTATCTAAAAAAGCAAGAAATATATACTCTTTTTGTCAAAACTTTTATATAAAAAATTATGTAGTTGAATAATTTATACGGCACAATACATAGGGGAGATAGGCATTGCCACCCCACTCTCGTTCTGAAGAAAGAACTATTTTATCATTCAACATCGTTGTAACATCATCATTTACCATGGAATTTGATAATCGCCCCTTAACTTCACCCTGTACAACCAACCAAGCTAAATCCAAATTGGCTGAAAAGTTACCCATTAGTGTATTTGATTGCCCAAAGCCAATAAACTGGTCTATAATAATCCCTGTTCCCATCTGTGCTATCATATCTTTAAAGGACAGAGTGCCCGGTTCTACAATAATATTGCTAAAACTTTCCTGGGGCAAGGTAGCATACCCTCGCGAAGCATTCCCGGTAGGGTGCGTATGCAAAAGATGAGCGTTTTGCAAATGAGCAATATAGGTTTTGACATACCCATTTTCAATAAGGGTTTTATTCTGAGCCGGAACTCCTTCATCATCAAAAGGGTAACTGCCCGGTGCAAAGTCAATTAACGGATTATCATACACCGTAAACTGCTTACCAAAAACCTTTTCACCAAATTTTCCAATATACCGTGAAATACCCCGTTCAATTGATCGCCCCGTCAAACCCTGCAATACAACACCCATTATCTGACCAAATGCCTTTGGAGTAAAAATTACATTATAATTGCCAAAGGGCATTTTGACTGTGCGTTCGCTGAATGCCAGCTTTTGTATAATTCGTTCAGTAAGCTCATCAATATTAAAATCGCTATTCCAGGTAATATTTTCATAAATCTGCACACGGCTTCCATCAGGCAATATTCGCAAGGCAGTTATTGTTGACCCGTGCCGTGAATAATGGTATCCATTATTAAAACCTTGAGAATTAACCAGATGCATATACCCATCCACACACCCTAAGCCTGCATCAATCATACAGTCACTGTAAACAGAACGTATTGTATCCACAACTTTCTGTAATGTATGCAGATAGTATTGACTATCCTTATTAAATATTTTCTCATCATAGCATGCAACATAAGGAGTGGGTTGCATTGATGGAAGTTCATATTCTTCAATTTCCCCATAATTTGCTGTTTCTTGCGCATATGCAATAACAGAGTCAAGCATTGCAATATCATTGCAAAAGGATAAACCCGTTTTGCCATCAACATTCATCCTGATACCATAACCCTTTATTTCTGATTCCCGCACGCCATAAAAAACATTATTTTTAAATGAATATGTTTTATGTATTGCATACTCAACAAATACATCCCACCAGCGACTTTTTTGTTTTGCTAAGGTTTCCTGTATTCTACTTAGATTTAGTTTTTCTACTTCCAGCACCTTTGCCTCCTATAAGAACATTTTTTATCAATATGTGCGGTCCACCAGAAGATACTGGCAGTGGAGCCTGACCCTGTTTACCACAACCACCCAATCCACCAAACAATGTACAATCATTAGCTATTGCTTCAATGTTAGCAAGAGTTACAAATACATTTCCTGTAAGCATGCACTCTCTGAATTTCTTTGTTTTCTTCCCTTTTTTTACTTCATACGCATAAGCAGGTGTAAAGGTAAACATTTCTAAATTTGTTTGCCCTCCCAGAGCCCCCACCACATAGATGCCATTCCACAGCTTTTCAAATAATTCCTGAACTGTAGAATCTCCATTTTCTATATATGTGTTGGTCATTCGCACAATAGGACTTGCCGAAGTGCTAATAGCCCGTGCATTGCCGGTAACCTCTTCCCCCATTTTTACCGCCGTTTCCCGCGAATGAAGACGGCTATGTAATACTCCATTTTTTATCAAATATGTCTTTGTAGGTTTTATACCTTCATCATCACAGGGGATATATCCGGCATACGGCAGCGTCCCATCATCCACAACATTGAGTATATCCGGGCCAAAACGCTTACCAATTACCATTATCTCTTTCATCCGAGGATTTTCATACACAAAATCTGCTTCTGACAAATGACCAAATGCCTCATGAATAAAAACACCCGATAATTTTGGATCGGCAATCACGTCATATACACCGCTTTTTATCTGGGGTGCTGCAACAAGCTCAGTTGCAATACGAACTACCTCTTCTGCCATTGTGTGTCTATCCTTTACTATCTCAAAACCTGCATAGTTGGCATCCGATTCCCCATATGGCTGAATGACAGTCCCATCTTTTGCAATAGCTGATAGTGACAATCCGCAAAAAGACCTGTCATATTCTACAATGCTACCATCAGTATTACATAACACATACTGAGTCAATGAATCACAGTATAATACATTGGTATTTTCTATAAGCTCACTATCCTTCAATATATCATTGTACTGAGTAAGCAAGTGCATCTTTTCTTCTAAGCTTACTGTATTAGGCGGAATGAGTGTTTTTGTTTTTTCATTAATCACATTCGTTTGTAATGAAGACAATGTGGGTGCGTTTTCTTTTTTTTGTATGTGCGATAGTTGCAGTGCCTGTTGCACGGCATAATCAATCATATCAAGAGAAGTAAAGGCAAAAAATCCCCAACACCCTTTATTATAAACGCGAACCGACCCTTGCGTTGAAGTGCCGACTTTACAGGTTTCTATCATCCTTTTTGAAAGGTGTATCGCGGTAGAAAAACTTTCACTTAAGCGAATTTCAGCGTATTCTGCTTTAATGCTTTTTAATTTTTTTTGTACATCCATTGGATCAACTGGCATAGTAATTATCTCCATTCAATATAAATTCTCTTCCTTATAAAAATCTTTGCTTGTTGTGATGATAAAAAATGCCCTTCCAAAAAAATAAAGATTTGTCCCCCAATCTCATCCCTTATCTTATTTAGGGAAGAATAACAATGAATCCTTCTTTTCTAAAAGCCTACGTACCGTCTTGCACCTGCAGGCAACTACTGATGTACCATTGCATTTACTGCATGCTGTATCGCCTGTGCAAGATGATGTGATACTGTGCGCCACTGCCTTTTACTGCTGAAAAAAATCTGCTGGTTGGCTTCCAGCTCAATTCCACAGTAACTATCGCCATACTGCTTCCGTAACCACACCGTGACACCATCACCGCATCCTCTAAATGGGTAATTAAATGCAACCCGCAATGGATATGCATTCATCAATGCTTCTTTGATATTGATACAAAATAATGCTTCTGTAGGGCGGCTCTGGTCATACAGCAATCCTATATCAGTATATCGTTTAAAACCATACAATTGCGGGGTAAATGAGTGTACCGCAATATGGAACACAGCATCTGAGTTCTGCATCATGGTGTTAATAGCTTTTTCAATTTTACTACGATATACAGTATAATAACGCTTAACTATCTCATTTTTAAAAAAAATATTGCTTCCTTTTATCATTTCTGAAAAAAGTTCATTGCTTCCTATTGACCTGTTGCAATCCACCACCAACCGTGTAACAGTAGTATACAACAGTGGTGCTTCAAGTATCTTTGCAAGGATGCGTGCCATCTGCAATGCTCCAATATCATACGCCCAATGGGTGGAAAGTATTGTGGTATCAGTGAAAATATCGCGCAATACATCAGGAACACGATTTCCTGCATGTTCACAGGTTATTATGATGGGAATGTTTTTCATTTATTCCTCAGAATTTTTTATATAACTTGACAGTATACCATACTATACGTTTTCTTTGGTCAATATATATTTTTTACAGGAGTTTGATTTATGTTAATTATAACTACTATCATTGGACTATCAGCTGGCATTTTAGGAGGATTAATGGGCATAGGCGGTGGAATCATCATGATTCCTGCACTTATATACCTGCTCCATTTCAATCAGCACATGGCACAGGGAACAACACTTGCTGCCATGATACCCCCCATTGGGATACTGGCGGCATACGAATATTATAAATCAGGCAATGTCAATATTCCTGTAGCCATAACCCTTGCATTAGGGTTTGTTATTGGCGGCTATATTGGTGGGAAAATTGCTGTATCCCTAGATAACGAAACATTACGCCGAGTTTTTGGTATAATACTTTTTATAATGTCGTTACATATAATCTTCAGTAAATAATTACGCCTTATATCCACCTAAGTTAGCCAGCGCCACACTGCCAGGACTAATTGTATCGGGATCAGTCATGATATTTACCAGCGCTACCGTATTGCTCTGCACTGCATCAACGATAGCTGGTTTTATATCATCAGGTTTTTCAATGAAATACCCTTTGCCACCCAAAGCTTCCACCAGCTTATGATAGGGAATATTGCCTATAAATGTTCCTTCTTTTACCGGATGCCCCATACGCAAAACCTGGCTGTGCCGTATCATCCCCCATCCAAGGTCATTGCTAACGACTATAGTAATGGCTAACCCTTTTCGTAGAGCAGTCTCTATTTCCATAAAGTTAAATCCTAAAGAACCATCACCTGTAAAAAGCACAACCCGTGAGTTCTTGTAATACAGCTTTGCGGCATTGGCAAATGGAATACCCACTCCCAAACATCCATACAATCCCGAATCTAAGTATGTTCCACCTTTCTTTACAGTTCGTGTCATACCCATCCATATCTGAGCATCTCCGCCATCGCTTACCACAACATCATCTTCCTTGTCCATGATCTGATTCACTTCATAGGCAACACGCATAGCATGTATGGGTACTGCATTGCTTTGCCATTGCTCCATAGCCTGCTTTTTACTTTCTTCATCGGCTTTTTTAAGCTCACGTACCCATTCTTTGAAGCGTTCTGTTAAATTTAATTGTTTTTCTTTTAGTATCCTATTACATTCACTAACAAATGAGCTAACATCGCTTATTATTCCCTTATGTATACTGCGATTACGTCCTATCTCTTCAGGTTCAATATCCACCTGAACTAAAGTTGCATCTTTGTTAAATATATCGCCAAATATATAATACAGGCTCACCCGGTTCCCTAACAGTATCACCATATCAGCATTGAAATTGGCATACAACGCTGCTCCTGGCCGTATGGCAAGTGAAGATTCAAAACACAGGGGGTGTGTATCGGGTATTACACCTCGCCCAGCTGCATTGGTAAAAACAGGAATACCGGTTTGTTCAATAAATTGCTTGAGCGCCTCTGAAGCATCTGCATACCATGCGCCACTACCTGCAATAATGATTGGTTTTTTCTTGTGTTGCAAAAGTTCAATCACATCAAAAGCTGCGGCACTATCGCACGGTTTTGAATATACCAATGTATTTGTTTTTTTTACTTTTGTTTCATCTGATGCTGCGTTAAGAACGTCAACAGGCAATTCCAGATACACCGGTCCTGGCCTTCCTGAACATGCCGTACGATATGCCATATCAACGTATTCGTACACGCGCTCAGGTTTATGGCATACAAACGCCTTTTTTACCATTGGTTCAATCACTGGTAACTGTTTCATATCCTGTAAGTCAAGCTTATCATTGCTTTCCAATCCCACACATCCTGCTATAAGAAGCACCGGTGCATTGGATAGCCGTGCATTGGCTATGGCTGTCAGTGCATTGGTAAATCCAGGACCAGCTGTAACAAGCGCAACACCAGGTTTTCTACTCAGACGTCCCCACGCTTCAGCCATAAACACCGCAGCTTGCTCGTGGCGGGTATCAAATATTTTTATTGGTGAATTTTCCAGATGCTCATAAATTGGAGTAATATGCCCCCCACTTAACGAAAATATATACTCAACCTTTTTATCCAGTAATGCTTCAACAACCAGTTTTGCCCCATTAGCCATATGATCCTCCATTTGTTATAATTCCATTAATTGCCCGCCACAGACATTTATTGCCTGGCCCGTAATATATGAAGATGCCTCAGAAGCTAAAAATACTACAAGCTTTGCCACCTCTTCAGGTGTGCCAATCCTGCCAAGTGGTATGCTCTGGCACATAACCTTTTCCCGCTCTTCTGGTGTTGTGTTGAATACTTTTGCTTCTAATTCAAATCGCCAGCGTTCTAAATCAGTATTAATCTGCCCCGGGCAAATTGCATTAACCCGTATACCAGCACCTGCCAGTTCTTTTGCCATGACCTTGGTAAGCATAATAACCCCTGCTTTAGAAACTGAATAAGCACCATTGAACAGTGCAGGAAATTTTCCTGCTCGCGATGCAGTATTGATTATGGAACCACCCTGCTTCATAAGTGGCACAATGGCTTTTGAAACCCTGAATGTGCCATGTAAATTCACATCAATTGTTTTTAGCCAGGCTTCATCATCATAGGTATGTATAGCGCTAGGAACCCCAAAAGCCGCACCGGCATTATTGCAAAGAATATGGACACATGCAAACAATTCAGAAACTTTTTCTGCAAATTCATCAACTGATTGTTTGTTGGTAACATCACAGGATACTGCATATGCACCAACTGAGTATACTTTTTGTAATTCTGAAGCAAGCTGCTGCATCTGGCTTAACTGACCGGCCTGCATTGTTGTATCACCGATGGTACCTTTGCCTAAATCGGCTATGATGACATTTGTTCCATTTTTTGCAAGTTCGCGAGCTATAGCAAAACCAATCCCCGTTGGCTTACCAGCACCGGTGACAACCGCATTTTTATTTTTCAGATCAGGATACATGGCAACCTCCAATAAATCGATAATGACATATCATACTATATTGTAAATGTCAAGTATTAGCATACTAAGGACAGAAAGTTTTTAACATAATAAAAGTTACTTTAATAATAAGAGAAAAATATAAAGAATTAAAGCCTGTAATTGTACCTTCACAATTCAGCATCATTTTGCATAAAACGTAATGCCTTTTTGCTTTGATCTTTAATCACCTATATACATCACATAATCCACCATAAGGATGCAATTATGCACATTGATACATTTAAAAAGTTCTTGCTCTATTGGTAATGCGAATATAAAATATTACATGAATATAGCTTTACAATTATCATAATTACTATGAATGTTTCTAAACCATCTATTATGGAAAGAAGAATTAAATGGGTATATACCCATAGTGTGCCAATTCCTGAACATCTTCAATCCCTTCTATGGGATGAGCAGCGTTATGCACCTCTTGAAAAGCTCATTACACGGGTTTTAGATTACGGAAATTATGATGAGATTAAATATATATATGATACTTATCCACAGGAAACAACTGATATAACATTTCGATATCCATATATTAAACGGGGTATAAAATTCTGGATACGGTACTGGAATGAACACAGAAATCATTAATTTAGCAAAAGAAATACAATCATCTTTTAAAAATTTCTATTTAGCTGGTGGGACAGCGATAATGATTAAATATAACCATAGAGAAAGCTTTGACCTTGATTTTTTTAGCCAAAAAGAATTTTCTTATAATCTACTGACTAAAAAAGTTTTGTCAATGTATAATACCGATATAAACCGTTGGGAGAAAAAAGATGACAATATTGATTTTTTCATCAAAGACATTAAGGTTTCCTTTGTACTTTTCCCTTTCCCTAATTTAGAAAAAATTGAAAAATTTGATACTATTAAAATAGCAGGCGACTTTGATCTTTTTTTAAACAAAGTATATGTTGCCGGAAGTAGAATAGATCCTAAAGATCCTTTCGATGCGGCATTTTTATGTAAAAAGCATAATTGGGATAAATCTCATATAGCACAAAGTTTTGAGACCAAATTTAAAGAGCAAAGTTTTAAAATTTATTTAGGTGCATTACTAAGCTTTGAAGATTACCAGAATATTCCTGATTGGGTAAAAGAAACACTCTCTAGGCTAATGTGATGGTCTATAACGCCTCAACAATAATGATAATCCTACCACAGTAACGGAACTTAAAGCCATTGCAGCTCCTGCAAATTCTGGTTTTATTAAAAATCCTGTAAATGGATACAGTATTCCTGCTGCAACAGGCACCAGTAGCATATTATACGCAAATGCCCAGAAGATATTCTGCTTAATCCGTTTCATAACTTTTACCGCTAAATCAAAATACGTAACCACATCAGCTAACCTGTTACGCAATAACACCACATCTCCTGCTTCAATAGCAACATCAGTACCTGCCCCCATAGCAATGCCAATATCTGCCTGAGCTAACACCGGTGCATCATTAATGCCATCACCCACAAAAGCCACAATATCACCATTGTTTTGAAGCTTAATGACAATATTCATCTTTGATTCAGGAGTAACATCAGAATATACTTCATCAACACCAACTTCACCAGCTATAGCATCTGCTGCCTGCCTGTTGTCACCGGTAATCATTATCGTTTTTTTCCCATTTTCTTTAAGCTTTTGCACTGTTTCTCTGGCTTCCTGCTTTGGTTTGTCAGCAAGAGTAAGAATACCCAGTGGTTGTGTATCAGCTACCACAAGTACGGTTTTACCCTGCTTTTCAAACATAGTAATATGATGTGCGATAGTTCCAGTATCAACCCCTTCTTGAATAAAAGCCATACTGCCAGCAATAATTTTTCTTCCAGCTATCTTACCCATGACACCCTTTCCCTCAAAAACCTTCACTTCCTCTGCATCTTTAAAAATCACACCCTTGTCCTTAGCATACTGCACTACAGCATCACCAATAGGGTGATTGGCATACCGTTCAAGCGTTGCACATAAAGAAATAAATTCATCATGCTGTATATTTAAGGGTACAACATCAATAACAGTAAGCTTTCCTGTAGTCAGTGTACCAGTTTTATCAAAGACAACGGTGGTAACATTGCTTGCCTTCTCAAGTGCTTCAGCATTTTTTACCAGAATCCCTAACTCAGCACCTCTGCCAAGACCAACAGTCACAGCAGTGGGAGTTGCAAGCCCCAACGCGCACGGGCAGGCAATAACGATAACTGCAATAAAAACCTGAAATGCAAACATCGCATTGCCACTAACTACATACCATAACAGCGAAGCAACAAAAGCAATCATCAGTATCACAGGAATAAAATACCCAACAACCCTATCAGCAAACCGCTGCATTGCTGGTTTTGACTCTTGAGCCTTTTCCACCAGTGAAATAATCCGTGAGAGTACAGAATCGCTTCCCAGCACCTGTGCCTGTATTACAAGCAGGTTATTTTTATTCAGTGTTCCGCCAATAACCCTGTCACCTTCTTTCTTATACACCGGCACCGATTCGCCGGTTACCATTGATTCATCAATGTACCCAGCACCTTTTATAATCACGCCATCAACTGGCACCCGTGATTGTGGTTTTACAATGATACTGTCACCCACAATGACGTCTTCAGTTTTAATTTTAATTTCCTTATTATCACGAATGACGATAGCCGTGTCAGGTTTAAGCGATAGTAACTTTTTAATGGTTCCTGATGTTCTTGACCTGGCTCTATCCTCTAAATATTTCCCTATATTAAGAAATGTTGCTAAAAAAATAGCTGTTTCATACACAAAAAACTCGTGCGGCAAAATGCCGAACGTAGCGCATACACTTGCAGCAAACGAAATACCC
>Ga0067045_1004287_pt1 | contig 11382 bp, 8 predicted proteins | sample TerdegcTABiofilm_FD_59184 | JGI IMG/M metagenome (GOLD analysis project Ga0067045, IMG submission 59184) | Combined Assembly of (Gp0054472, Gp0054536) Wastewater bioreactor microbial communities from Singapore -Terephthalate degrading...
CTTCTAAATTCTCGGGACCGATTATAAGCGATTCCATTATTTCTCTGACGGCTACCGGCCTCCAGTCTGCCATTTCTTCTTCGGTGCAGTTAAAGCTGCATAGCAGGGCTTTGTTTTCCAGTTCTGTGAAGAACATCAGGCTGTATATTTTTATATCCCAGAAGGGGTATAATGAATCAACGCAACCTATTTTTTTCCCGTTTATTTCTTTTACGCCGTCTTCGAGCCACGGGGCGGTAGGATGCGTCTTTTTAAGGATTTGGATCATGGCGTCTTTAAATATGTCTATATCTGTTTCTTTAAGGGGGTTTTGGCTATGTTTGAAGGTAATATTTACTGAAAAGCTTTCATTTGAGTAAATTAGATCCGGCCTTCTCTGGAAAGGATACTTTAAAGCGGCGGTTTCGGGTGACATTTTTTTAAAATTCTGAGGCAGGCGTATTTTTATTTTATTTCCCAGCAGGCTTTTTTCTACGAATTCAATGGTTTTACCATCTATTACAGCGACACCTTTTTTGGCGCTTTGCCGCAAGTTGTTTTTGGGTGGATTTCCTCCTTCCGGGGTTTGCGCTGTTTGGCGCCGCGTTTCTTTCATCATTTCTGTGCTCTTTTCACCCATGTGTTCCACGGTATTTCACCTCTCTATATCATTGCTATTGGAATATTTATACTGTTCAAGAAATATTGCACTATGTAAGTTATTTTAGACTCGCATACTGCATTTTGTCAATATAATTATTTTTTAAAAAACAAAACCTGCCATACTTTGCAGTAACGGCAGGTTTGTAACGTAGCTCCATCATATTCAGGCGATTTTAACGGTGATTTCATTATCGGCGCCCGTATCAAGCAACACCTTGTTGCCCCGCTGGAAGGTCCCTCTGAGGATTTCCTCGGAAAGCCGGTCTTCCACCAGGCGGAGGATCGCCCGGCGCAGCGGCCTGGCACCGTACTCTTCATCAAAGCCTTCCTTGGCCAGCAAGTCTTTGACAGTCTCGGTAACGTTGAGCTCAACCTCGTTTTCCTTCATTCTTTCGGCAACTTCTTTCAGCATCAGATTGACAATTTCCCTGATGTGTTCAGCGCTTAAAGCGTGGAAAACGATAATTTCATCAATCCGGTTAAGGAATTCGGGGCGGAAAGTGCGTCTCAGTTCCTCTGTGACCTTGCTCTTCATATTCTCGTAATTTGCCTCGCTCCGGTCACCGGCGCGGAAACCGAGGACCGTCTCGCGCTTAATCATCTGCATGCCGACGTTGGATGTCATGATAATTACCGTGTTGCGAAAATCCACCTTGCGCCCTTTGGAGTCGGTCAGCCGGCCGTCTTCCAGCACCTGCAGCAAAATATTGAAAACATCCGGGTGGGCTTTTTCAATCTCGTCCAGCAGGACTACCGAATATGGCCGCCGCCGCACCGCTTCGGTAAGCTGGCCGCCTTCTTCGTAACCCACGTAGCCGGGGGGCGCGCCAACCAGGCGGGACACCGCGAATTTTTCCATATACTCCGACATGTCAATGCGCACCATGGCATCCTCATCGCCGAATAGAACCTCCGCCAGCGCCCTGGCCAGCTCGGTTTTACCCACCCCGGTGGGACCAAGGAAAATAAACGAGCCGATGGGACGCTTCGGGTCCTTCAGCCCGGCGCGGGCGCGCCGCACCGCCCGGGACACGGCCAAAATAGCCTCATCCTGTCCGATTACCCGCCGGTGCAATATTTCTTCCATTTTTAGAAGCCTTTCCGATTCTTCTTCGGCAAGCTTCTTCACCGGAATACCGGTCCAACTGGCCGCGATCTGGGCGATGACATCTTCGTCCACCACCAGTTCCGCCCCGCCTTTGCGCTGTTTCCACGACTCCCTGAGCTGGTCCAGTTCATTCCGGATCTTCTTTTCTTGATCCCTTATTTCGGCCGCTTTTTCAAACTCCTGGCTATTAACCGCCGCTTCTTTTTCTTTTTGCAGTACTTCTAATTTCTTTTCCAGATCTTTCAAATCCGGCGGCGCGGTAAAAGCCTGCAGCCTTACTTTAGAACCGGCTTCGTCCACCAGGTCTATGGCTTTATCAGGCAGGAACCGGTCGGTAATATAACGGCTCGATATCTTGGCGGCCGCTTCCAGGGCGGCATCAGTAATCCTGACGCGGTGGTGGGCTTCGTATTTATCCCTCAGCCCGCGCAGAATCTGGATGGTCTCCTCAACAGTGGGCTCCGCGACGGTAATCGGCTGGAAACGGCGCTCCAGCGCGGCGTCTTTTTCAATATGCTTGCGGTACTCATCCAGCGTGGTCGCGCCGATGCACTGCAACTCACCCCTGGCCAGCGCGGGCTTTAATATATTGGCCGCGTCTATAGCCCCTTCAGCCGCGCCCGCTCCCACCATGGTGTGCAGTTCATCGATAAACAGGATGACATTGCCGGACTGGCGAATCTCCTCAATTATTTTTTTTAAACGCTCTTCAAACTCGCCCCGGTACTTGGTCCCCGCCACCAGTGAACCCATATCCAGGGTTACCACACGCTTATTTTCCAATACTTCCGGTATGTTTCCGGCGTTGATCCGCTGGGCCAAGCCCTCGGCCACGGCGGTTTTACCCACACCCGGCTCACCAATCAGCACCGGGTTGTTTTTCGTGCGCCGGCTTAAGATTTGGATAACTCTTTCAATTTCTTTTTCCCTGCCGACCACCGGGTCAAGCTTCTCTTCCCTGGCCAAAACGGTCAAGTCACGCCCGAACTGCTCCAAGGTCTTAGTTCCGCCGCCCTTCGCCTTGCCGGCCGGCTGCCCTTCGGCGGCGGCGCCTGACTGCCCGCCCAGCATGTTGACAACCATGGCGCGGACCTTATTGCTGTCGGCGCCATAAGCATTCAATATATGGGCCGCCACACCTTCTCCTTCGCGGACCAAACCCAGCAGCATATGCTCGGTGCCGATATAATTATGTCCCATGCGCCTGGCTTCATCCACCGACAGTTCCAACACCCGTTTTGTCCGTGGAGTCAGCGCCGGTTCACCCGTCGCCGTCCCTTTGGTGGCTTCCACTATTTGCGCCACCGCCGCCCGCACTTTATCCGCATCCAGCCCAACCGCAGCCAGCACTTTTGCCCCCACACCCTCGCCTTCGCGGATCAGGCCAAGCAGCAGGTGCTCCGTACCTACATACGGGTAGCCTGAATTTTTCGCTTCTTCCTGGGCAAGATACAATGCTTTTTGCGCCCGCTCGGTAAATCTTCCGAACACGGCAGTCACCTCCAATAAATACATANTAGTCAGGAGCCAGTAGTCAGTAGTTAAAAACTNTAAAGGAATGCAAGAAATCTCTACTGAATTCTGACTCCTGNCTCCTGNCTCCTGAACTATAATTCTTTAAATTCATTCCTGATTAATTCCGCCCTGAAAATATCCCTCTGGTGAGCGGACATCTCCCGGCCTGCCACCTTGATTAAATAAGCCGGTCTGATCCTCACCATTAGTTCATTTAACAACTTAGCTGGTATGCCCGACAACAAATTCATTTCAATGCCCAGCCTCAATTCGGAAAATAAGCGCATCGCCTCTTCCGAAGACAGAATATGCGCGTTCTTTAAGATGCCGTAAGCACGGTAGACACGGTCTTCGACAAAATCCCGCCTGTCTTTGTAAAGGGCTTCGCGAGTGGCTTTTTCCTGGGAGATTATTTGCCGGACTATGGCGGTAAGATTGCTGATTATCTCTTCTTCGGTCTGTCCAAGAGTAATTTGATTGGATATTTGATACAGATCCCCGAGAGCTTCCGTGCCCTCTCCAAAAAGGCCACGCGCCGTAAGGCCGACTTTACCGATAGCGTTCAGCACCCCTCGCAGCTGCTTTACCAACCCCAAACCAGGCAAGTGCAGCATTACCGAGGCGCGCATGCCGGTTCCCACGTTAGTGGGACATGCCGTGAGGTAGCCAAGCTGCTCGGAAAAAGCATAATCCATAGTCTTTTCCAATCCGTCATCGACTTGATTAATCAAATCCCATGCCTCATTAAGCTGCAAACCTGAAAGCAGGCATTGGATCCGTAGATGATCTTCCTCGTTAACCATAATGCTGATTACTTCATCATCCCTCAGCACAACCGCCTTGCGCTCAAAATTGTCTATCAGATCCGGGCTGATCAAATGCTTATCTACTAGTATTTGTCTTTCTACCGGAGACAATGCGTTTAACAAGCTCAACTCCAGTACACCGGCCTGTTTTGCCAGTTCCTTGTCCTCCACCGCCAGTCTCACCGCGTGGATCACATCTTCGGCCCTGGCATTATTCAACAAGTGCGGGAAAGGTATGCCGGCCAAGTTTCTAGCCACTCTAACCCGGCTGCTTATCGCTATGCCCGACTCCGGGCCGTCCGCGTCCATCCAGCGGCTGTGGGAATCATTCACTGTCTTTTTGAGCGGCATCAAACTTCGCCTCCCTCATTCATACTCTTTTCCAGTTGATGAATTTGATCACGGAGTTGAGCGGCCTGCTCAAAATCCTCGCGGCTAACCGCTTCTTTAAGATGGTTCTTCAAAATACCGATCTCCTTCGCCAAACGGGCGCGTCCTCCGGTGCGCTCAGGCACTTTACCGGTATGCCTGGTGCTACCGTGAATCCTTCGCAAAAGGGGAAGCACCTTGTCTTCAAAGAAAGGATAGCAATCGCCGCAGCCAAGCAGTCCCTGTTTAAGAATCTGTCCTTCAGGCACCCCGCACTTTTCACATCTGTTTCCGGTTGTTTCCGCCTGATTGTGCTGCTCCCCGCCCAGTTCGTGATTTAAAAGACCGGCAAGGAAATTGTGCAGGTGTATTTGCGGGACAAAACCAAAACCCTGGGGCTGGATTTCCCTGGCACACACCTCACAAAGATGTGTTTCACTTTTATGACCGTTTATTATTTCTGTCATATGCACCGTCGCCGGACGCTGTCCGCAGCGCTCGCATAACATATCAGCTTCCCCCTTCAACTTGCCGTTTATCAGACTCACTCTCTCAATACCGCCGTTACCATCGCTTTTAAGAGCAAGGCCCTCAATCGGTCGCGCACAGGCAAATTTATACGCAGGATATTGCCGTCCACCGCGGCACGCATCAAGCGGGCCTCTCTCTGGGTAATCAACCCCTCCTCCAGCAGTCTCCGGATTAAACCTGCGGCGTCGTTTTGAGATATCGAATCGCCGATTAAATTGCTGATATCAAGTACGAGATCCACCCGCTGATCCAGGGGCAGTTTGACGATCCTGATAAATCCCCCTCCACCCCTTCTGCTCTCCACAATATAGCCCCGGCCCGTTGAAAAGCGGGTTGTCAACACATAATTGATCTGTGAAGGAACACAATTGAAGCGGTTCGCCAGTTCACTGCGTTGAATCTCAATAAAATCTTGAATGCTTTCCGCCAGCAGTTTCTTCAGATAACGCTCAATGATATCGGATATATTATTCATTCAAGTCACCATCCCATATGCCGCCGCTTGTTTGACTTTGATTGACCTTGACATTATTATAGCCTAATTGCATATCATTATCAATACCTTTTATCTATTACTATTTTAGCCTTAAAACGCCGGGCTAAAACATAAATAGCAAAAACATAAACACACTCGCATATGAAAAGAACCGGTGATATAATCCCCGGTTTTGACTTATAAAGCCCTTTAATGAAAAGGTTTCCTTTGGTTAATTTAGTCCTCCATATACACCTTGGCAACCGCTACCACCGAATCCCCCGGGTCAAGGCGCATCAAAGTCACTCCCTGGGTTGAGCGGCCTATGGCGGAAATACCCGCGACGCTTAAGCGAATAATAATTCCTTCGGCGCTGATCATCATTATTTCTTCTTCATCTTTCACGGCCTGGACTGCTACCACCGGTCCATTCCGATCGCTTGTCTTAATATTAATAATCCCCTTGCCGCCGCGGGACTGCAGGCGATACTCGGTAATCTGAGTGCGCTTGCCGAACCCGTTGGCCGTCACGGTAAGCAAATAGGATTCCGGACGAACGGTCTCCATCCCGATCACCACGTCGTTTTTCCTTAAAGAAATTCCTTTTACGCCACGGGTAACACGGCCCGTGGAGCGCACTTCCTGTTCTGAAAAGCGAATGGCCAGGCCTTTTAGAGTGGCTAAAAAGATTTCTTCTTTGCCGGTAGTGAGCTTTACGTCAATTAATTCATTTTGTTCGTCTAAGGTGATGGCGATAATTCCATCCCGGCGGGAGGTATCATACTCGTTCAGCGGGGTTTTTTTCACAATCCCCTGCTTGGTCGCCATAAATAAATATTGATCCGGATTAAACTCGCGCACCGGGATAACCGCCGTCACTTTTTCATTGTTTTCGATATAGATCAGGTTCACCAGCGCCGTTCCCTTGGCCTGCCGGCCGGCCTCCGGTATTTCATGCACCTTAAGCCGGTATACCTTTCCCCGGTTGGTAAAGAACAATAAAAAGTGATGCGTCGTGGTGATAAACAGGTGTCTGACAAAATCTTCCTCTTTGGTGCCCATGGCGGTAACGCCGCGGCCGCCCCGCCGCTGGCTGCGGTATGTATCAAGCAGGGTTCTTTTCACATAACCCTGGTTGGTGATGGTGAGCACAACTTCTTCATCCGGGATCAAGTCTTCATCTTCAAAAGACGCTTCTTCATACGATATGGTGGTGCGGCGCGGATCGGCGTATTTTTTCCTGATAGCGGTCAACTCACTTTTGATAATGTCCAAAACTTTTCGCTCATCAGCCAGCACTGAGCGAAGGTAGTTTATTTTTTCCATAAGTTCCTTATATTCCTGCTCCAGCTTCTCCCGCTCCAGGCCGGTAAGCTGCCGCAAACGCATTTCCACAATAGCCTCGGCTTGTTTTTCGGAAAGACTAAATCTTTCCATCAGAGATGCTTTGGCAATTTCCGTTGTGCGGGAAGACCTGATAATTCTGATTACCTCGTCCAGATAGGACAGGGCGATACGCAGGCCTTCAACAATATGCGCCCGCGCCTCCGCCTTTTTCAGCTCAAAGCGGGTGCGCCTTACAATCACGTCTTTCTGGTGCTCAAGATAGTAAAATAAAGCTTGTTTCAGATTTAAATAACGGGGTTTGCCGTCCACCAGCGCCAGCATGATTACCCCAAAGCTTTCCTGCATTTGGGTGTGTTTATAAAGCTGGTTAAGAATTATCTGCGGGTTGGCGTCTCTTTTTAGTTCAATAACAATACGCATGCCCTTGCGGTCCGACTCGTCCCGCAGGTCGCTAATCCCTTCCAGTTTCTTTTCTTTTACCAGTTCGGCTATTTTTTCAATCAAGCGCGCTTTATTCACCTGATATGGTATTTCATTAACGATAATGCTGCTTCTTCCATTCGCGTTGTTTTCAATTACCGCCTGCGCGCGGACTTTAATGCTGCCCCGGCCGGTGCGGTAAGCGTTCCAAATGCCTTCCATACCCATGATTTTGCCGCCGGTGGGAAAATCAGGTCCTTTAACCGTGGTTGTCAGCTCTTTAATGCCGACATCCGGGTTGTCAATGAGCATAACTACCCCGTCGATTACTTCACCGAGGTTGTGGGGCGGAATATTGGTCGCCATTCCCACCGCGATACCGGCGGAACCGTTGACCAATAAATTAGGGATTCTGGAGGGTAGAACAGTCGGTTCCTCAGTCTTTTCGTCATAGTTGGGACTGAAGCTGACTGTATCTTTTTCAATATCAGAGAGCATTTCCGTCGCAATCTTGGACAGCCGCGCTTCCGTATAGCGCATGGCCGCCGCCGAGTCCCCGTCAACGGACCCGAAGTTGCCATGCCCGTCTATCATCGGATAACGGGCGGCAAAGTCCTGCGCCATACGCACCAAAGCGTCGTATACCGCCACATCTCCGTGGGGATGATATTTCCCCAGCACATCGCCGACAATAAACGCCGATTTACGGTACGGCTTTTCAGGCGAGAGACCAAGATTGTGCATTGCGTAAAGAATACGGCGGTGCACCGGTTTTAACCCGTCACGCACATCAGGAAGCGCTCTTCCCACGACAACGCTCATAGCATAATCCAGGTAGGAATGCTTCATCTCTTCGTTAATATTCACCGGGATCACTTTTCCAGTTAATGACGGCAAACCGCTCACCTCTGCCTATTTTCTCCGACGTAGGAATTATACCAAAATAAACTAATTAATGCAATTTACCGAATAACGGCTCTGACAGTGCTGTAAACTTTACAGCCGGGTCTTTCATGGTTTCATAAACCAAGGTTAATAACTCTTATTCACCTGTTCAATAAACCCGCTCGCCGTAAAATTTACTTTTATTTATACTAAGGACGTTGATTACGAATTAACTTATGTTTAGCGCCTCCTTTATTCAATGTCCCGACAGCATTTCATACAATCATAACACACCACCTCAAATCATTTTTTATTGCTGTTTTTTATTGGCAGCCTGCCAATGGCCCGTACATACAAAAGATATAATTTTTGCCGGTACTTTTGCATTATCGCCTGCGGCCATTTTCTTGAGATTAAAATAATTTTAGTTTCGTTCAATTGAACACACCCCCCGTTTCCTATATTTTTTAGGGCCCTCTAATCAAGCCGGCCAAGCTGCGTTCGAAAATTGAAAGCGTAATTACCGATCCCCATTTAAGACAACCGACTGTTGAGTTAACTTTGATAAAAACCTGTTCACGGAAAAATGTCTTCACTTCATCGAGCACTACCGGCGCAATCGCATATATGTCCTGCAGGAAATTGTCTGATCTCTCAAGCATCGCGCCGGATATAAAAGATATTAACAGCAATAAGGCGGTTAAAAATATTGTTTTGGTTTTATTAAATCCCACCGCCTTGTATTTTAAAACAGTTCTCATTATCCTTGCCCCCTTTGCCGTTCGTTTTTTGATTTATATGCTACCATATTTTAGCAAACCCAATATTTAGCTATATTGGGCCAATAATTATCAATATGTTAGCATAGCTTCTTCTTGCTTCTTTTTTTGTATGGATTACGTGCGCTGAAAATCGCCTTAAACAGTTCCCTCGTTTATCTTCGGGAGCACTCTTGCTCTTTGAATCAGGCTTTAAAAAGTTAAAACCCCTGCCTTTCCTGGCAGGGGCTGCACCGCTATAGATATTTAATTCAAGACAACACTCTATATGTCCAGGTTTCTCACCGCGAGAGCGTTTTCCAGGATAAAGTCGCGCCGCGGCTCCACACGGTCGCCCATCAGCATTGAGAAGACGGCATCCGCTTCTATAGCGTCCGTCATATCCACCTGCAAAACTGTTCGCGTATCCGGATCCATGGTAGTGTCCCACAATTGTCCGGCATCCATTTCGCCCAGACCTTTATATCTTTGAATATTCACTCCGTCCCTGCCGATTTGCTCCAACAATTTATCCAAATCAGCGTCATTATAGACATAAACGTCTTTTTTACCTTTCTTTACTCTATAAAGCGGGGGCTGGGCGATAAAAACATAACCGGCTTCGATCAACGGCCTCATGTAGCGGTAAAAGAAAGTGAGCAAAAGCGTTCTGATATGCGCGCCGTCAACATCCGCGTCGGACATCAGAATCAACTTGTGATACCTGGCCTTGCTGATATCAAAATCCTCCCCGACACCGGTCCCGAGAGCCGTAATCATCGCTCTGATTTCTTCGTTGGCCAAGATCTTGTCTAAACGCGCTTTTTCCACATTTAAAATTTTGCCCCTTAAAGGGAGAATCGCTTGAAAGCGCCTGTCCCTTCCCTGTTTGGCCGAGCCGCCCGCAGAGTCTCCCTCAACAAGATACAATTCTGAAATAGACGGGTCTTTATCGGAACAGTCAGCCAGCTTACCCGGCAGGGTAGAACTCTCCAGAGCGCTTTTCCGCCTGGTCAACTCTCTTGCCTTCCGCGCCGCTTCTCTGGCTCTTGAAGAGTTTAGCGCTTTTTCCAGAATGCGTTTGCTAATCTGGGGATTTTCCTCAAGGAAAGCGCTTAATCCTTCAGCGACGACCGCGTCTACAATGCTTCTGACTTCGCTGTTGCCCAGCTTGGCCTTAGTTTGTCCCTCAAACTGCGGCTCCGGCACTTTCACACTGATTACCGCCGTGAGACCTTCCCTGATATCTTCCCCCGACAGGTTGCTGTTGCCATTCTTTAAAATATTATATTTGCGGCCGTAGTCATTGACTACCCTGGTTAGCGACGCCTTAAAGCCCGCCTCGTGCGTTCCACCGTCAACGGTGTTGATGTTGTTGGCGTAAGATAGTATGTTTTCCGTATAAACGTCAGTATATTGCAAAGATATTTCGACCAGCACATCATCCTTTTGTATTTGAAAATAAATTGGCGCATTATGCAAAGGGGTTTTATTTTTATTAAGAAACTTGACAAAATCAATTATGCCGCCCTCATGCTGCAATACTACTTCCTGGCCGGTCCGTTCGTCTTTCAGGACTATCCTGATGCCCATATTCAAGAAAGACAGTTCTCTCAAGCGCTGGCAAAGGGTATCATAACTATAATCAAGTTCTTCAAAAATATCGGGATCGGGCTTAAAAGTCACTTTTGTTCCGCTAATTTCACTTGGCCCGATTATTTCTAAATCTGTTACAGGGACACCACGTTCATATTTCTGCCGGTAAATATTCCCTTCCCTTCTCACTTCAACTTCCAGCCACTCGGAAAGGGCGTTAACCACAGAAACCCCCACGCCGTGCAGGCCGCCTGATACTTTGTAGCCTCCCCCGCCGAACTTGCCGCCGGCATGCAGCATCGTCAAGGCCACCTCAACCGCAGGGCGGCCAACCTTCGGTTGTATACCGACCGGTATTCCCCGTCCGTTATCAATAACTGTAACCGAATTGTCATCATTGATTGTCACTTCTATCTGGTCGCAATAACCTGCCATTGCCTCATCAATACTATTGTCCACAACTTCGTACACCAGGTGATGAAGACCTCTGGCACTGGTGCTCCCAATATACATGCCGGGACGGCGGCGAACGGCCTCAAGTCCTTCCAGCACTTGAATTTCTTCAGCGCCATACCCGTTGCTATTGTCATATCCATTCAATGCCAGAACAACTCCTTTTTTAGACTAGACATATATTATTATAACACACAGGCAATTCACCCTCAACTTATAACCAAAATTAATAAATTATGGATTATTTTAGAGTATTATTATGATCTAATTACTCGTCAATAATACTATCGGATCTTTTCTTTAAAGTCGTACATGAAATAGGGGAAAAATATATTTTATCAGTGGTAATCAAGTAAGATTTTTCTTTATTATTTCCCGATACGTGTTCAATAAAGCCCTCATCCCGGGCGATTTCAAGAAATTCCTTGGTGATTGGAGATGACTTCGTCTCTATCTCTAAAATAGCTATAATATCTT
>Ga0067045_1031824_pt1 | contig 11381 bp, 6 predicted proteins | sample TerdegcTABiofilm_FD_59184 | JGI IMG/M metagenome (GOLD analysis project Ga0067045, IMG submission 59184) | Combined Assembly of (Gp0054472, Gp0054536) Wastewater bioreactor microbial communities from Singapore -Terephthalate degrading...
TGCCTGAATTTCCCCGTTCTGATTCACGCTTCCTGTAACGGCTATACCCTGCTCAATAGGAATACCTGATAGGGAGCTCATCAACGCATAAAGCTCTGTAGATGACGCTGAATCCCCGTCAACTCCAGAGTATGATTGTTCAAAAGTTATGCTTGCAGTCAGATTCAATGGTTTTTTTTGTGCGAACCTGTCTCTGAGGAATCCTGAAAGTATCAGCACACCCTTATCATAAGTTGATCCGGATAGTTCAGCTTCTTTCTCGATACTTATAATTCCGGATTTGCCCATACTGGTTTTCACCGTAATCCGAGAAGGACGACCAAAAGAGAATTCCGGAAGGCTATAGACACTCAAGCCATTGATTTGACCCACCTTTGCTCCTTCGGTGTCAATCATTATAATTCCGTCTTCTATAAATTCCTGAACCTTGTCTTCGAACATACTAACGCGGTCTATTCTGTCCCTGTTGGCTTGTTCAACATTTGCTGCGCCGATCGTTTTAGTCCCATTTTGGCGAGCTACGTGATCTGACTCTCTTAATAGATCAGCAATTCTTTCAAACTGAGCTGTTATTTTCTTTTTTCTACCAGCCCATCTTGTGGCTAGTCTTGCAATTGCCTCGATCGCTGATGCATCCGCAGGCAACAATCCTTCGTCCTGTATGATCCTGGCAAGAAAACCTACCAGCTTTTCAATGTTGGTCTGGTTGTTAGGCATCGTAGAGTCAAAATCAGCTTTGACCTTGAATATCTTTCTGAAATCTTCATCATACCAATGCAAAAGATCGTAAATTTCCGGATCTCCGATCATTATTACTTTGAGATTTATTGGAATACTTTCAGGTTTCAAAGCGGAATTGAAAATGAAGCTATACGGTTCACTTTGAATTTCGGTGACGTGATTCCGCAAACTTCTTTTTAAAGTCTGCCACCCACCAGGTTCCATTAAAAGGTCTCGAGAGTTGATTACTAAGTATCCCCCATTTGCTTTTAGCAAACTTCCAGCTTTAATATGGCGGTAATCCGAATACCAGATACCTTGCTGGTCGATCACTCGTTCAATTGTTCCAAAAAGATTCCTAAAAGTCGGGGTCGTTTCTACAATCACAGGTGGTTTTTCTGTTTCCGAGTTGTCTACAAGCACATTGACTTCGTAGTTTCGTAGAAGAGATAGGTCTGGAGGTAGCAACATTGGGGCGCTTACGGCTTCTTGTCCCGGCGGAGGCGTAACCAGTCTGGGACGAAACCTTTCTAGATGCAACATTATGTCTGACTCAATCTCGTCAAGATAAATCTTAACCGACTCCTCTTGGCGACTCTCCCGGATTGACGAGAGTAAATCTTTCAGTAAAGGTTCCACCCATTCTTTACCCAATTTTTCGAGATCTTCTTGAATCGTTTTATCAATGTCCCGAGCTGCCTTGAAGATTTTCTCCATTTCTTGAGAAAGTTCTTTGTATGTATTCTTGAGTTTTTCAAGTTCATCAGCAGAGAATTTGCCTTCCTCAACAAGAGCCTCAAGTTGCTCAATCTTCATCGGATTCCCGACTACCACAGGCGCAAGATCTGGCCTAGTAAATGGACCAACCTGAACTTGAACCATCATGAAATTCTGAGACGTGACTTTGGATTCGAAATTTTTGAATAACGCTTTCTGTGCCCCCATGTGTCGATTGACTATTTCATTGCGCGCTGCTTGGAATTCCTCACTCTCAAAAATGGCAGGGATTTTCTTTTTGAGCGAATTAATCAGATCAGCTATTTGATCTCTGAAAATTGTCCCCTGTCCCGCTGGGACGGTAATTAATCGCGGCTGATCTACATTTTTGAAATTGTGCACATAACACAAATCATCCGGTATTGGTCCACCAACATTGAATTCTTCCAAAAGCTTGGTGACTGTAACAGATCTGCCGGTGCCGTTGATTCCCGAAGCAAATATGTTATAGCCAAGACTTTTCATCGCCAGACCCAATTTTATAGCTTTAACCGCTCGCTCCTGCCCTATTATGCCTGGCTGAGCTGACACGGATTCGGTTGTTCCGGTTAATAATCCCTCTGATGGACCGCGCCAGCTAAGATCTTCCCAACTCAATTTGAGGTTGTTTCTTAAATCAGTCATTGTTTTGCTTCCTTGGATTATATTTGCAGAAGTAATCTTCCTATCTCTATCGAAATGTTAAGCAATATCGGCCTACAACATCTTAGGGGGTTTTATTCTGACCACCAAACAACTCCTGATCAACAAGCTCCACCAAAATGTGCTCCACTAGAATTTGTGTTTCCTGAATTCTAGGGGTAATGGAACCGTAAATAGCCAGGTAGAAGTCGCAGTATTCCTTCATGGCAGAGTTTTCCGCTCCACCCAATCCTATTGTAACCAAACCCATGGACTTGGCCATCTTCAGTCCTTTGATCACGTTAAGTGAGGACCCTGAAGTGCTTATGCCAAGAGCCACATCGCCTCGCTTTCCTAAGGCTCTCAACTGTTTCTCAAATATCTCTGAAAAGTCGTAATCGTTTCCAACAGCAGTTAAAATAGACGAATCCGTGGTTAACGCCATGGCGGCCAAAGGTGGCCTTTCCAACAAATACCTGTTAACAAATTCTGCAGCCAAGTGCTGAGCATCGGCCGCCGAGCCACCATTGCCGAAGATCATGAGCTTCCCACCGCTTCTTAAGCAAGCCGCAAGAGCTTTCACACTAGCTTCAAGGATTTGCGTTTGGTCATACAGAAAACGTTTTTTTACATTTATGCTCTCTTCAAAGATGTTCTCTATTAGTTCTTTCAAAATCCCCACCACCTAAATATTTGGCATTCCCACGCTGAACATAGTTTCATCTAGATCATTTATCACAATAAGCCCTTAACATGAATCAATAATTAAAAAAACAAATTCCCGGCTCCTTTTTTCTGCACGCTGAAGCTCTGTTTGGATTAGACAATTTTTTCAATAATTTTTCAAAAGTGCTAGATTCGGATGCCTCCGAATTGGTAAATTCTTTTACGGAAAATGTCGCGGCTCCTTGACAGACCCTGTCTCGATAAGGTCTATATCATCTGTCCGTATTATCGTTAAAAAACAATTTCCCAGTGCAGAACACAAATTGAAAGCTGTTTGTTAATACGGCGTAAGGCCCCTCTGGAGGGGGCATGAATAGATTTTTTCGAGGTTGATCTTATCACCAGGCGGCAGACAGATTGAGTGTCCGAATTTGAGGTGTTAATGAATTTTTCAAAATTCGCTATTGTTGATTACTTTGATAATGCGAAAGTTACCTGTGGACTGATCATAGACATAGACGAAAATCGCTTGAAACTTGTCAATGACTTAGGCAAAGACGTCAAGATCTCAGGCAATAGAGTTTTAACCTATGGACACGATAAATCAATTAGAGAAGGTTCCTCTAGATGTGAAATAGTTTCAAGACTTAAAGAGATTAACGCGATAAGGGAATCCATCAAAACTCAGATAGATCTTAAAGAGCTTTGGGAAGTCATAGGGCAAGAGCAGGCTGAGTTTTCCATAGATGATTTGGCGGAACTAGTTTTTGGATCAAGAAACGATGTAAATTCAGTCTCAGCGTTGCTGCGGGCTATAATAGAAAACAAAACCTACTTCAGATCGAAGCCAGGTATAGTTGAGGTGTCGACACCCGAACAGGTAGAGCAGGAATTAACCAGAAAACTCAAAGAACTTGAACGCAAACAAACGGTTGCAAGCTACTCGGAATTCCTTGAGCGTGTAAAAACCTCCCAACCAGTTTCAGTAGATGACATTCCCAAAAGCCTAATTCATACATTGGAGAATGCAGCATATTTGGGCAGGGAATGGAATACCGTCAAAAAGGTAAGAGAAATTTTCAACCAGGCCGGCCTCAACGGAACATGGGATCCCTTCAGGGTGTTAGTGAGCCTGGGCATCTGGTCCCCTGATGAGAATGTCAGATTAAGGGCAGAGGCGGTGCCAGTAGGGTTTCCAACAGAAATTTCCCTGGAAGCCGAACGCGCTGCTAGTAAACCGCTGCCTGACAATGTTGACGCGTATTTTGACAAGGGGGTCATCTCAATTGACTCCTCTTACACCAAGGATGTTGATGACGCCATATCCTTGGATCAAAAAGGTGAAGACATCATAATCGGAGTCCATATTACTGACGTGTCACACTTCGTCAGTCAGGACTCAGATCTGGACAATGACATTCGGCAAAGAGCTACTTCCATATATTTCCCTGATCTTTTGATCCCTATGATTCCCCCCGTACTCTCGGAATCGTCCGCTAGCCTGACCCTATCGGAAAAAAGACCTGCCATAAGCGTACTAGTAAAATTCGGACCGGACCTCAGAATAAAAGATTACGAATTGAAAAGATCGATAGTCACAGTTGAAGAAGCATTGACATACGAACAAGCGGACCAACGGACCAACATTGCTGGATCAAAAGAATCTAAAATGTTGGAGGTAGCACTGGCTCTTCGTTCTCAGAGATTGGCCTCTGGGGCGCTGGTTTTCAAAGATCCGGAATTGTCTGTGCATGTGAATTCTTCGGGTGACATAGAAGTGTCTGTTCGAGACAGAGAAAATCCGTCTCAAATATTAGTGTCCGAATTGATGATAATGGCAAACAGCCTTTTTGCCCATTTCCTCAGAGAAAGGAACATACCGGCCATCTATCGGAGCCAACCTGCTCCTCTTGAAAATGTTCAACTCCAGGAAGCATATGATCCGGTGGCCTCTTACAGATGCAAAAAATTACTGGCCCGTGGAACTCTTAGTTTGAATCCAGAGCCACATTCCTCACTCGGACTGGCTCTTTATATTACGGCCACATCTCCGCTGCGCAGATACACTGATTTGTTGATGCAAAGACAAATAAAGACGGCTCTGAATGATAATGTAGCGCCATTAGATTCCAATCAGTTAGAAAGCATACTCTCAGAAATATCATACAGACTAGACAGGGCAGCTATTCTCGAAAGAGAAAGATTGCGTTATTTTTTCTTGAAATACCTTGCGTCGAAAAAAGAGGAAGAATTCGAACTAGTGGTATTGCACAGATTCCCACGTTTTTACCTGGTTCAAATCGTGAAATACGGTTTCAATGCAGCCTTACTAACCGGTTCGAATACTAACCTCAGCCCTTATGACAGGGTCATAGGCCGGATAGAAAAAGTCAATCCAAGGGCGGACCGCTTGACTATGACACTCCTAAGGCCCTTGTGATCAAAGACGAATTTTTTGCGTATGCGCAGATTTAAGCAGCGTCCTATTGGATAAAAATGTAATCAGGACATAACTATTCTCAAATGCTTATGGATAGGGATTTGCGGTTTCATGACAGAAGAAAAAAATTTATACAACTCATTGACAACCTTCCAAGAAAAACTCATTGAGGTATTTTCGACAAGACCCAAGAATATCTTGTCCTCAGAAGGGTTGATAACTGCTGCGGTCCTCGTGCCACTTTTCGAGAAGAATGGTTTTCCCCATGTCCTGCTCACCAAGAGATCCGACCATGTAGAGCATCATAGAGGTGAAATTTCCTTTCCTGGAGGAAAAGTTGATCCTTCGGACCGAGACGCTGAACACTGCGCCCTTCGGGAAACCTCAGAAGAAGTCGGCATTAAGATTGAGGACGTCACGGTTTTGGGCGAACTTGATGACTTCTATACTGTCGCCACAAAATTTCTAGTATCACCGTTTGTTGGCGTCATACCATATCCCTACGAGTTCAGAACCAGCGAACGCGAAATTGCCGGATTGCTAGCAGTTCCACTGGAGGTCTTCTTTGATCCCGAACGACGTTCCGAGGACGTCTGGATAGTTAGAGGCGAACCCATTGAAGTAATTTCATACAAATGGAATGGCCACAACATATGGGGCGCTACTGCCAGAATACTCAAACACATGGTAGAATTGGTCCAGCATTGAATTATCAGTATTACAGAAGCGCTAACTCCCATCAATACATTACAGTTTGTTGATTAACAATCGAGCTTAAAACAATAGCGCTCATAAAAGAGCTAAACCTGCTCATTTCAAAGAGTAGATTTTGGATAAGGAGTATAATCATGCAGAAAAGTGAAGCGTACCCACAAGATTTTAAGGAATGCATAGAGTTTCATGGTCATGTCTGCCCGGGGTTAGCAATCGGCTACGCAGCTGTAAAAGCAGGTAAAAATGCGCTAAACTTGAAAACCTCTGAAGACGAAGAAATAGTTGCTATAGTGGAAAATGATTCATGCGCGGTAGACGCTGTTCAGGAACTTCTAGGATGTACTTTCGGAAAGGGAAATCTAATCTTTCGAGATTGGGGTAAACAAGTATACACATTCTTTAACAGAAATACGGGAAAAGCAGTGAGGGTAGCTCTAAAAGGTGAAACCCCTCTACGTTCGGAAATGAGAAAATTGCGGCAAAAAATCGATTCAAATATGGCTACAGCAGAAGAAATTGCTGAATTCAAACAGATCAGGAACAAGTCCATTAATCTGCTTATCAATTCCGACCCCGCCGATATCTTTGAAATTAAGGAAATAGATTCAAAAGCTCCACCTGAAGCGCAAATAGTTCAGACTAGAGCCTGTTCAATTTGCGGGGAACATACTATGGTCAGTCGAATGGTCAGGAAGGGAAACGACTTGATATGTAAACAGTGCGAAGGCGAAATCAGTTAGTTTTTCGAGACCGTATTGTAATTCAAGGAGTAACAATCATTTCTGTTTTTCGAGGCGTTTACATGAAAATATCAGAAAACCTGTTCATTTATTTGTGGTCAAATCCCAGGGAAAACAACTGCAACTCAGTGGTAATCGACGGTAAAGTCCCTCTGCTAATTGATCCAGGGCTTAATAGATATGTCAGCCATCTGTTTGATCGGATGGCTCAAGATGGATTTGATTCAGGTAAATTAAAACTCGTAATCTGCACTCACGCTCACCCTGATCATCTCGAGGGAGCTTTGACCCTAAAGAGCGCCGGGGTCAAGCTGGCAATGTCACAAGAAGAAGAACGCTACATTCATGAGGTAGGGGCCGCCTGGTATAGCGGGCAAGGAAAAGAAATGCCCCCCATTCACCTGGACTTCCATTTAAAAAACGGAAATCTGGTCCTCGGAAAACACGAGTTCGAAGTAATCATGACTCCAGGGCATAGTCCAGGAGGACTTGCCTTATATTGGCCTCGCCACAAAATACTTTTCACAGGTGATACCGTTTTCCTGAAAAGCGTAGGCCGAGTTGATCTACCAGGAGGCAACGCTAAACTTCTCAAAAAAAGTGTGGATGAGCTATCCAAGCTCAAGATAGAATTGTTGATTCCAGGACACGGGCCCGCAGTGCAGGGCGCGTCAAACGTTAAGGCCAATTTTGATTTCATTAAAAGAATGCTCGTGAATGTCCATTAACCATGTTCAAAAATTCGGCGCCATGAGTAATTTTTTATACGCCGCCATAATTCATGATTTCAATATGTTATCAACTTTAAGAATTCATGTTCAAATTTTTGAACAAAACTGAGATTGGCGCTCTCCTTGCGAAAATTTCAAAAACCCATTTTTCTCAACCATAATATATTAATATCACTATTTATTTTTCTTTTTCCGGGTTTTACCTATTTGTGGCACAAGCATTGCATCCTTTCAAGGGCAAGAAAAGAATCTTTTCCTCCTACGCCAACTGCAGTGTCAGTTGGTTTTTTTTTAGGTCGAAAAAAGGCGTGTTACAAAACGATGTCTTTCGGGTTAAACAAACCCCATTGCATTAGCCTACTGGTTTTAGTCTTAACCTTTTTATTGGTCATTCCAAACCATGCCCTGCCTCAAGACTCAGGAGATGACTCACACTCTAAGTCCCTTTTGATATTGCCGTTTCGTTTCAATTCTGAAGTGAACATTTCCGAACTTGTTTCATTCATTGATCACGCAAACAAGACTGTCAAACAGACCATTGAATCTTTAGGCTCAGACTATCAAATCAAGACAGAGAAGGACCTAAAGGCTGAACCACCGGAAGCCTTTTCAAAGATGGATGATAATCAGGCCATAGAAATAGCTAGGAAAAATGACGTTGATCTTGCCATATTCGGATTTTTGACGGTTGAAGATGGTCAATATCGTTTCAGAGGTTACATGTGGGCTAAGTCTTCTGACAGGTGTGTGGTCACCACCGATATACGAGTAGAAAACATCCACGCATTGCCCGGCATCTTGCAGACCTTCCTGGCCGCCTCAGCCAGAAGGCTCCACGGAACAGCCAAGCTTCCCTTTTATCGTGGAGATAGTCAGACGTCAGGCGCTTTTCAGCAAACAGGCAGGCCATCCGCATTAGTTAGTATTCCAAAGAATACCGGTCCTTGGAGAAGTCCTGAAATGCCCTTGGCCATTTCCTCGATCGACATCGGGGACCTGGATGGTGATGGGAAAAATGAGACCGTTTTTGTCGATGATTCTGGAATTACTATATCGAGATTCGAAAGTGGCGGCCTCAGACCCCTGACACGCTATTCTCAACTTCCGGCAATTTATATTTCAGCCGAAGCGCAAGACCTGGATGGCGATGGAATAGCCGAATTAATTCTGTGTTATCAACTCCCGCAGGGCCTCGAATCTTGCGTCATGTCCTACAAGAACATGAGCCTTACTGTCTTGAAACGATTTCCCAATATTGTGCTCAAATCAAACGTTGAACCGTCCTTAGGTGATAAGCCCGTGTTATTGGGACAAAAAGTGGATACCGATGAGATCTTTTCCGGGAATATGATCTATTACCAGATGCGAGAAGGTCTACCTGAGGAAGTTGGCTCTATCAGACTTCCTGCTGGAACATTTCTTTTGAGCTATGCATCAGGATTCATAGGAGCAAAAAAAGAATTCCTAAGGCTTATTTTAAGCCAAGATCAACGTCTCATGGCATTTGACGCTGAAAACAGACTACTGGCAATTAGACAGGACAGGATATATGGGATTAACAGACGCCTGCGCATTGCTACAAAGTCAGGCTTCAAGAATGTTGCTTTTCCTGGTCGAATTTTAATTTCAAGATCTAGTGGGGATGGTTTTAATGAGTTACTGCTGGTAAAACAGGTGGACTCAGCATGCCTAGTTGAAGCCCTTGGCTGGGAGGGCGACAAGTTTGTAGACAAATGGAAGACGGTCACCAGTCAAGGTATAATAGCTGATTTCCTGATTCGAGATTTCAAAAATGAAGGCTCAGACTCTTTGGTGCTCATCCAGGTGAATCCTCTTCTCTTCCCAAATCTTACCGGCTTTAAAAGTGTAGTCTTCGCTTACGACATTCTTCCATAATCGGTCACACCTCAGTTTCCACACATAGTTTCTCGACAAACTATCATTTCAATTAGCAACTGAATGATTGTTGTCGCTTTGGTGAACAATGATCAGACGTAAGGGTTTCCCTGAATTGTTTTCTGGATGAAACCAAAATTAAAAATAGTGTAACGAGGATACGTCCGATAGCAACGACGGAGCTCAGGACTGTGGGAAATCGGTGGAGCCATCTTGTCATGCCGGATTTGATCTGGCATCCAGAATTCCTCGATTCTCCTTGTCACGGCCATGACAGGCCAAATCATTTATAAAATTCGTTTTTCCTTTAGGGAACGGCCATAAAGAGAAAAGCCTACGTATTAATACGTAGGCTTTCTATTTGGTTAAGCTTTTGTGTAGCTTATTTCACGATGAAAGGAACCAGGAGCAAAGCCACCATGTTGACGACCTTGATAACAGGGTTCAAAGCAGGACCCGCTGTATCCTTGTAGGGGTCACCAACCGTGTCACCGGTAACGGCCGCTTTATGAGCGTCACTACCTTTGCCGCCGTGATGGCCGTCCTCTATATACTTTTTAGCGTTGTCCCATGTAGCTCCACCGGTAGTCATGGCGATCGCGAGGAATAATCCAACGACTATGCTTCCCATGAGCATTCCACCCAGCGCCTCTTTACCAAGAATGAGAGCAACTGCTAGAGGAATCAGAACCGGTAGTAAGGAAGGAATAACCATTTCCTTCTGAGCTGCTGCAGTAACCAGATCCACGCATTTGCCGTATTCAGCTTTGACACCGGGCAAGCCTTCTTTGAGGCCTGGGATTTCCCTGAACTGTCTGCGGACTTCATCGACGATTGAGCCGGCGGCTTTACCAACGGCCAACATACAAAGAGCTGCAAAGAAGTAAGGAATTATTCCACCGATCAAGAGACCGACCAAGATCTTGGGATCTGACAGATCAAAACTGATCGCTTGCTTTGAAACTTCTTCAATAGCTCGGGTGTACTCTGCAAAGAGCACCAAAGCGGCCAGAGCCGCAGAGCCAATCGCATAACCTTTGGTAACGGCTTTGGTTGTGTTACCAACGGCATCCAACGGGTCGGTTCTATCTCTGACTTCTTGGGGAAGTTCAGCCATTTCAGCGATTCCACCAGCGTTGTCAGTGATTGGTCCGTAGGAGTCGATGGCTACAACTATACCGGTCATCGAAAGCATTGATACGACTACGACAGCGATACCATAAAGACCGGTCCCCGGGCTGCCCGAGAAACCGCCGCCGATTGTGTATCCAAGTAGAATTGCGCCCGCAAGCACTAGGACAGGAAGAACCGTAGAGATCATGCTGATGGCAAGACCGGCGATGATGTTTGTTCCATGACCGGTGGTGCTTGCCTGTGCGACATATTTAACGGGACCATACATACCCGTGAAGTATTCCGTGATGACAACGATCAGGCCTGTCAATACCAAACCTATTACCGCAAGCCAGAATACTCCCATCGAGCTAATAGCATAGCCTGTAGCGCCCTTTACTTCCAACGGCATGCCAAGAGGAAGTTTGTCAGCAACAAAATAGAAAGCGACTGCGGCTAAAATTCCGGAAACCGCCATACCACGATAAAGAGCTCCCATGATGTAGAGATCTTTTTCGTTGGCGCTTCTGCTGAGTTTCACAAAGAATGTTCCAATAATGGATGCGATAATCGCCACGCCACCAATCAACAGAGGCATAAAGAAAGCGGCTGTGCCATTTCCATAGATGGTAGAGCCCAGTAACATGGCTGCCACAATTGTAACGGTATAGGTTTCATAAAGGTCAGCGGCCATACCGGCGCAGTCACCAACATTATCACCAACGTTGTCAGCAATAACACCAGCATTGCGAGGGTCATCTTCCGGAAGGTCAGCTTCAACCTTACCAATAAGGTCAGCGCCAACGTCAGCAGCCTTTGTGTAAATACCTCCACCCACACGAGCGAACACGCTCATCAGTGAGCTTCCAAAACCCAAACCGACCAGTGCGCTAAACACCTTGTGGGGATCGGGATCTCTAGCTAAAAGATAGAAACCGGCCACGCCAAGAAGAGCCAAACCGG
>Ga0067045_1031830_pt1 | contig 11380 bp, 13 predicted proteins | sample TerdegcTABiofilm_FD_59184 | JGI IMG/M metagenome (GOLD analysis project Ga0067045, IMG submission 59184) | Combined Assembly of (Gp0054472, Gp0054536) Wastewater bioreactor microbial communities from Singapore -Terephthalate degrading...
ACAGCGCCGAACGCACCGCTTGGCTGCCATCCTTCCTGGCCTACTACAACGCCCGCAGGCCTCACTCGGCACTGGGCTACAAGCCTCCAGCATCCCGGCTCTCCGGGAACAACCTATTGCAACTCAACAGTTAGCTCACATCATCTTCGCGAGTTCGAACATCACCGCCGTACCCAGGGCCTCGCGAATGTTGCCGCGCCCCACCTTGGCCATGGAAAACTCGCCGAAGCCGGACATGTCGAACGAGCTGTCGTCGGGGGAGATTTCCACGAAGGGCAACTCAAACACCTCGCGCAGCACATCGCGCTGGAACGCATCGAACTCCTCGTCCTTCAATTCGGAATCGACCACGATCAGGTTCGGCATGCGGGCCTTGACCGCGTCGCGCGCCTGCCGGAAATCGACCACGCTGTCCGAAGAAATGCCGATTTCCCGCAACGCATCGCGCACGTCTGCGCGAATCTGGAGGCTGGGCGAAATGGTCAGCACGTAGGTGCCCGCCAGCGACTTGAACATCGACGACTGTTCGTCAGACAGATCCACGGCCGAGATACCGTCCACGGCCTGGACCGTGCGGGCAAACAGGGCGGTAAAGGTCACGCCCTCTTCGTTCATCTCGCGTTCGACTTCGATACCCCCAGCGGCCGCGGCAATCTGCTGGATCAGCATCCAGCTGGAGTTGTCGGGCGACGCGGCACTGGACGGCGGCACACCGTCGTTGGACACGCGCATCAGCAGGCGCGTGTGTTGGGGCCACTGGTTGAGATCCAGCCGCACGTCGACCCGGCTGCCGAAAGGCAGCCCCCAGTCGAGCACGGCGTTCACAAAGGTGTGCGCCACCGTCGGATCGATCAGAACCTCCAGCGGCTTGAGCTTGCGCCGCAGGGCGATACCCAGAATCGACAGCTCCTGCTTGCGCTCCTGCAACACCCCTTCGACCAGTTGCGCCATGTCCACCTTCTCGTGCGACTGGCGAATGCGACCACTGTAGAAACGGACGATCTGCTGGGCGGTGATGCCCGCCTGCTTCACGCGCTCGGCCGGCACCGACAGAACGCGGTGTTCCAGTTTGGAAATGCGCTCCTTCGCCAGCAGCAGATCGGCTTGGTGCTGCAGGGCACTGACACTCTCGGTCAGCTGGTTGGCCAGGCTGGCCAGCAACTGCGGCCAGTGCTCATCCAGGGACCAGGATTCCTTGGCGTTGCCGGCGGCGGCGGAACTGCCGGTGCTGTTCTTGTTGGACGTGGACATGATGAGGGCAACCCTGGAGGAAAAGAAAAATGGTCAGTGGCCGGCCCGGCCGTCGGCACGCGAAGACGCGCACCGAGAACTCCTCCGGTGCGCGCTCACCCAGACATGGCCGGCATTCTGAGAACCCGAGTTCAACACAACTCACTCTGGTTATCAACAAATGGAAACACCCGGTACACCGTCTGACAACGATAGTTTTAAGGCGAAGATTACCCGATCACAGCCCAAAACGGGCGCGACTGCGGCCCATTTGCCACAATCGGGCCATGCAGATCCCCGCCCCCTACCCCCTTTCCCGCCCGCGCCGGCTGCGCCGTGACGCCTTCACCCGCGACCTGGTCCGCGAACACCGCCTCAGCCCTGCGGATTTCATCTACCCCGTCTTCGTGCTGGACGGCCATCAGCGGCGCGAAGCCGTCGCGTCCATGCCTGGCGTGGAACGCCTGAGCCTGGACCTGCTGCTGCCGGTGGCCGAGGAGTGTGTGGCGCTGGGCATTCCCTACATGGCGCTGTTCCCGGTGATCGATCCGTCGCTCAAAACACCCGATGGCGCTGAAGCAGCCAACCCGGAAGGCCTGATCCCGCGGGTCGTGCGCGCCCTCAAGCAGCACGTTCCCGGGCTGGGCATCATGACCGACGTGGCCCTGGACCCGTACACCAGCCACGGCCAGGACGGCGTGCTGGACGAGAACCACTACATCGTCAACGACGCCACCGTGGCCATCCTGGTGAAGCAGGCGCTCACTCAGGCCGGAGCAGGTGTGGACATGGTGGCCCCGAGCGACATGATGGACGGCCGCATCGGCGCGATCCGACAGGCACTGGAAGCCGCCGGCCTGGTGCACACGCGCATCATGGCCTACAGCGCCAAGTACGCCAGTGCGTTCTACGGCCCGTTCCGCGACGCGGTCGGCTCGGCCGCCAACCTGGGCAAGGCCGACAAAAAGGTCTATCAGATGGACCCCGGCAACAGCGACGAAGCGCTGCGCGAGGTCGCGCTGGACATCGCCGAAGGCGCGGACACCGTCATGGTCAAACCCGGCATGCCGTACCTGGACATCGTGCGCCGTGTGAAAGACGACTTCCACATGCCGACCTTCGTCTACCAGGTCAGCGGCGAATACGCCATGCTCAAGGCCGCGGCCCAAAACGGCTGGCTGGACCACGACGCGGTGATGATGGAAAGCCTGCTCGCTTTCAAGCGGGCCGGCGCGGACGGGATCCTGACCTACTTCGCCCGCGACGCCGCCCGGCTGCTGCGCGGCTGAAGTCTCCACCATGCGGGTCTTCAGCATCCAGCCGGGATCCGTCACGGAAACCGGCGCCCTGCCCGAACGGCTGCCGGAGCGCGGCTATGTGTGGATTGCCTGCGGCCGGCGTGAATTCGAGCTGGAGCAGGCGCACGTACAAACCACGCTGCAGGTCTTGGGCGGCGTGACCCTGGTGGATCTGCACGTCTCCGACCTGCTCAACAACCAGTTGCCTTCGCACTTCGACTACACCTCGCAGTACGACATCCTGGTGTTCCGCCGCCTGGCCGCCGGCCACAGCGAAACCGACCTCGCACACCCGGGCCAGCCGCTGACCCAGCCGACCCGGCGCAGCGGCCCGCCTGTGCTGCGGCGCATCGACACCAGCCCCGTGGGCTTCGCGGTCTTCGACCGCGTGCTGCTGACGGTGCACCCGGCCGGCTGCACGGTGCTGGAGCATTACGCCACCCGCCTGCTGGCCGCCGCCAGCGCCGCCTCGCGCGCCGCCGGCGTGCAGATGCCCGTCGGGCCGGCCGACCTGATGCTGCGCATCGTCAACCAGATGGTGGACGGCTATCTGGACCTGCGCCGCGAACTCACGCGCCAGCTCGACCACTGGCAAAGCGAGCTGCTCAGCCCCAGCGCCCGTTTCACCAACTGGGGATCGCTGCTGGACGCACGCATCTCCCTGCACCAGCTGGACGAAATCTGCGAAGACCAGCGAGCGGCCATCCAGGACTGGATCGAGGCCCTGGCCAACTGGGACGTGATCGAAGGCCAGAGCGACCACTTTGGCGGCCAGCGCGGGCTGGAACTGCTCAAGGTGCGCAGCCGTGACGTGCTGGAGCACATCGAGCGGGTGGTGCACCACGTGCGCCGCCTGGAGCAGAACGCCGAGACGGCGGTGCAGATGCACTTTTCGGCCCAGAGCAACCGCACCAACGACATCATGCGGGTGCTGACGGTACTGACCGCCATCTTCCTGCCGCTGAACCTGATCGCCGGCATCTTCGGCATGAACTTCGAATTCATCCCGTGGCTGCACGCCAGGGACGGCTTCTGGTGGGCGATGGGCACCATGGGCCTGATCGCCACGGTGCTCACCGGCCTGTTCTGGCGCAAGCGTTATCTGGTGCGCAACGCCAGCCGCTAGACCCGCCGGGCCTCAGCCCAGGTGACGGGCCAGGAACGCCAGCGTGCGCTCGCGCGCCAGCTTCGCCGCCGGGGCGTCGTAGGAGCCCCGCTGGTCGCAGTTGAAGCCGTGGTTGGCCGCGTAGACGTGTACCTCAACACCCGGCTGCGCGCGCTGGAACGCCTGCACGGTGTCGAGCGGGATCCAGTGGTCCTGGTCACCAAAGTGCGCCATCACGGGCACCTGCGGCACGCGGGCCGCCTCGGCTTCGGTGGTCATGCCCCCGCCATAGAACGGCACCGCCGCCGACAGCCCCGGCAGCAGGCAGGCCGAACGCCAGGTGAGCAGGCCGCCCCAGCAGTAACCCAGCACGCCCACCTTGCCGGCCGAAGCCGCGTGGGCGATGGCGGCCTGGATATCGGCCAGCACGCCCGGCGCGGGCAAGGACTCGACCGCCGTCTTGAGCTCGAAGCCGGCCTTCATGTCGGCCTCGGCGTAACCGAGTTCGACGCCGGCCTGGACGCGGTGGAAGGTGGACGGCGCGACGACGAAATAGCCCTCGGCAGCGTAACCGTCGGCCACCGAACGGATGTGGCTGTTGACCCCGAAGATTTCCTGCAGCACGACCAGACCGCCTTTGGGCGTGCCTGAAGGGGCAGCGGTGTAGGCCGGGAAGGTAAAGCCGTCGGCGGCGGTCAGATCGATGAAAGCACCCATGAGGTCTCCTGGTTCAAACAAAAAAACGGGGGGCCGACCTCGTCCGGTCGGCGACGTACACGCCCGAGCGGCTTCGGTTAAGGTCGGCAGCAACGACGGTGGGCCCGTTGGCCAGCCACCGATTATTTGCAGGAGTGCCTTCATGGACAAGATGCAGGGTCATGTGCTGCTGGTCACCGGCGGCAGCCGGGGCATCGGTGCGGCCACCGCCCGCCTGGCCGCACAACGGGGCTGGGCGGTGGCGGTCAACTACACCGCCAACTCGCTGGCCGCCGACGAGGTGGTGCGTGCCATCCGCGCCGAGGGCGGCAACGCCATCACGGTGCAGGCCGACGTGGCCGACGAGGCGCAGGTGCTGCGCATGTTCGACAAGGTGGACGCCAAGCTCGGGCGCCTGACCGGTCTGGTCAACAACGCCGGCGTGGTCGACGTGAGCGCACGGGTCGACGAGATGAGCGTGGCGCGCTGGCGTCGCATGTTCGACATCAACGTGATCGGCAGCATGCTGTGCGCCCGCGAAGCGGTGCGCCGCATGAGCACGCGCCACGGCGGCGAGGGTGGGGCCATCGTCAACCTCTCCAGCGCGGCCTCGCGCCTGGGCTCGGCCGGCCAGTACGTGGACTACGCCGCGGCCAAAGGTGCCATCGACACCTTCACCCTCGGCCTGGCGCGCGAAGTGGCGGCCGAAGGCATCCGCGTCAATGCGGTGCGCCCCGGCCTGATCGAAACCGGCATCCACGCCTCGGGCGGCCTGCCCCACCGCGTGAACGACCTCAAGCACCAGGTGCCCATGCAGCGCGGCGGCACCGCCGAAGAGGTCGCCGAAGCCATTCTCTGGCTGCTGTCACCAGCCGCCAGTTACACCACCATGAGTCTGCTCGACGTTTCCGGAGGACGCTGATGACCGCTACCACGCCCGAACAAAGCCCCCACATCAAGCTCTGGTGGGAAGACCTCGAAGTGGGCCAGACCCGCGACCTGGGCAGCCTCTCGCCCACGCGCGAAGAGATCATCGCCTTCGCCAGCCAGTTCGACCCCCAGCCCTTCCACCTGAGCGAAGAGGGCGGCAAGGCTTCGGTATTCGGGGCACTCAGCGCCAGCGGCTGGCACACCTGCGCCATGGCCATGCGGCTGATGGTGACGAACTTCCTGCACGAGTCGTCCAGCCTGGGCTCGCCCGGCCTGGAGAGCCTGAAGTGGACCAAGCCGGTCTACCCCGGCGATGTGCTGCGCCTGCAATCGACCATCACCGAAAAGCGGCCCATGAGCAAGCGCCCCGACGTCGGCCTGGTGCGCACGCTCTGGGAGATGTTCAACCAGCATGGCGACAAGGTGCTGCACATGGACGGCTACGGCATGTTCCGCCGGCGGACCGTGGCCCCGCCAGCCGACGTTGCGCCGCGCGCATGAACTTCCGCTGTTCCCGCGCACGCGGGGGCCCTGCGACCGCACAATAGCGGCATGGACTTCAAGCCACTGATCACCCTGCTGGCCATCGTCAACCCGCTGGCGATCGTGCCTTTTTTCATTCATTACACGCAGGGTTTCAGTGCCGCGCAGCGGCGGCGCACGATCCTGATTTCCTCGTTCAGCGCGTTTGCGGTGATCGCCACCTGCGCGCTCGTCGGTCTGCAGGTGCTGGCGTTCTTCGGCATTTCCCTGGCCAGCTTCCAGGTCGGGGGCGGCATGCTGCTGCTGACTTCCGCGCTGTCCATGCTGAACGCGCAGCCGGCCGAGGCCAAGACCACCCAGCGCGAGGTGGAGGACGCGGCGGCACGCGACTCCATCGCCGTGGTGCCGCTGACCATTCCGCTGCTGACCGGGCCCGCCACCATGTCCACGGTGGTGATCCACGCCGACCAGGCCAAGACGCTGCTGCAGCACGCGGCGCTGGTGGGTTATGGCGTGGTGGTCGCCCTGGCCACCGCGCTGTGTTTTGCGCTGGCGCGCCCGATCTCGCGCGCGCTGGGTCAGACGGGCATCAACGTCATGACACGGCTGATGGGGCTGATCCTGGCGGCCCTGGCGGTGGAAGTGATGGCCGACGGCCTGGTCAAGCTGTTCCCGGCGCTGAGCTGAAGCGCCGCACGGCCCCCTCCGTCAACTTTGGGCTTGGCCGGTCAGGGCCGACGGGCCGCTGTTTTCCGCCGCGTGGCGGGTCAGCACGTCGCAGGTCAAGCGGATGTGGGCCTCCAGCGCCAGCGCGGCACGCGCCTCCTGGCGCGCCAGCGCAGCCTTGTAGATCGCCTCGTGCTCGGCATGCACGTCGCGCTCGAAGAAACGGGCTGCGCCCATGCGGATCGCCACCTGGCGGTAGCGCTCGCCGTGCCGGTAAAGCACGCCCAACAGGTGGTGGGTCCACTCGGAATCGTGGGCCGAGATCAGCACCTCGTGAAAGCGCTTGTTGAACCCTTCCCACAGCACCGGGTCCATGTCGCGGCCGGCGCGTTCGGCGTGACTGAGGGCATCGAATGCGGCCGCCAGGCGCTGCTCCCAGGCCGCGTCACCGCGTCGGATGCTCTGGCGCAAGGCCTCGGTTTCGAGCATCACGCGCGTGTCGGTGAGATCGCGCAGATCGTTGAGCGAAATCGGGCTGACGCGGTAGCCGCGCTGTCCTTCGGCCGTCACCAGCGCGTCCGACAGCAGCAGGGCCAGTGCCTCGCGCAAGGTGCCGGCGCCCACCCCGTAGACGTCCTTGAGGTGCTCGACCCGCAGCCGCTCGCCCGGGCGCAGGTGCCCCCGGATGATGTCCTGGCGCAGGGCCCGGTAAGCCCGTTCGACCAGCGTGCGGGGTGCCTCGGCATCGGGGCCCGGGGCGGCATGTTCGGCCAAGGCGACGACAGCGCTCATGCATCCTCCTGCAGGGGGTGGCGCTTGAGCCGGTAGGCCAGTTGGGCGCGGGTGATGCCGAGCAGCCGCGCCGCGCCCGACAGATTGCCCCCGCTGCGCTCGACCGCGAGGTTCAGCACCATCGTTTCCAGTTCACCGATCGGTGTACCGCTCTCCAGAATGCGTGCGCACAGGGCTTGCTCTTCGTCCGTGCTGCGCCGCGCCAGACGACCGCGCGGGTCGAGCCCGTCGTGCGAGGGCGCGGGCTGGTTCGGAAACAGGTGCTCGACTTCGACGAAGCCGCCCTGTGGCGCCAGGATCACGCCGCGCTCGATCAGGTTCTCCAGTTCGCGCACGTTGCCCGGCCAGTCGTGGTGCAGCAGAGCCTGCAGTGCGCGGTCACCGAACCCGGCCACGCGTTTGTGGTGCAGCGCCGTGAAGCGCGACAGCAGGTGGCGCGCCAGGGCCTCGATGTCCCCCGCGCGTTCGCGCAGCGGCGGGATGCAGATCGGGTAGACGTTCAGGCGGTACAGCAGGTCACGCCGGAACAGCCCCCGCTCCACGGCCCCCTGCAGATCGACGTTGGTGGCGGCCACCAGCCGCACATTGACCCGGCGGCCCGTTTCGCCGCCCAGGCGCTCGATCTCACCGTCCTGCAGCACGCGCAGCAGCTTGGCCTGCGCGGGCAGCGGCAGGTCACCCACTTCGTCGAGGAACAGGGTGCCGCCATCGGCCCGCTCGAAGCGCCCGGCACGGGCGTTGTGCGCACCGGTGAAGGCGCCCTTCTCGACACCGAACAGCTCGGCCTCGATCAGCTCGGCGGGCAAAGCGGCACAGTTCACCGCCACGAACGGCCCGGACGCGCGCTCCGAATGCGCGTGCAGCGCGCGCGCAAAACGCTCCTTGCCCACCCCGGTCTCGCCGGTCAGCAGCACCGTGACCTGGGTGCCTGCCGCGCGCTGCATCAGGTCGTGCGCGCCGCGAAACGCCGCCGACTGCCCGATCAGCATGCCGCCCGACTCGCTGGGTACCAGCGAGGTCTTCAGCGCCTCCACCTGCTGGCTCAGCGCGTCGATGGTGTCGAGCAGCGAGTCGTCCTCGAAGTAATGGCGGTGCGCCTCGCCATCGGGCCAGGCGTCGATGGGCTTGCCCTCGATCAGGCAGTGGTCGTCGCCACAGGCTGCGCAGCGGATTTCCTTGAACAGGATCAGCCGGCCCATGAACGCACTGGTGTAGCCGCTGGCGTAACCGAGCAGGGTCCAGCAGGCCGGCTCGTCGACGACGCCGTAGGTCATACGGTGGGCGTGGGCCTCCCAGGAGTCGTCCCAGCGGAACTGGCCCTCGAATTCGCCCGCTTCGATGTCGGCCTTGAGGTTCACCGGCGTCACGCGCGCCGCGCCTTCGAGCATGTGCAATTGCGGCCCGACCATGAACATGTCTTCCAGTCCCTGGCTGCCGCGAATCTGGCGCGCAAAGCCCGCGTCGTGCAGTCCGCAGGCATAGCCCATGCGCGTCAGCAGCCGCCGCGCATGCTCTTTGCCGACCGAGCGGATCAGGTCCTGGCGCAGCGCCGACAAGGCCGCCGTGTGCAGCAGCAGCATGCGCCGCTCACCCAGCCAGATGGCGCCGCTGTCGGCTTCGAAATGCAACAGGCGGCGCAGGTCGCTGTCGCTGGGATAGGTCAGGGCATCGTTCAAGCGTGTTGTCTCCGGAAGCCCCCGGGGCATGCCGGGGTGGCAGGGGGCTGACGCCCCTCTAATCTCGATATTTTCAGGACAAGCCCCTCGCCACGCAAGCATGGCCCGCGGGCACACCGCAGCCCACTTCATCAAATGATCAAAGCCGGCCCGGGAGCGTTTGATCATTTGAAGACGCTGCATTGCAGCAATGTGGATATCTCTGCGCCGGGCGCCCGCGAAACCGCCCGAATGGGCCGCAAACCTTCAGGGTATTCCCTCGAATATCGAGATTTTTGGGGTGTCTGTGGCCCCACTGGCACACCGCGTGCAAACACCCCGGCCCAACCGGATCTGCCGCCATGCCCACAGACACCCTCACCCCCACCCTGCCCGCCGTCGACACCTCGCTGCGCTTCGTGCGTGTGCTCGAACGCCTGCCCGGTGGCCTGGTGAGTTTCGAGTTCGCCATCGGCTGGCCCGAGCTGGCGGTGGAACTGCTGCTGCCCACCGCGGCCTTCGACACCTTCTGCCAGGCCCACCAGGTCCAGCGGCTCGACGAGGCCTGAGCGCCCTTTTCCCCCACACAACCACACGGAGACACACAACGATGAACATCGACCTGCAGGCGCGCGAGATCACTCCCCTGCGCAACACCTATGCGCACGTGGCGCAGTACATCGGCGGCGACAAGGTGGCCTCGCGCTACCAGGAAGCCACGCTGGGCGCACAGACCATGGCCAACTTCCACTACCGGCCCACCTGGGATCCGCAGCACGAGCTGTTCGACGCCTCGCGCAGCGCCATCCGGCTGGCCGACTGGTACGTGCTCAAGGACCCGCGCCAGTTCTACTACGCCACCTGGACCATGACCCGCGCGCGCCAGCAGGACGCCATGGAATCCAACTTCGCCTTTGTGGAAAGCAAAGGCATGGCCTCGCTGATGAGCGATGCGCTGCGCGAAAAGGTGCTGCGCGTGCTGCTGCCGCTGCGCCACGCGGCCTGGGGCGCGAACATGAACAACGCATCCATCTGCGCCTACGGCTACGGCACCGCCTTCACCGCACCGGCCATGTTCCACGCCATGGACAACCTGGGCGTGGCCCAGTACCTCACCCGCCTGGGCCTCACCCTGGCCGAACCCGACGCGCTGGATGAAGCCAAGCAGGCCTGGCTCGACGCCCCCACCTGGCAGGTGCTGCGCCGCTGCGTGGAAGACAGCTTCATCGTGCAGGACCCGTTCGAGCTGTTCGTGGCGCAAAACCTGGCGCTCGACGGCCAGCTCTACCCGCTGATCTACGGCAGCTTCGTGGACGACGAGGTGGCCCTGCAAGGCGGCACCGCCGTGGCGATGCTCACCGCCTTCATGCCCGAGTGGCACGACGAGACCGCGCGCTGGATCGACGCCGTGATCAAGACCGCCGCCGCCGAGTCGGACGACAACCGCCGCCACCTCTCGCAGTGGGTGCGGGCCTGGGGCGAACGTGCGCAGGCCGCGCTGGAACCCGTGGCGCAGCTGGCCCTGGGCGAGCGCGGCCAGGCCGCGCTGGAAGAAGCCCGCCAGGCCATGAACGCCCGCGCCACCAAGGCCGGGCTGGACCTCAACGCCTGACCCGAAACGACGACCACCCCGAGGAACCCCCGCCATGTCCAACGTATTCATCGCCTTCCAGGCCAACGAGGAAGCGCGACCCGTGGTCGAAGCCATCGTGGCCGACAACCCCGACGCGCAGATCGTGCACTCGCCCGGCCTGATCAAGATCGACGCCCCCGGCCAGCTCACCATCCGCCGCGAAACCATCGAAGCGCAAACCGGCCGCCCCTACGACCTGCAGCAGCTGCACGTCAACCTCGTGACCCTCTCGGGCCACATCGACGAAGACGACGACCAGCTCACGCTCAGCTGGAGGCATTGAGAGATCACCCCCCTGCGCCGCTGCGCGGCTTCCCCCTCTCTGGCGCCTTCGGCTGGGAGGGGGGACGCTCCCTGTGGCCCGGCGAAGCCGGTTCCACGGGAGCCCTGGCCCGAAGCCGTGCACACCGTGTTGGCACTTTGAAACGATTAGGAGACACCGATATGGACACCCGCGTCACCAAGAAAAAACTCGGCCTGAAAGAGCGCTACGCCGCCATGACCCGCGGCCTGGGCTGGGAGACCACCTACCAGCCGATGGACAAGGTCTTCCCGTACGACAAGTACGAAGGCATCAAGATCCACGACTGGGACCAGTGGCAGGACCCCTTCCGCCTGACCATGGACGCCTACTGGAAGTACCAGGGCGAGAAGGAGAAGAAGCTCTACGCGGTGATCGAGGCGTTCGCGCAGAACAACGGCCAGCTCGGCGTGAGCGACGCGCGCTACATCAACGCGCTCAAGCTCTTCATCCAGGGTGTGTGACCCTGCCTCGATTTCACGTACAGCAGGAAGTTGATAACTTCAGAGGTACGGAGAATCGAAATGAGAGAAGGCAAGCTGCCCAAGAGGCAGTACACACAGGAGTTCAAGGCTGAGGCTGTCAGGCTCG
>Ga0067045_1031832_pt1 | contig 11379 bp, 9 predicted proteins | sample TerdegcTABiofilm_FD_59184 | JGI IMG/M metagenome (GOLD analysis project Ga0067045, IMG submission 59184) | Combined Assembly of (Gp0054472, Gp0054536) Wastewater bioreactor microbial communities from Singapore -Terephthalate degrading...
TGATGCAATGCCTGGAGGCTGGCTTCGGCGCTGGCGGCCCGCCGCTCAAGTTCCACGTTGGCTTGCAGGTGCTCGCTGGCGGCCTGTTTGGCGCTGGTGCTTTCCAGCACCGCCACCCGCAGACGTTCCTGCAACAGGGTGGCTTCGGCCTCGTTGCGGCGGATCTGCTCCTGGGCTTGGGCCTGACGGGTCTCGCTGTGCTTGAGTTGATCCTGCAACAGGTGCAGCTCACGCACGGTGCCGCGATTCTCGGTCAGCAGGCGTTCGTTATCGCGGTTGAGCTGGGTGATCTCGTCCTGGCGAACCATGGCGCTTTGCTGGGCCTGGCGCAATTCCATCTGGATCTGTTGCACTTGGCCTTCATGGCGCCGTTGTTCCTGCTCGCGCTGGTCCTTGATGGCCTCGCGATAGTGCTCCAGGGCGTCGCGGGCGTGCAGGTGTTTTTCTTCCAGTGAGCGGATCTGCTCATCCTTGTCGTTCAAGCGCAATTCAAAATCACTGAGGGCCTGGCTCAAGCCGGCATTGCGAGTCTGTTCGCCTTGCAGCAATGCGCGGGTGTCGTGCAAGGCGGCGGACTCGCTGGCCAGGGTCGCGCCTTGGGTCTGCAATTGGTGGGTCAGTTGAGCCTGCAGTTGCAGGGCTTCGGCCAATTGGCTTTCCAGCGCCTTGCGCGCTTGCTCGAAACCGTCCAGGGCTTGGTCGATGCGTTCCTGGCCCTGTTCCCTCAGGCGTTGCGCCAGGCGCGCCACCAGCCCGGTCAGTTCGTCGTCAATCTGTTCCTGTGGCTCGCTCTGGCGGGCCGCGACCTCGTCGTCCAGCTCCTTGAGGTAGCGATGAATGGTGGTTTTGGAACCGGTATTGCCCATCTCGATACGTACTGCATCAATGCTGGGGTTGTCGCCGCGCGCCAGGATGGCCATGCGTGCCGCCTGCACTACAGCCTTGTTTATACCGCCCCGAGCCATGTTTTCTCCTGCCTTTGCGTAATGTAGTACGTACTTTGTATGGGCGGCGAGTGTATCACGCGGCCCAGCGCCTCATGGCGGGCGTCAGCCGTGAGCGATGTGGTTCGAGCGGGGTGCCGGGGATTTTTTGCTGAGACGGTTTTCTTCTATTAAGAGGGGTGGCTAATAGCGAAAGCCAATGAGCGGCATGAGGTTTGCCAATGAGCCATCAGGCGATCGGTTGGGTAGGATTCACCTCATCAACTTTTCAACCCTGACGGAGAGTCAACGATGCCTATCATCAACAGCCAAGTTAAACCCTTCACCGCTACCGCTTACAAAAATGGCGATTTCGTACAAGTGTCGGACGCCGATCTGAAAGGCAAATGGTCTGTCGTATTCTTCTACCCGGCTGACTTCACTTTCGTTTGCCCAACCGAGCTGGAAGATCTGGCCGACAACTACGCTGAATTCCAGAAGCTGGGCGTCGAGATCTACAGCGTTTCCACCGACACCCACTTTGCCCACGCAGCCTGGCACAACACTTCGCCAGCCATCGGCAAGATCCAGTACACCATGATCGGCGACCCGACCCATGTCATCTCCCGCAACTTCGACGTGTTGATCGAAGAAGCGGGCCTGGCAGACCGTGGCACCTTCGTGATCAACCCTGAAGGCCAGATCAAAATCGTTGAGCTCAACGATGGCGGTGTAGGTCGTGACGCTTCCGAGCTGCTGCGCAAAATCAAGGCTGCACAGTACGTCGCCGCTCACCCGGGCCAAGTCTGCCCAGCCAAGTGGAAAGAAGGCGAGGCCACCCTGGCCCCGTCCCTGGACCTGGTCGGCAAGATCTGAGTCAGTGACTCGCGATACCAGGGCGGTACGCCGCACCTAAGTCAGCTGCACCGCCCTCAAGACGCCCGGGCGAGATTCGCTCGGGCGTTTTTTTTAGAATTGAACAAAGGAAATCGCCCGTATGTTGGACGCCAATCTTAAAGCCCAGTTGAAGTCATACCTGGAACGGGTCACCCAGCCGATCGAGATCGTTGCCTCCCTCGATGACGGTGCGAAATCCCAGGAAATGCTCGCATTACTGCAAGACGTTGCCAGTCTTTCCAGCCAAATTACCTTGCTCGACAACGGTGCCGATGCACGCAAGCCATCGTTCTCGATCAACCGCCCAGGGGCCGATATCAGCCTGCGTTTCGCCGGCATCCCGATGGGCCACGAATTCACCTCCCTGGTGCTGGCGCTGCTGCAAGTCGGCGGCCACCCTTCGAAGGCCAGTGCCGAAGTGATCGAACAGATCCGCTCGCTCAGGGGTGAGTTCCACTTCGAGACCTACTTCTCGCTGTCCTGCCAGAACTGCCCGGACGTGGTTCAGGCGTTGAACCTGATGGCAGTGCTCAACCCCAATATTCATCACGTCGCCATCGACGGCGCGCTGTTCCAGGCTGAAGTCGATGAGCGTCAGATCATGGCGGTGCCCAGTGTTTACCTCAATGGCGTGAACTTCGGTCAGGGCCGCATGGGCCTGGAAGAAATCCTCGCGAAAATCGATACCAGCGGCATCGAGCGCCAGGCCGAGAAAATCAGCGCCAAGCCAGCGTTTGATGTGTTGGTGGTGGGCGGTGGCCCGGCCGGTGCGTCAGCTGCCATCTACGCGGCCCGTAAAGGCATTCGCACCGGTGTTGCCGCCGAACGTTTTGGCGGTCAGGTGCTGGACACCATGGCCATCGAAAACTTCATTTCCGTACAGGAAACCGAAGGCCCAAAACTGGCGGTCGCCTTGGAAGAACACGTCAAGCAATACGACGTCGACATCATGAACCTGCAGCGGGCCGATGCCCTGGTGCCAGGCCAGAACGGCGAGCCGCACCAGGTCAAATTCGCCAGTGGCGCGACCCTCAAGGCCAAGACTGTGATTCTGGCCACCGGTGCCCGCTGGCGCGAAATGAACGTGCCGGGCGAACAGCAATACCGCAACAAGGGTGTTGCCTACTGCCCGCACTGTGACGGCCCATTGTTCAAGGGCAAGCGCGTGGCCGTGATCGGCGGCGGTAACTCCGGGGTCGAGGCCGCCATTGACCTGGCAGGGATTGTCGCCCACGTGACCCTGCTGGAGTTCGACGTGCAACTGCGCGCCGATGCGGTCTTGCAGCGCAAGTTGCACAGCCTGCCGAACGTCACGGTGATCACCCATGCGCAAACCACTGAAGTCACCGGCGACGGTCAGAAGGTCAATGGCTTGCGTTACAAGGATCGCCAGTCTGGTGAGACCCTGACCGTCGAACTCGAAGGCATCTTCGTGCAGATCGGCCTGCTGCCTAACACCGATTGGCTAAAAGGCACTGTCGAGCTGTCGCCACGGGGCGAGATCATCGTCGATAACCGCGGTGAAACCTCGATTCCCGGGGTGTTTGCCGCCGGTGACGTGACCACCGTGCCGTACAAGCAGATCGTGATTGCCGTAGGCGAGGGCGCCAAGGCCTCGTTGAGCGCCTTCGACCACCTGATCCGCACATCGGCCCCGGCCTGAACCTTAGGGCTGAAAACAGCAACCTGCAGGAGCGAGCGAGCCGCAAGCGGGCGCTCGCTCCTGCAAGAGCTCGCGGCTACGGCAGCAGTGGGGCTGGCTGGATGATTTCGACCCAATAGGCATCCGGGTCCTTGATGAACGCCAGGCTCTTCATGCGGCCATCATTCAGGCGTTTCTGGAAATCACAGCCCAGGGCTTCGAAGCGCTCGCAGGCGGCGCGGATGTCTGGGACCGAAATGCAGATATGGCCAAAACCGCGCGGGTCGGTGTTGCCGTTGTGGTAGGCGAAATCCGGATCGTTCTCAGTGCCGTGGTTATGGGTCAGCTCGAGAATCCCCGGGATCGACTTCATCCACTCGGTACGAGCCGCCGCGTCGGCCGGGATCTGGTTTTTGTCGACCAGGGCCAGGAAGTACAGGCTGAACTCGGCTTCCGGGAAGTCGCGTTTTTCCACCAGGCTGAAGCCGAGGATGCGTGTGTAGAAATCCAGGGACTTGGTGATGTCCTTGACCCGCAGCATGGTGTGGTTGAACACGAATTGCTGGGTGGCTGTGTCAGGTTGGGCAGTGACGCCGGGGAAGGTGTTCAGATCGTGCAGGCTCATGGGCCCTCCGGAAAATATGTGGGGCAAACGACGCTCCAGTCGATGGAGCTGTCCTTGGGCTTAGGCGGCCAATGATACGCAAGGGAGGGGAGCCGGCCAATGCACAAAGCTCCGGCTATTGCCTGGAGGCCCGGCTGGGCTCAGACTTTGCGCCTTACCTCGCCAGTGTCTTGCCTGATGATCCGAGCCATTCGATCCCTGTTGCTGTTATCCAGTCTGTTTGCCGCCGCTGCGGGTGCGCAACCTCAACTCGCCGAAGTCGCCTGGCCCAGTGGTTGGCAGGTTCAGGTCCTGGAGCCGGAGGCCGCGCCGGACGAGGCGTCGGCGAAGGTTTCACGCCAGCGCGCGGTGAAAAACGATGAGAACGGCGACACGATACTGGTCATGGAGTTGACCATGACTCAGGTTGAAGTCGGGCATGTGGTCAACTTGCAGGGGGTGCTGCTGGAAATGCGCAAGTCGATCCAGAAGGACTTCTTTCAGGGCGGCTACCAAAGTGTGTGCAACAAGATTCATCCCGCTACATTGAGTCGTCTGGCGGCCCTGGAAACCACCTGCACCATTACCCAGAATGGACGTCATGTGTTGTCGCAAACACTAGTGGCCGCAGTAGAGGCAGATAAGGCCTATGTATTTTCCTACGCCGGACAAGCCGATGCGTACGCAGCAAGTCAGAAAGAAATACAGGCGGTGCGTGAAAGTTTGAAACTTTAGTTCCAGATTGCAGTACACACGAGGCAATGGCGGCTGGCCAGTTCTTTAGCCGTAAGGACTAACTAAAAAGGTAATTGTGCCGGCCCAGGGTAGTTAGCGGATTTTTCAGCTAGATCGGCGAGCATCGTTACTTAAAATCCGTGAGGCATAAAAAAGCCCTGCGTTGGCAGGGCTTTTCAGGGTGAGGCTCATGGCCCTCAGGCACGCAGCCAGGAATCAACGGTGCTGGCGCCGTATTGTTCCTTCCAGGCTTTCAGGCCGCGATGGTTGCCGCCTTTGGTTTCGATCAGCTCGCCGGTATGTGGGTTCTGGTACACCTTGACCACGCGGGCGCGGCGGGTCTTGGGTGCCGGGGCGGACTGCTGGCTGGCCTTGGGGTTGGGGTCGAGGATGGCGATGATGTCGCGCAGGCTCTTGCCGTAGGTCTTCATCAGGCCCTGGAGCTTTTCTTCGAATTCGATTTCTTTCTTCAGCCCGGCGTCGTTCTTCAGTGATTCCAGCTGCGCAAGCTGCTCTTGAAGGGCCTTTTCAGCTGCACGAAATTCAGCGAGTCTGGACAATATCTTTACTCCAATAGTGTGTTTGGCTGAGACCAACCGCAAAAAAGCTATAAGCCAAGAGCCTTGAAGCGACTCGGTGAGAGTGGCGCACCTGGCAATCTTGCGCAGGCAGGAAAAATTGTAGTAGTTAATTCACTCCGAGTAAATCATGTCTTTTTCTTTATGTAACACCGTGCCGCTGTTTGATGCAATTTGGTGCGCCGACAGCTCGGTAATGGTTTTTACAGGGTGTTTTTCTCAACGGCTAAGTGTTTGTTCAATTCGATAATGAATTCGCCAGCGGGCATTGGCCGGCCATACAGGTAGCCCTGCAGAAAGTTCACCCCGTGACGTGCAAGGTACTCACTCTGTTCAAGTGTTTCGACGCCTTCGGCGACTATTCCCAAGTCGAGTTTGCCGGAGAGTTCGATGATGCTGTCCAGAATATGCCGCGACAGGGCGTCCATACCGATCATTGCGACAAAGCTCTGGTCGATTTTCAGGAAGTCCACATTGAATTGACGCAAGTAACCCAGGCTGGAGTGGCCGGTCCCAAAATCATCGATGGCGATCATCACGCCCAGTTCATGCAGCTGTTCAAACAGTTGATGGGTGATGGCCGTGGGTTCGATCAGCTCGCGCTCGGTCAACTCCAGGACCAGCGCGACCTTGCTGGGGGGAAAGGCCGCCAGGAACTCGCGGCAGTCAGCGACCAGGTCGAGGTCCTGGCAGTGGCTGGCAGTGATGTTGATTCCGATATGGAAACGCTCGCTGTCAGGACTGATCTGCGGGCCGAGCAATGCGGCGGTCTGCTGCATCAATGAGCGCGTCATCGGCACAATCAGCCCCGAGTGCTCGGCAAACGGAATGAACAGGTCGGGGCGCACCAGGCCATCCTTGGGGTGGTTCCAGCGCATCAGCACCTCGGTGCCGGCCCAACGTTTACTGTCACCATAAACCACCGGTTGAAAGTACGGCACAAACTCCTTGGCCTCCATGGCCCGCTGCAATTCCAGGCTGGGTGATGCCGAGCGCTTTTGCAGCCAGTGGGCGAGGGTGCCGGCAATGGCGCCAAAAAATATCAGCAGGCTGAACAGGGGAGGGTACTCGCTGACCATGTAGCGCCAGGTTTCCCCCTCGGGGAATCCGGCCTCCACTTTAAAGGCATAGCGTGACGACTCTAGGTAATTGCGCGCCACGGGCAGTTGCGGCAGTGCGCCCTCATGGACCTGGCCGTCGGCCGACAACCAACTGTCTCCGACCTGCAGCAGCAACAGGGTCTGGCGCCCGATCAGGCGCAGCACATTGCTCAGGTGGTAGCCATCGAGCGTGGTCAGCGCGCCAGCCCGGCCCTCGCTCTGGCGGTACACCAGCAGGGCGGTGTTGGGCGTTACCGGATTGCCGTTCATCAACCACAACTTGCCCTGGGTGTACTCGCCCGGGTCGACCTTCTCCTGGAACTCGCCAAACAACGAACTGCAGTACAGATTGTTGTCCCACACCAGGTTGGTCGAGCGCACGAAGGGGCGGCGGGTCACCTGTTCACGCAGGGCCAGCTTGACGTCCGCACAGGGTTGCCCGGCCAGCGGTAGCAGGAGCTGGGCCGCCTGGGCGGTGTTGTCGAGCATCAAGTCAAACTGGCGGACGGCTTCCTCGGCGGTCTGGTGCGTGCTCTGGCTGAGCCGGCGTTCGGCTTGCATCTGCAAAATGGCGGCGCCCAGCACCACGGGCACCAGGGCCACCAGCGCGGTGATGGCGTTACGGTAGGCGCTTTTACGCCGGCGCTTTAAGGTCAATGGCATTCGGGAAACCTGGGACGATGGAATGGGCTCTCAAATGCTGGTGCGGCAACGCCTTGCCTCCCATGAAGAGATTGCATATTGGGGATGATAGATGGCACTGGGTGATTGTGCTGCTCAACTCAAGGGCAACTCCCTTGCCAGTTTGATGAACGCCAGGGTGGCGGGTGAGCATTGGCGTTGATCCAGCACCGCCAAACCGACCTGGCGCTTGACCACCGGCGACAGCGGCCGTTTCACGTAATCCACCTGCGGGGTGTCGGGCAGCGAGCGTTCGGCAACCAGGGTCAGCGCTTCACCGCGACTCACCGTCGCCAGGGTGCTGAGCAGTTGCGAACAGCGAAAACGGATGTCGGGGCTCAGCCGTGCCGCACTGAACAGGCGCGTCACCAGTTCCGCCGAGCCCGCTTCGGTGAGGATGAACGGGTCGTGGCAGAGCTCGCGCAGCATCAGGCTATCGCGGCTGGCCAGGGCATGTCCGATGGGGATCAGCGCCACCATCTGGTCCTCGACCAGCGCGAAGGTGTCAAAACGCTCTTCGGGCAGCACCACAAAACCGACATCGATTCGTCGCTCATCCAGCCACTGCAACACTTGCCGGTCGGGGCCTTCATCAATGTGCACTTCGATGCCGGGGTAGGCCGCCCGGTACCGTGGCAGGATTTTCGGCAGCAGGCCGATCGACGCGGTGGGGCCAAAGGAGCCGATGCGCAGCGTGCCACTTTTCATTCCACGGGCGTCGGCGGCCTCCTGGCGCAGGGTGCTGGCCAGGCCGAGCATGGCGCGGGCGCGCAGCAGCAACTGCTGGCCGATATCGCTGAGTTCCACCTGGGACTGCTGGCGCCTGAGCAACTCGACCCCCAGCTCCTGCTCCAGGGCCTTGATGGCATGGGACACCGCCGATTGGCTGATGCCCAGGCGGTGGGCCGCGCTGGTGAAGCCTTGCAGTTCGGCAACCAGGGAAAAGATCTCGAGTTGGGTCAGGGTCATGAGTAAGTACTCATTTTACGATGATCGATCATGACGAGAAGAATAAGTCATCAACCCGACCATGTCCCAGGAGCCTGCATGAAAAGTCTTGTCCCGAGTGATGGGCGCGCTTCGGATGTCCCGATTTACCTGAAGCTCGCCAGCGTCACCATGCTCTGGGGCGGGACCTTCGTCGCCGGGCGTTACCTGGCGGGTTCGCTGAGTCCGTTGTTCGCCGCGAGCCTGCGCTTTGCGCTGGCGAGCCTGGCGTTGTTGCTGTTCATGGGGCTGGCCCGCATCCCCCTGGCTCGGCCGACTGGTCGGCAATGGCTGCAATTGGGGCTGCTGGGGTTCTTCGGCATCTACTTCTACAACCTGTGTTTCTTTTACGGCCTGCAGTACATCCACGCCTCCCGCGCATCGTTGATTGTCGCCTTGAACCCGGCAGTGATCGGGCTGGCCTCCTGGTTGCTGTTCAAGGAGCGCCTCAATACCAGCAAGATCGTCGGCATCCTCCTGTGTCTCGGGGGAGCGGGACTGGTGATCGTCAGTGGCGATCAGTCAGTATTCGCCGGCGGGGAATGGTTTGCAGATCTGTTGCTTCTGGGCTGCGTGCTGGGCTGGGGCATCTATTCGTTGTTCTCCAGAAACCTGAATCAGGCACTGGGCCCGCTGCACACCGTGACGTACTCGGTGGTCCTGGGCACCTTGATGCTATGGCTGACCTGCGCAGTGCGTGGTGAACTCCAGTGGCAGCTTCTTGCGCAGTTGCGCCCGGGGCAAGTGATCAGCCTGTTGTACCTGGGTGTGCTGGGGTCGGCGCTGGCCTACATCTGGTACTACGATGGTATTCGCCGGATCGGCGCCACCCGCACCGGAGTGTTCATCGCGTTGAACCCGCTGACCGCAGTGATCCTCGGCGCGCTGCTGCTGGGCGAACAGATGACGGGCGCGATGCACCTGGGGGGAGCGGTTATCCTGCTGGGCATTTACCTGTGCAACAAAGCCTTTGCAGCGACGGGAAAAAGGCGGATTTTATAGAGAAGGCGGACAAATTGTTTTACGCTGTGTAGAATCGGTTTACGCATATAAGAATAAGTCTTCTGGCAGCAGAAGCCTCGCCCACAAAAGCCTTGGGTCGACCATGAAGATATTTGGGTTCCAATTGATCTACGGTGATTTTCTCGCCCGCAGTGTGCGAGGCATCTCCTGCGCGCCACCCGCGCCTCTCAGCAGTGCTCACGACTAACGATCCGTTAATTAATAAAAGCATGATGAGGCGTCAACCATGGCAGATTTATACGAAAACCCAATGGGCCTGATGGGCTTCGAGTTCATCGAGTTCGCATCGCCAACCCCGAACACCCTGGAGCCGATCTTCGAGATCATGGGCTTCACCAAGGTCGCGACCCACCGTTCCAAGAACGTGCACCTGTATCGCCAGGGCTCGATCAACCTGATCCTCAACAACGAACCCAACAGCGTGGCGTCGTACTTCGCCGCCGAGCACGGTCCGTCGGTGTGTGGCATGGCGTTCCGCGTCAAGGACTCGCAACTGGCCTACAACCGCGCCCTGGAACTCGGCGCCCAGCCGATCCACATCGAGACCGGCCCGATGGAGCTGAACCTGCCGGCCATCAAGGGCATCGGCGGCGCGCCGCTGTACCTGATCGACCGTTTTGGTGAAGGCAGCTCGATCTACGACATCGACTTCGTGTTCATCGAAGGAGTCGATCGCAACCCGGTCGGTGCCGGCCTGAAGATCATCGACCACCTGACCCACAACGTTTACCGCGGCCGCATGGCCTACTGGGCGAACTTCTACGAGAAGCTGTTCAACTTCCGCGAGATTCGCTACTTCGACATCAAGGGCGAATACACCGGCCTGACCTCCAAGGCCATGACCGCCCCCGACGGCATGATCCGCATCCCGCTGAACGAAGAGTCGTCCAAGGGTGCCGGGCAGATCGAAGAGTTCCTGATGCAGTTCAACGGCGAGGGTATCCAGCACGTTGCCTTCCTGGCCGATGACCTGATCAAGACCTGGGATCACCTGAAAAGCATCGGCATGCGCTTCATGACTGCGCCGCCGGACACCTACTATGAAATGCTCGAAGGCCGTCTGCCGAACCACGGCGAGCCGGTAGGCGAGTTGCAGGCCCGTGGGATCCTGCTGGACGGTTCGTCCGAGGCCGGCGACAAGCGCCTGCTGCTGCAGATCTTCTCGGAAACCCTGATGGGCCCGGTGTTCTTCGAATTCATCCAGCGTAAAGGCGACGATGGTTTTGGTGAAGGCAACTTCAAGGCACTGTTCGAGTCGATCGAGCGTGACCAGGTGCGTCGTGGTGTGTTGACCACCGACTAAGCCGTTACACCGATAAAAACTGTGGGAGCGAGCCGGGCGGCGCTCCGCTTGCTCCCACATTTGTTTTGCGTGTGCTTAAGGTCTACGTTGGCGAACCAGGTGCTTGAACCCCTCGAACACCAATACCAGCACCGCCAGCCAGATCGGGATGTAGGTCAGCCATTCCCCCGCCTTGATGCTTTCCCCCAGCAACAGCGCCACCCCCAGCAACAGCACCGGCTCGACATAGCTGAGCAGCCCGAACAGGCTGAACGGTAGCAGTCGGCTGGCAATGATATAGACCACCAGGGCCGAGGCACTGATGATCCCGAGCACGGGAATCAGCAGCGTCAGCCAAGGGTGCTGGTCGAACACGCCGAAGCCTTGTGCGCCGTTGTGCACGAACCAGTACGCCACCGGCAACAGCAGCGCCATGTCCAGCCACAGGCCGCCGAGGTTGTCGGCCGCCAGGCGTCGGCGCAGCACGAAGTAAGTCGGGTAACCGATGGCCACCAGCAAGGTCGCCCAGGAAAAACTGCCCACCTGGTACAACTCATTGAGCACGCCCAGGGTCGCCAGGCTCGCGGCAATCTTCTGCAGGTATGACAGGCGCTCGCCGTAGACGATACGCCCGGTCAGCACCATGGTCAGTGGCAGCAGGAAATACCCCAGGGACACATCCAGGCTATGGCCGTTCAACGGTGCCCACATGAACAGCCACAGCTGCACGCCGAGCAGGGCGGAAGACACCAGCAAGCCACCGACCAGCAGCGGTTTGGCCGCCAGCCGCCGCAGGATCTCCAGCACCCGTTGCCACTCCCCGGATACCAGCATGAACACGGTCATGCACGGCACGGTCAGCAGCATGCGCCAGCCGAAAATTTCCACACCGTCCAGGGGCGACAGCAGTGAGGTGTAGAAGTACAT
>Ga0067045_1005078_pt1 | contig 11378 bp, 9 predicted proteins | sample TerdegcTABiofilm_FD_59184 | JGI IMG/M metagenome (GOLD analysis project Ga0067045, IMG submission 59184) | Combined Assembly of (Gp0054472, Gp0054536) Wastewater bioreactor microbial communities from Singapore -Terephthalate degrading...
CCCTGATCGCTGACCTGCGCGAGCTTCACGCCCTGCTCGACGGCATCAGGTAGCGAAAGAGGACGCTGCCCCTGCAGCGTCCTCCTGTGTGCGGTTGCCGTATTCGGTCGGTCAGACGAGGTCGCAGGCCTCTGCCGGCATCCAGTGGGCCTCTTTGCCTTCCCACTTCACGTTGCAGCCGATGGGGTTGGTCAGGGGCTTCGCCACCGGGCGCCCCGCGAGCACATCTTCCAGAGCGGCTTCCAGGTCGTTGACGGTGGCCTTCTCGGGCTCGCGCGGGTTGTCCAGCGCCCGGCCCGTGTAGACAAGCTCGCGGTCCTTGTTGAACACGTAGAAATGGGGCGTGCGCAGCGCGCCGTAGGCGAGCGCGATCCGCTGGCTCTCGTCGCGCAGATAGACCCATGGGAACCGGTGCTGCTCCATCCGCTCGATCATCCTGGCGAACGAGTCCTCGGCATACGTCAGCACGCTATTGGCGTTGATGCCGACAAAGCGGACCCCCCGCGGCGCGTACTTCTCCGCTGTGGCCCGCGTGCTCTCGTCTGAACCGATGACGTACGGACAGTGATTGCAGGTAAAGAAGATCACCAGCACGTCGGCGTCAGCGAAGTCTCCGAGGCTGTAGCACTTACCGTCGGTTGCTGGCAGCGCAAAGTCCGGCGCCTTCGCGCCGATCGGCAATGTAAATGGCATGGACGGGCTCCTTTCAAGTCCTGAGGCGTTCTAGTCCTGGTTTCGTATACTGCCGCCATTGCCGAATCGTTCTGCCAGGGCTCCATGCGCCATCGCCGCGAGGTCCGATCCTTCGGCGCAGGAAATGCTCCTGCGGTCGCTGAACTTCCTGACAACGGGAAAGCACGTCCGCCCGTGCAAGGGGGTTCGACATCATGATTGCGTCATACGCGGCCGCTCTGTGCCTGACGGCCATGCAGAGCAATGCCGCGCTATCCATACAGACTGCGTCGTTCACCGACGCGAAGATTGCGGCCGCCGTCGAGCGCCTGCAATCGGGTCCGATACAGTCGTGCCCGGGAGCTCTCGGCAGAGGCGTCAGGCCATCCGATGCCGTTCGGTTGACGGGATTGCGCATGAATCCCACCGAGGGACTGATCGGCATCTGGATTCGCCCCGCATGGCCCGGAGCCGACGGGAAGCGCCACCGCATCCTCGCAACGGAACCGGCTGCGGGCCGACAGCTCGTGCTCGAGAAGGCTCCCAACGGATTGCTGCGGGCGGAGATCCGCACGCCGCAGGGCATGACCGTCGCGCGCGCTGACGCCAGCCGCTGGAGGGCCCGGGAGTGGCGCCATATCGTCATAGGGTGGATCAGCAACAAGGGCCGCAACGTGGGCCTTGCTCTCTGGGTGGATCGTGTCGCATCGGACGGGCCGATCACCCCCTATGGCGTATGGGACGCTGGCGCCATGCCCGCCGCTCTCATCATCGGGGATGCGACCTCCGAGTGCGACTACGACGAGCTCATCGTGCGTCCTGACCTGAGCGCCGAGGGCCGCTACGGCATGATTGCCTGCGTGTATCGCGATTACCTGCGCACGGCTCCCTACGATGCCATCCGCTTCGATCTCGAACCGACGCGCGTGCCATCGGACTCTCGCGCCGTGGCCGGTCACGAGAAGCAGCTTGGGCTGATGGGACGCAAGGCTGGCGGCTGGGAGCCGGTGGTCGAAAACGTCGTTCGCTACAGCCAGTGGGCCTACTTCGATGCCAAGCCGCTCATCATATGGTCAACCGACGATCCCTCCATCGCCACGATCAACGATCAAGGTCGGCTCAAGGCCGTGAAGCCGGGCAAGACCGTCGTCCGAGCTGTGTTCCACGGCATGACGGCGACCTATCCGTTGACAGTGATCGCCGCCGACCGGCCTGACCTCGGCGTGATCGGCATCGAGCTCCTGCCCCGCTATCGCAATGACGCCGTGAAGAACCGCCCGGCGCCGGGCGAGACTGTCACCGCTCGCGTCCGTTTCGGCAACTTCGGCACCGTGGCTCTGCCGCCGGGGGCACAGATCCGACTCTCGCTCGTCCCTGAGCGAAACGGCAACTACCGGCTCGATCCGAACGAGAAGCCGGCATCCACATTCGGGAGTGCAACCGATCGAGCCCTGGCTCCCGGCGAGGAGGCCGCCGCCGAGTTCCGATGGCCGTTCCCCGAGCGCTCTACGTGGATGAAGCTCGAGCTCGATCCGGGCAACCGCATCGAAGAGATCTGCGAGGCCAACAATGCCATCGCCGAGCTGACCGACGCCCGCCCGGTCCAGATGGGCTACGCGCCGAAGGTCCTGCGCGAGTGTCTGACCGAGCGCAAGATCAACCACGTCGGGTCATTCAGCTACTACGACTGGATCCGGGCGGAGAAGCTCCGCATGGATGTCATGCTCCGGGAGGCAATCTGGCCGACCACGGGGCCCAACGGCGTCGAGGAGGCCTATCGGATTGACGCCTTCACCGAGCTCAAGGGCGGCGAGTGGGACAACGAACCGTACCGCAAGCAGGAGATCTTCTTCGACGGCGGCTTCCCGGTCAACGAGCCCGTGGACCTTATGGCCATTGACTGCGCCATCATCCACGAGTTCGGCCACACGATGCTCAGCCAGCCGGACCTCTACGGCTATCCCGTGAGCGCCTCCAACGTGCTGATCACCGACGCCGATGGCAAGCCCATTGCGGGAACGCCCGAGCTGCCCATCGTGCGCGGCAACGATACGCTGCCTGCGTCACCCGGCGTGAATGTGGCCTGTTACGTCGGCTATCCGTCGCTCATGGACGGCTGCCAGCTTTGGCTCCATTCGTCGCAGGCGGGGCATATCATGCACTACAAGGGCTATCGGCAAGACCGCTTCTGGGGCACGCAGGGGCGGCTGATCCCGACACGCGCCAACTGGCTCATGATCACCGACGTGAACGATGAGCCCCTCAAGGGTGCGGCTGTTTATGTCTACCATGTATCGCAGGCTCCCGTTCAAGACAGCGGCGCCAAGTTCTTCGCCGATCGGCCCAAGTTCATCGGACACACCGACGACGAGGGCAGATTCGCCTTTCCCGGAGACACCGACGAAGACTGGGACGACCCCGAGACCGACGAGACCGACGGCTCCAAGCCCGTGTGGAACCCGTTCGGCACGCCGGCAAGCGACACTGCTTTCACGCCGAATGTCTGGGAAGTCGAAGGGCTGCTGCTCATCCGCATCGTGGCCGACGACCGCACCGAGTACCGCTTCATGGACCTGACTCAGTTCAACGATGCCTTCCTGTCGGGCAACCAGGTTCTGGGCATCTATCCGTTGCGGACCAGTCTTCCGCCGTGCCGCAAGGAGACCCCGATCGTCCGCAAGCCTGTGCCCGAAGCGGTTCGGAAGGTCAACAAGGCGCCGGTAGCCGCCGCTCCTGCCGAGATGACCGTCCGTTGCGGCGAGGAGTTTGTCATTGACGGCTCAAAGAGCTACGACCCCGAAGGACAGCCGCTGCTGTTCCGGTGGAACGTTGGCGAAGGCTGGCTCATGGGCAATCTCTCGCAGTCCAGCACGCTGAAGCAGACGGCGCCCAACGAGCCCAAGGACCTCGAGTACAAGCTCTGGGTGCTCGACGGCGTCCGCTCGAGCGAGCCGGTCATCGTGAAGGTGCGCGTGGTCAAGGAGTGACAGGGGCCGCCCTTGCGGCATCCGTCGTCGCAGGCCTGGCGATGAGGACCGGACGGCGGATGCCCGAGGACGTATGCCCGACGAAGCAAAGCCCGACGTNGAAACGTCGGGCTTGCATGACGAACCCCGCNTGGGCGGGATGAGCGGTCAGCCGAAAGAGGCTACTGCTCGGCTACCACCTTCTCGACTTCGGCGCGGAACCTGGCATGCAGGGGCTCGCTAAAGCCGATGCTCATGCCGCGCACGATGCCCTTGCGGTCGATGAGCACGTAGTGGGGTATGCCTCCGACGCCGTAGTTGTCCTGGTTGGTGCGATCGCCGAAGACAACCGGCCAGGGGATCTCGAACTCCTTGAGGTGCTCGGCGTATTTCTCGAACTCCTGATCGGGGGTCAGGTTGCGCTCGGTCTTATAGTAGCCGTAGTAGGTGGTCACCTCGACGATCTCGAGACCCTTGGGCTTCAGATCGGCGAGCATCTTCTTCATCGAGGGATAGCCGAGCTTGCAGAAGCCGCACCAGTGGGCGCCAAAGTCGAGGACAACCACCTTGCCGCGCAAGGCTTGCAGGCTCTCGAACGGGCCGTAGCCGCGCTCTTTCTTGATTTCGGGGGCAGGGGAACCGATGAGTTTGGCCTGGGTTAGCTTGCCGCTGAGCTGGCGGGCCAGACGGTTGTCGGGGCCGAGCTTCGCCATACCGTCCTCGAGAGCCTTGCGCGCGCCGGCGTTGTCCCCGTTGGCGGTCAGGATCTCGTTGCGGCCGAGGGCGAGCTGAACGATGGCTGAGTCCGCAGCGCCCTTATCCTGCTCGGAGGTCATCTGGTCGAACGGAATCTTCGCTTCGAGCTTGGCCAGCAAGTCCAGCGCCGCCTGTGGCCCTAGCTGTTCGGCGACGGTATCCGCGTAGGTCTGAGCTGCCGCCGCGGCGAGGAACGCCGCGGTTCTGTTGTCCGGCGGCTGCATCTCAAGAAGCAATCCGATGAGCCCCTGCGCGTCTTTGCTCGCCTGCATTCCGGCCAGCACCATCTGCTGGGCCGAGTACTTCAGGCGCGGTTCCGGGTTCGTCGTAAGGAACTTGCGGGCGGCTGCGCCGGCATCCTTCGACATGCCGGCGGCCTGATAGAGCTGGGCCAGCGCGTAGCACCGAGGCGCCTCGACAGAATCCAGACTGACGCCGGCTACCGCATCCTTGGCCCGCCTGGTTCTTTCGGTCATCAACGCGCGGAAATCGGGCGTCTTGTTCGCGTCGCGCGCCTTCTGGATCTCGCCCGCGTACCAGGTGTTGAGCTCCTTGAGCGCGGCTTCCGGATCTGGCGCCGAAAGCGCCCAGGAGCCCACAGACAGCAGAAGTACCGCGCCCAGGGCGTAGACCGCCCGCAGCGCCGTGCCGGAATATCGCATGGGTCACCTCATGTGTTGGAGGATGGATTGGTAGGTACTACGAGTACCTTGACGTTTCCTGTGCCCGTCGGTAACCGCCCCGTACCATACCATACGAGAGAGTACCCCGACCGATGGCCACGCCCTGCGGCAGCCATCCGTGACACCTGCTTGCTCAGGCGGAAGGGATCTCGCGCGGGGCTATGATGATGCGACGGTCCGGTTCTTCGCCTTCGCTGTACGTCATCACGTCGGGATCTTCGCTGAGAAGCTTATGGATGATCCGGCGCTCGTGGGGCGGCAGCGAGTCGATTTCGCACTCTTCGCCGCGCGCTTTGACCTCGGCCGCATACTCGCGAGCGAGATCGGTCAGCATCTTGAGGCGCCGCTCGCGATAGCCGCCTGCATCGAGCAGGACCCGGACCCCCGGCCCGAGCTTGCGCGAGATGATGAGGTTCGCCACGAACTGGAGCGCGTCCAGCATCCTGCCATGCTCGCCGAAGATCCTCTCGGCATCCTCGCCAATGAGCTCGATCTTGAGATAGCTGCCTTCGACGCCGCGCACTTCCGGGCGCATGTCGAGCCCGCTAACCTCACAGAGCTCTCGTATGCTTTCGACCGCCGCGAGATCGCGGTCATCAGGCTCGGCCTGCACCTCCGGCTCCTCGGCGTGGTCTTGTTCCACCTCGTCGGGCCGGAGCTCGGGATCCGGAGCTGTTGCCTTACGCATGGGCATCGCTTACCTCTTCTTCCTGCGGGGACGCACGCGGGCTGGAGCGCTGGTCGGCGTGAGCGAGGGCGTGGAAGCCTCGGGAGCCGCGCTCGCCGGAATGGGGTTCACCGGTACAGAGGCCGCAGCCCCTCCGTTCTGGGCGGCGGCCAGCTTCGCCGGCTGATAGATGAGCTTGTACTGCTGCCAGATCGAAAGGCCGTTGAGGGCGAGCCAGTATAGAACGAACGCCGATGACCACTTGTAGGTCAGGAACATCCAGAAGAACAGCACGGAGGTGAACAGCGCCATGGTGTTCTGCTGCTGCTGCTGCTGCGGGTCGGTCGCGGGCATCATGCGCATCGTGATGTAGTTCGTGATCACGTAGAGCGCGAGCAGGGGCACATCGGGCGATGCGAGGTTCCGACCGAGGAGGTTCTGGCCCAGAACCTCGATGTTGGTATGGGACATCGGGCTGCCGATCCAGAGGAACTTCCCGTGGGCGAAGGCTATCTCATATTCCCGGATCGCGTTGAAGATCAGGATCAGGAACGGCACCTGCAGAAGTCCCGTGAAGCAGCCGGCAAACGGATTCACCCTGTGCTGCTTGTAGAGCTCCATGGTCTTCTGGTTCAGCTCGGCTCCCTTATACTTCTTGCCCAGCTCTTTGACGAGGGGCTGCATGCGCTGCATTTCGCGCATGGACGCGTACTGCTTGATGGTCAACGGGAGCATCAGGAGCTTCACGATGATGGCGAGGAGGATCAGGGCGGCGGCATAGCTGAACGCGGGCTGCTTGCCTGTCGCCCGGACAAGGAAATCAATGATCTGATACTTCCAGTCGGCCGCGTTGCGTCGGTCAATCCGATCCATGAGGGCCTGCATCGGGCCGTCCGGTCCCTCTATGCGCCGCGCCGCAGCCGTCTTCGGGTATTCGTCGCGCAACTGCCGCCAGAGCTGATAGGCCGTGTCCAGAGCGTGGTTTTTCTGGGTGATCGTACCGGGGAAGTCCGGGCTGCTCGCGTAGAGACCCCCCTGATAGAGAGCCTCGGCCGCGCTCTCGACATCCTTGCCCCGGTTCTCCTTGACGATCTGGGAGTACTCGTTCAGGGCGTCCTGCTGACTGCGCATCTTCTTCAGCAGCTCGGCCTTGGCGAACCGGGCCTTGGTGGTCAATGCCAGATCGGTCGCGGCGTATTCCTTGATGATTCTGGCGTACTCGGCCAGGGCATCGGCGTCCTTGCCGGCGCGGGCCAGATCTTCCGCCTTCGAGAATGGCCCGGCGCTGTCGGATGCGTCCTGCGCTCGTATGCCCGTGATGCACAGGCACAGCAGAGCCGCCGCGATCCACATCCCCGCTCGTCGTCCCAAACGCATCCGTCTCCTCAATCCGGCGCCCTCGCGCCCTTCCCTGGTTCGTCCTGCAGTCTTCGTCATGGCACCGGGTCGTCGCCGCCCATGCTCCACGGGTTGCAGCGCAATATCCGCCAGCATCCCAGGCCGATCCCGCGTATGACGCCGTGCTTCGCGATGGCCTGAGCCATGTACTCCGAGCACGTCGGTTCGAACTTGCACATGCGCGGCCGCAATCGCGAGGTGCGCTGGTAGGCCCGAATCAGCGCGATGCAGAGCCGGCGCATGGCGGCTCCTCCTCGGATAGAGCCGGCGCTTCGCCGCCGTTTGCACCCGAGACCAGCCCCGCCTTCGATGCCAGCTCGGCCACGGCGGCCTCGACGGCTCTGAACGAGGCGCCCCGAATGGCCGCACGAGCAACGAGCACCACGTCGGCGCCGGGGCGCCAGCGGCCCACGTGCATTCTACATGCCTCGCGCAACAGGCGTTTCACGCGGTTGCGGCATACGGCGCGACCGATGCGTTTGCTGACCACAAGGCCGACGCGCGGCGAAGGTCCCTCATGATGGCGCACGACCATCTTGAGGAACCTGTGGCCATACGACTGCCCTCTGGCGAACGCCTCGCGAAAATCCGAGGTACGGCGAAGGCGATTGGCCCTTGGCAGCATGGGCGTCTATGGCAGTGAGCCGCCATGCGTAGGCGCGGCGCTAACCCCTGGACGGGGCGCGCTAGACCGTAATGCGATGCCGACCCTTGAGACGCCGTGCCTTGAGCACGCTGCGTCCATCTTTGGTGGCCATTCGTTTCAGAAAGCCGTGAACCCGCTTCCTCCTGCGGTTCTTCGGCTGATACGTGCGCTTCACTCTATTGAATCCTCCGCTAGCAGTGCGCAGAGATTATAGCACAGGGGCATGCGACAAACGGTGACGCTTGCGAACGTTGCGCGGGTAGGCAGGATGCTGCGGCTCAGCGGGCGAACTACGCGACGGCATGTCAACCGGGAGGGATCATCTGCCATGAACATCGCTCCTCTGGTACTGGGAATGGTCCTGAACTGGGCAGCGGATCCCTGGCTCACGATCCAGCCGGGCCACGGGCCAGCCGCAGACAAACGTGTCGTGCTCGTGAGCGGCGACGAGGAGTACCGCTCCGAGGAGATGCTGCCTCAGCTCGCGCGCATACTGGCGCGGCAGGGATTCTCGTGCGTGGTGCTCTTTGCCGTCGACCCGAAGGACGGCGCTGTGTGCCCCAATGTCACCGACAACATCCCGGGGCTCCACCATCTGCGCTCGGCCGATCTGTTGATCCTGTTCACGCGTTTCCGCAATCTCCCTGACGATCAGATGCGGCATCTTGCGGCGTATGTGGAGAGCGGCAAACCGATCATAGGCCTGAGGACCGCGACTCATGCGTTCAAGCTCTCCGACGGGGCGTTTCATCGTTTCTCCTGGGACTCCGCGGAGCCGCAGTGGGAGGGCGGGTTCGGCAGACGCGTCCTCGGCGAGACATGGATCAGCCATCACGGCATTCACGGCAAAGAAGGCACGCGCGGCATGCTGGCGCCCGGACAGACAGCGCATCCCATCCTGCGGGGCATCAAGCCTGGCAGTCTGTTCAGTCCCACCGACGTCTACACGGTGCGCCTGCCGCTGACCGGCGATGCTGTCCCGCTCGTGCTGGGGGAAGTCACCGAGACCATGGACCCGGGTTCCGCACCCGTGGCGGCGAAGAACGATCCCATGATGCCCGTCGCGTGGATCCGCTCGTACCGGGTCGAGTCGGGCAAGACGGCGCGCGTGTTCACGTGCACGATGGCCTCCGCTCAAGACCTCGTCCATGAAGGCAATCGCCGATTGCTGGTCCATGCGGCGCTGTGGGCTGTTGGGCTCGAGGATCGGATCAGCGAGGGGCTCGATGTCTCGCTGGCAGGCAGATACTCGCCGTCGCCGTTCGGCTTTCGCGACCATGCAGCATGGAAGCCCGGCAAGACGCCCGCCGCATGGTGACGATTACAGCGGTGTCACCACCTTGGCGACCAGACGGCTTACGAACGAGTCGGCGTTCGGGTCGCCGAGGATGAGAAAGTATTCGGTGCCGCCGTAGCCCGACTTGCGATAGCTGAGGTAGCCGTTGGTGCCGCTGCGCCGTCGGATCAGCCTGCCGCCGAGAGCCTGATCCCGGGCGATGTCGTAGGCGAGAGTCAGGATGTGCTGTTCTCGGGTACCGTTACGCCGAACGACTTCCGATGAGAGACCTGCCGACAGACGATCGAAGAATCGCCACGTCACCGAGGGTCCGAACAGGCTGTAGTTCGAGCCCTGAATGCGGCCGGTTGCGGCCCTCAGCGCTCCGTAGCGGAACTGCTCTCCGGCGGGGTACTTGAGGTTCACGGAAAACCGTCGGTCGTATTGTCCTTCGAACGTGCCGGAGCTGACCTCGGCCCCCAGCGCCCACTGGCTAGCCGTTTCGAAGTCGCTTTCAACCGAGATCTGATCGCGGAAGCTCGATCCGTCCAGATGGTCGTACTTGTCGAAGCGAAGTTCGAACGAGCCGCTCCGGAACGGTCCGCTGCGCCACTTCGACCAGTAGCCGATCTGTGTTCCGGCGCCCTTCTGATCGAGAAAACTGACATAGCCGTTGCGCGCACGCAGATTGCGACTGGTCTGCTCGTAGTTGATACTGCCGTACCATCCCAGCGAGCCCCAATAGAGCCAGATGTCCGTCATCTCGCCCGGTCCCGTAGTGTCGGCGGACTTGCCATAGGCGCCCTGCAGCATCCAGTCGCCTCGGCGTATGCGCCCCACGGCGACGCCGATCTGATTGTTGATGCCGGCACCCGTGCTGCTCACTCCCTGCAGCGTCAGCGTGTCGAACGGCGAGAACTGATGCCGCACGTTCAGTACGGCATCGGTCTTGCCGCCGCCGTCGAAACCGGCCATCACCCCGAGGTCGGTGCTTGCGCCCACTCTGCCGAACAGCTTGGCTCCGGCATCGAGCGCGCCGAGCCGGACGCTGGCGAACGGGCGCACGCTGTAGAGCGGCGACTTCACATAGTCGCCGCCTTCGAGGAAGAAGGGTCTCCGCTCGTCGGGCAGGATCTCCGAATACGAGAAGTCAATGCTCGTCACGGCGCCCTCGACGTTGGAGAAGTCCGGGTTCAGCGTGAACACGCCGGTGAATGAGGGATTGAAGCGGTAGCGCGCATCCAGTCCGGCTCGTGCGGCTGCGGTGCCGTCATCGTAGCCGCCATAGGCATAGAGAAGCGCGGAAAGCGGCCTTTCCGCAGGGACCGGCGGCAGGACCACGCCGACCCATTGTCCGCCAAGCTCTCGCCGCTCGTGTCTGCCGAGGTTGCTCCAGTAGGACTTGATCTGTGTGCGGGCCTGGTATCGGTCAAAGTTAATGCCGATCGTGGTGGGTTTCCCGTCCGACGGTGGCCGCACGAAGCACGTCCAGGGCACCGCCATCTCGGCGATCCATCCATCCTCCACGATGCGAGCGGCGCCCTGCCACGCTCCCTCCCACTCCTGCTTGTTGGCGCGCCCGCCGGCGAACTCGGCCATCTGGGTGCCGAGCGCGTTGAGGTTGATCTCGCTCTCGTCTTCCTGGCGCTTGCTGTTGAACGGGTTCACCCGTAGCCGAACACGATCTTCCCTGAAGAACTCGGCTCCGCGCTTTGTCTCCTGAGCGATGATGCCAGCGGGATTGGCATCGAGGGCATGGAACGCTGCATAGATCGCGATGTCGTCGTAGCCGATCCAGACAATGGTCTGATCCTTCACCGGCGTGCCCAGCATCTCATCGGTGAATCCCGATGTCGGCTCGATGCTCTTCCAGCATGCGTCGTCGAGCTTGCCGTCAATCGTCGGCGGCGCCGACACGCGCACTGCCTGCAGTTCGCGCCGGACAGTCGAGTCGGCAAGACCGGGAGTGATGAGCATGGGCGTCATCAACGACAGGACACACAGCAGTTGGAGGCGCAGAATCACGTTACTCCGTTGGGGGATTGCCGGGCCAAGCGACCCAAGACTGTTTACCTCATTCTCGGGCCGATCCAGACACGCGCCTTACGCGGTGGCCAGCGCGAACCGATATCGTGGCATCGCATGCAGGAATCTCCGCGACGAATGGCCTAATGGATACAGGTTGGGAAACGACACCTAGCCAGACGAAGGGACTGTACGCATCCATCCTTCCCTCTGTCTCTCCGGCAACCAGGGTGAGCTTTGATTGGACCTGCGGGAACGCGCACGGAGTGCTGAAGAGCGACTCCGGCCA
>Ga0067045_1031827_pt1 | contig 11377 bp, 16 predicted proteins | sample TerdegcTABiofilm_FD_59184 | JGI IMG/M metagenome (GOLD analysis project Ga0067045, IMG submission 59184) | Combined Assembly of (Gp0054472, Gp0054536) Wastewater bioreactor microbial communities from Singapore -Terephthalate degrading...
CGGTTCGCCTCCAGGTTTAATTTGCCTATTTCTTCCTCGGTAAAGAGCCGCCACTTTCGTCTGTCCCGATATTCGCAGATGTCCAGGTCTTTCTGCTTGAGCCAGCGGAACAGGGTAGCCCGGCTGATACCGACCATGCGGCAAGCCTCCGAGGTGCGATAGTAGGTCTGGCCATTCATGGTAACAGGCATGTTGACTCTCCTTCCCACCTTGTCTATGCAGTTTAAATACACTTGTTACAGGCTGAGACACGTTGAAACGGTAATACACCATATTGTTACTCCATCGCCCACACCACGGACACCATGCTTCACCCCATATTGCATGGAGGTTTTCACGGGATTAACCCTTACCAAGATACAAAACAGATAGGGGAGAGACCTTATCCAGAATGAGGACGCGTTGATGGCTCTCCCGATCCAAATAAATGGTCCGAACACTTAGATTGACATAACAGAAACCACTTCGTAAAATAGCGGCGCGGGGCAATGCCGGACAGGGGGGCAATGCCGGACAGGGAGGGATGATTGTATAGGGTCGTCCTTATTGCTATAATCTTCACATTCTTTTAACCATTAAATATGATAATATTAAAGTAAGGCCTGAAACGTTATGCTGTGTCCCGTCTGTAAAAAAGCCATGATAGTGGTGGAGCACCAGCAGATAGAGCTGGACTTTTGCACCGTCTGCCGCGGCGTATGGTTTGACTCCGGCGAGTTGGAGCTACTGCTGGCATCGGTAAAGCTGGACGACCGGGGGGCCACCATGAAAGGGCTGGCCAACCTGCCGGAGGCGGAGCGTTCCCATCAGGGGAGGAGGTGCCCCATCTGCCGCCGCAGCATGAGGGAAGTAGCCATCGGTCGGCCGGCCATCACAATAGACGCCTGCCAGCGGGGCGACGGGCTGTGGTTCGATGGCGGGGAGCTCAAGGAGCTGCTGGGACAGCTTCGCACCAAGATACCGCCGGAAGCTGGTGCGGTGCAGCCGGTTCTCGGCTTTCTGGAAGACGTTTTCCATGCCGAAGCGTAAAAGCTTGGCCAGGATTTAATAATTAAGAGAGCGAAAAAGGAGGGATTGATGGTAGCATTATATATTGTTCTCGGCATTGTGGCCTTGCTCCTGCTGATTTTCATCGGCACCTATAACGGGCTGGTGGGGCTGCGTAACCAGGTCAAGAACGCCTGGGCGCAGATTGATGTGCAGCTCAAGCGGCGCTACGACCTTATTCCCAACCTGGTGGAGACCGTCAAAGGATACATGCAGCACGAGCGAGGGACACTGGAAGCCGTTACCCAGGCACGCAACTTGGCGCAGCAGGTGGCCTCGGCGGGAGCGGCGGTGCGCTCCAAAGCGGAGGGAGAGCTGAGCTCGGCCCTGTCCCGCCTGCTGGCCGTGGTAGAGAACTACCCGGAGCTGAAGGCCAACCAGAACTTCCTGGCGCTTCAGGAAGAGCTGACCTCCACGGAGAACAAAATCAGCTTTTCTCGCCAGTATTACAACGACTCGGTGCTGAAATACAACAACAAGACCCAGATGTTCCCCTCCAACATCGTGGCGGCCATGACTGGCTTCAAGGCCGGGGAGTTTTTCGAGGTAACCTCCCCCGAAGAGAAGGCTACGCCCAAGGTGAAGTTCAGCTAGGCTGGAGAAACGCAAGCCGTGTGGGAGCAAATCAGGTCTAACCGCATAAGGTCAATATTGCTGGTGGTCAGCATGGGCATACTGTTGCTTTTGCTGGGCTACTTCTTCGGGCTTTATTTTCTTGGTGATGCCGCAGCGGGCATAGCCATCGCCCTGATTGTCTGGCTGGTGATGAACCTGATCGCCTATTTCCAGGGGGACAGCATCCTCCTCTCCATCTCCGGAGCACGCAAAATCAGCGCCGAAGACCACCCCCGCCTTTACAACATCGTGGAGGAGATGAAGATCGCCTCCGGCCTGGAGAAGATGCCGGATATCTACATCATCGACGACCCGGCGCTCAACGCCTTTGCTACGGGGCGCTCGCCCGATAGAGCCGCGGTGGCCGTTACCTCGGGGCTGCTCCAAGCACTTAACCGGGATGAGTTGCAGGGTGTCATTGGCCACGAGATAGCACACATCAAGAACCGGGACGTCCTGCTCATGTCCATGGCCGGTGTCATGCTGGGCACCGTGGTCATACTGGCCTGGTATGCCACCAGGGTGATGTTCTTCAGCGGTATGTCCGGCGGCAGGAGAGACTCGCGCTCCGGCGGGGGAGGGCAGGTACAGATCATCATGCTGGCGGTAGGCCTGGTGCTCATGATCCTGGCGCCCATCGCCGCACAACTGCTCTACTTCGCCGTTTCCCGCAAAAGGGAATACCTGGCCGATGCCTCCGCCGCCCTCTACACGCGCTACCCCGAGGGCCTGGCCTCGGCGCTGGAGAAGATTGCCCATTCCACCCGCCAGCTCAAGACCGCCAACAATGCCACGGCGCCCATGTACACCGTCAATCCCTTCCGCCACGAGGGCCGGGCGGCCAGCGACCTGACCAGCACCCACCCGCCCATCTCCGAGCGCATCCGCATACTCCGCGCCATGAGTGGCGCCTCCCCGGCGGACTATGAGCGGGCCTACGAGAAGATAAAAGGAAGGCCAGGCATGATACCCCGCTCTGCTTTGGTGAACTCAGGCAGCATACCCCTGCGAGCGCCATCCGCCGCAGCGGGCGCCGTGGAGGACAGCGCTGCACAACTCAGCCGCACCCGCGACACCTCCGACCTGATGTGGCGCCTGGGCAATTACCGCACCATCACCTGCGACTGCGGCACCAGGATGAGGATACCTCCCGGCTTTAGAGATCGCACTGTCAGGTGCCCCCACTGCGGCAGGGTCAACCATCTCTAGATGGGCCTGGTTGCTAAGCCGGTTTGACTGCAGCGACCTTGATGCTTAAGACCGAACGGGCTGTCTCCTTCATTATTTCCGGGGTCAGGGACGGGTCGCGGAGTAATGCTTGCACTGTCAGGTCATTGGCCGCAAAGTCAAAGGCAAAAACCGACTCGTCCACGACCCTGACCTTACGGAAGCCAGCCGACCTGATGGCCGCCAGGTAGGCACGCTTCAGAGAAGCACCAGCAATACACCCGGCATAGGCAGCCACGGAGTTCAAAATAGCCTCCGGCAGCGGTTTATGCAGGACTATGTCCGAGACCATGAGCCGCCCGCCCGCTTTCAAAACCCGGAACGCCTCTTTAAAGACCCGCTTCTTGTCCGGGGCGAGGTTGATAACGCAGTTGGAGATAATAATGTCCACGGAGCCGTCGGCCACGGGCAGGTTTTCAATCTCGCCGAGGCGGAACTCTACGTTGCGGTAGCCGCCTTTTTCGGCATTTTCCCTTGCCCTGGCCACCATTTCCGGAGTCATATCCACACCGATCACCCTACCCCTCTTGCCCACCTTTTGCGCCGCCAGAAAACAATCAAAGCCGGCACCAGAGCCGAGATCAAGCACAGTCTCCCCTTTTTTTAAAGAGGCCAAAGCGATAGGGTTGCCACAGCCCAGACCCAGATTGGCACCATCGGGAACGGCCCGCAGGTCTGCGTCGCTGTAGCCGATACTCTTACCGATCGCTTCTGCAGTAGTCGTTCCCCCGCAGCAAGAGGGACCGCAACAGGAACCGCCCGCGGTGGCTATGGCGGCATAACCTTCCCTGACCAATTTCTTTACGTCTCTATCCTTCATGATGACTCCTCCAATTTATAGTTACTCCTTGGCGAAATACCTGCGCTGGAAGTACAAAGCCACATTGACCAGACCGATGAGCACCGGCACCTCAACCAGCGGCCCGATAACAGCGGCAAAGGCCTGCCCGGAGCCTATGCCGAAGACGGCTACCGCCACAGCTATAGCCAGCTCAAAGTTATTGCTGGCGGCGGTGAAGGCAATGCTGGTGGTCTTGGAGTAATCGGCGCCGATTCTCCTGCCCATGTAGAACGAGACCAGGAACATGACCACGAAATAGACGAGCAGCGGCACCGCGATGCGCAGCACATCCAGCGGTATCTGCACAATAAGCTCGCCCTTGATGGAGAACATCACGACAATGGTAAAAAGCAGCGCCGCCAGCGTAATGGGGCTTATCCTGGGAATGAATTTCCCCTCGTACCAGTCCCGCCCCTTTGCTCTAATCAGGGCGAATCTGGTAATCATGCCGCCAAAGAAGGGAATGCCCAGATAGATGAAAACGCTTTTGGCGATTTCGCCCATGGTGACCTCTACAGCTGAACCCCTGAGGCCAAACCACTGGGGGAGGATGGTGATAAAAACATAGGCATACACAGTGTAGAAAACAATCTGGAAGACGGAGTTGAAGGCCACCAGCCCGGCGGCATATTCACGGTCGCCGTGGGCCAGCTCGTTCCAGACGATGACCATAGCGATGCAGCGCGCCAGGCCTATCATGATCAGACCGTACATATAATCGGGATAGGGCCAGATGAACCCCAGAAAGAGGACGGCCAGCAGGAACATCAGTATGGGCCCGACGACCCAGTTCTGCACCAACGATAGCAGCAGCACCTTCCAGTCGCGGAAGACCTGCCCCATCTCCTCGTATCTAACCTTGGCCAGGGGCGGGTACATCATTAAAATGAGCCCGATGGCGATAGGGATTGAGGTGGTATCCACCTGAAAGAAGCCGATAAAATCGGCAACCCCGGGGACGAAGTAACCCAGAGCCACTCCAAGCCCCATGGCCAGGAAAATCCACAGGGTGAGAAAGCGATCAAGAAACGGAAGCCTGCCGGTTACTGTTGCCGATTTGTTGCTCATACTCGCTCCTAGCACGAATTTTCTTTGGTATGCTGCCTAAACCCCTCCATCGGATTGGCCACATCCAGATGCGATTTCAGCCTGCCTTGCTGGGGAATGCAAAATGCGGTCATAAACCGCTCTTTTGATGAACTGGAGCGCCCCTTTTTCATCACCATCCGTGACGATTCTTTCTAGGTCCATAATGTCCTGCCCATCAAAGGAGATGGCGATGTTTCTTATTTCAAGCATCCTGCTCCTCCTCTTTTACTGGCGACTTACAGCAAGTAGGTAAATAAATATATCCCCACGCCAATTAAAATCACCCCTCCCGCCTTCTTGGAGTAGCTGGAAAAATTGCTGATCCCCCTTGAGGCCAGCACCCTCTGGGCAAATCCGGTGGAGATGCCGGCGCCGAGCACCAACACCCAGTGCCCCAGGGCATAGGCCAGCAGCAGCCCGCCGCTATAGGCTATATCCTGGCTGGCAGCAGCAAAGGTAAGAATCACCGCCAGCACCGGCGTGGCGCAGGGGGAGGCCACTATCCCGAAGAACAGGCCGATCAAAAGAGCCCCAAACAGGGCCCTGTTTTTAGGCAGGAAACGCGGGGATAGGCCTATACTGAAATTCAGCTTTTCGGAAAGCAACAGATACAGCCCCAGCAGTATTGCTACCGGTGGTAAAACATAATACCAGAAACCGCCGACATCACCGAACAACCTACCCAGAGCGCCGGCAATTATACCCAGAACGGTAAAAGTAACGGTAAGGCCCAACGTAAACATCAGCGAGTACTGGATGGCCTTCTTCTGTAAGCCTTCTGCATAGCCGCCGACATAGCCGATGACCAGCGGTATCACCGCCAGGACGCAGGGGCTGGCGCTGGAGATGATACCCCCCAGGAAGCAGGCGGGGAAAGCCAGCCATACCTGGGACTGAATCAGCTCGCCGATACTGTTAAACAGCCCTTCCATTACTCAACCCCCATCTTCTTTAGCTGGGCGATAATCTCCTCTTTGGACCAAAAGCCCGTATGTCTTTTAACCTCTTGGCCGCTGCTGTCAAAGACTATCTGGGTCGGTATGGCCATGATACGATAGTGACGGGTAAGCTCCATTTGCTCATACACCTCGATGATTACCACATTGAGCTCGCCTTCATATTCTCTCGTCAGTTCTTCCAGTATGGGCTTCATCTGTTTGCAGGGGACACAGGTACTCGAGCCGAACTCGACCAGGGTTGGCCGGCCGCTGGCTAGGGCTTGGCCAAGGGGGGTTGAGGGTAAGACCTTTTTGGCCGGTTTGGAAGACGGCGGCGTTACCGGTGCCAGCACGGCATATCTAGCCGGGCGCTCAATCAGTGTGGCCACCCGGTCTTTATCGGCCTCCACCCGCTTATAGGTGTAGCCACCCCAGCCGGTGCCCTCGTCATAAGGGGCAATATAAACGTCATCCTCGCGCACACCTCCAGGTATCTCCTGCGGGTCATAGCCTAGGGTAAGCTTGAGGGGGGCATTAAAGGCGGCATCCCGTGGTTCCAGGCTATAGACCTCCCCCATAACATGGGCATTGGCGGCGAGGGGAAGCACCTCCTGCTCGATTTTAAGCCGGATAAACGACAGCGCGCTGCCGTCCTTGTCCAGAAGCCGGGTCCCCCTGTCTATGGATAGTATCACGGCCCCATCGGGCGAGGCCAGCGCCACAGCGGCGGTAGCCCTGCCCCCCTCGTCCAGCGATACGGCGTGCATCCGGCCAAGTATGTCCGCACTCAGTTCAAATGCAGGCTCTCCCGCCGTGGTCTGCGGCGAGGCACTAGGCCGGCAGCCGACCAGGAGCCAGAACAGAGATATCGCCAGCAACAATGGCGTAGCATTTTTGATCATCTTCAATATCGCCCCCCTGTTTTGCTCAAGAGGTTTTCCCTTCGCTGCTAATGGCTACCATCCCAGACTTCATAGTGCCTGTTTTTAAGGAAGCCTTCCATTAAATATCCGATGCCGATAAATAGTGGCAGGGATACCAGGGTGCGGGCCAGTGAAAACTGGAGGCCCAGGTAGCCGATCTCTATCCCCAGCATCGGGATTTTCATGGAAGCGAACGCTCCCAGATAGATGAATATGTTCCTGATGCTGCACCCTTCCTAAACAGCAGGTAGGCAACAGGGAAAGCCCCATACAATGGCCCCGCCTGAAGCATAGCCAGCAGTACCACCAGCACGATGCCCTTGATACCGGATTCCTGCCCGATATGCTTCTGGATTTTTTCCTTGGGCACCCAGACATCAAAAAGACCCACGATGATGAAAAGAAACGGCACAAAGGTAATCATCTCCACAAAAGACTGGACGAAGTTTTCAAAAATATCTTTCCCGGGGTTAAAGCCCAGGATAAAAGATAATGCCGTCAGGACGGCATAAGCCGCCATCCAGATGTAGCTCTGGTATTTCCTAAGAAAGCTCCTCATAATATCATATCCATTATCAGGCCTACCACCAGGCCGATGATAATCGCAGCCAAGAAATTCAACACGTTACGGATAATAGCCACTGTTCTGCCAAAGTACCTGATTTCCAGCGGCAGCGTCACCACCCCTACCATCATCAAGGTAGTCATGAAAGTGGCGACCACGGCATAGGAAGCCCCTTGCTGAATCAGCCCGGCGGCGATGGGGTAAGAGATGAAGCCAGGGATAAGCGTTATCGAGCCTACCAGCGCCGCTATTATGAAGCCGATTACTCCCGAATTGGCGCCCAGGTACCTGGTGATAACATCAGGAGGAACAAAATAGAGCAGGACGCTAACGAGCACCAAAATACTCAGGAATGGAGGAAGGATGTTCCTGAACATCTTCCACCCCCTCTGGAAACCCGCCAGGGTCTTCTTCCTGTCGAGCAAAAGCGATATTACCGAGAGGACAACGCTCAGTAATACGAAGATAACGGCATTACTTGTCAAATTAACCTCTGCCTTTCTTCAATGGGCCTGGCCAGTGACTCCCTGACGAGCTGACTGATCAGGGTAATCTCCCCCGGGGCCAGTTCAAACTCGTGAGCCTTGACGATACCTGCCTTAGTAACACATACCCAATCGGTTACCGGGATACCGGCATGCTCCATGGTCTTTCTGGCGCAGGCCACCTGGCAACCGTCAATAGCTACCACCCTCTTCGCTGCCCTGGCGGTATCTAGCATAACGCTTTCATGAGCGCCGATACCCGCCAGACAGCAAATCCTCACCACATTGTCCCCGGTCAATTGCACCGCCGCCTGGTTGGCAATCTGACCGCAATTCGAGCCTCCCGAGCAGGGAAACAACAGCACTTCACTAGCTTCACAAGCGCATCTGTCGGCCATATTTGCCTCCCTACAAGTTATTTCTTGGTCTTGATCCACTTCTTGACCTCTGCGGCGCTGGGGATTCTGCCCTCGCAGACCTTCATGCCGTCAATGACCACCGCCGGTGTGATGAGCACTCCTCTTGCGCTTATCTGTTTCACGTCCTTGACCTCGATAACCGTCACTTCCTCCCCGAGCTTCATACCCAGCTCTTTGATTGCCTGAAGCGCGTTCTTCTCCGTCGCCTGGCACTTGGGGCAGCCCATGCCGCAAACCTCGATGTTCATTTCGTCTGATACCCCCTTAATAATTTTCAGTAATTTTCAGTCCAGGATAAAGCCGCCGATCCAGCCGACCAGCGTTCCGAGGACAATAATCGTCGGGACATAGACGAGGGCCTTCTTAACACCAAAGACCCTGGCAACCGCCAGCCAGTTAGGTAAACTGATGCCCGGCCCGGTCAGGAGCAGGGCCAGCGCCGGCCCCTTGCCCATGCCCAGATTCATCAAAGTATGCACAAAGGGCGCCTCGGTCATGGTGGCGAAATAGGTAATGGCGCCGATCATGGTGGCCAGGAATGACTGGCGCAGCCCGGCACCGCCAAGCCATGCTGCTACCCAGGAGCTGGGGAGCAGGGCACCGATGATGCCGACCACGAAAACCCCGGCCAGCAGCAGGGGAAAGATAACACGCACAAACCACCAGCTTTCCCTCAGCCAATCTTTAGTCTTTTCCCTGTTAATAACTTTCCCGCTATAGAGAGCAACTATTACCAGCCCCACCGCCCAGACCACCACCTTCTGCCAGTATGGCCCCTGGGTTACGAGGTAGCTGGGGGCCAGAAGCCAGGCAACGAGCAGCAGGAGCAGGGCCACCCCCTTTTTGTCCATCAGGGGCCCACCGCGCATCTGAATGGTGGAGACACGGTTTTTCTCCTCGCGATGGAAGGAATATGCCATGACCAGGCCCACGGCCAAGCTCATAAGCAGGGCGCTGATAATCCTGGCGAGGACCATATGAGCGCCGATAATCTGGCCAGTGTAGATAAGGGCCAGGATATTGGCGGCAGGAGCTACCCAGAGAATGATGAAGGCAGCACCGATGCCCGCCCCACCATGATAGATGCCGCTGGCCACCGGGATAACCGTGCAGGAGCAGGCGGCAACAAAGAAGCTGCCGCCTGCGGCAATGCCAAATGAGGAGAGCTTGCGCGCGGCGGCGCCAAGATAACCGAGTATCGTCTCCCTAGAGATGAAAGTGATTATTCCTCCGGCCAAGAGAAAAGCCGGGATCAGGCAGGTGAGCACATGCAGCGCAATATACTCCTTGAGGGCATTAAGCCCACCCATTAAGGCATCGACAACAAGTGGCATAAGCTTTTAATCCTTTCTCCGCACAGGTAGTGCTAGAGACTAACCCGTTTCATTCCTGGTGAAAACTTTTCGGTACAGGCAGGCCCCACCCGCACCACTTGCCGCAGGCGCCTACGGTCCTGCTCGATAATCCTGTTATCATGGAGCCCCTTGCTAACGGCTTCCACCAGCAGGGACATATAGTCTTTCATCCCCTCTCTATCCAATGAGTAAAGCGACCACAACCCGTTCTTCCTCAACTTGAGGAGGCCAGCATCGTAGAGGGCGCTTAAACCGCGCGACGCCTTGGACTGTGATATCTCCAGCGCCTGCATCACCTCGCAGACGCAGCACTCCCTCTCCAGGAGCAGGTTTAGTATCCTGAGCCTGGTCTCATCGGAAAGGGTTTTAAACACTTTTACGGTATCTCTCATAAGACTACCTGCTTATATGCACATTTGTGCATATTATAACACGGCACGAGAATACCGTCAAACAATAGCTCCGGCGGTGTTTCAGTCAAGTTGATGACCTCACCCCTTACCTCCTCTCCTGAAAGGTAAAGTGGGGGGCAGGGGATAGGATTGCTCTCTCGGGAGACCGAGCAAACACCTAAATCAACAAAGTAGAACTTTATTACTTCAGAGGGCTATTGTGGAAGGCCAAGCAAAACGCGTCTTCAGTCAGGGGCGCGGACTGCAGAATGAGGATGGGGTGAGTGGAGGGGATTGAACCCTCGATCTCCAGGGCCACAACCTGGCGCCTTAACCGCTGGGCTACACTCACCATCTACCGGAAAACATTATAGCTCAAAGCAGGTTGCCCCTTCAATATGAAGACCAGCTATGCAGTTCGGCGATGGTCACTCCGGCACCCCCCTCACCGTAACCGCCGGGGCGGTAGGCCTTTACCAGCGGGTGGCGGGCGAGCTCACGTCGCACCATCTGGCGCAGCGTGCCGGTGCCTTTGCCGTGGATGATGCGCACCGAGGTCATGCCGGACATAAAGGCATCATGCAGGAACTGGTCAAGCTTGAAGTAAGCCTCGTCCACTGTAAGGTGGCGCAGGCGTACCTCATTGCCTGCTTCAGGGAGATGGCTATCGCCTGTCAACATTGCTCCGATTGTAACACCGGAGGCACCTCCGCGACAAACAGCCTTTGCCTTGTTGCCCCAACGCCATAATGTTACAATTTCAGTATAAGAGGTGCAGAGAATATGCCGCTGGATGCCATTATTGTCAAGGGTGCCCGCGAGCACAACCTGAAGAACATTGATGTCATCGTCCCCCGCAATAAGCTCGTGGTCATCACGGGCGTTTCCGGCTCCGGCAAAAGCTCCCTAGCCTTCGATACCATCTATGCTGAAGGGCAGCGCCGCTACGTTGAGTCCCTTTCGGCCTACGCCCGCCAGTTCCTAGGCAGGATGGAAAAGCCGGACGTGGACTACATTGAAGGCCTCAGCCCGGCGGTCTCAATAGACCAGAAGGGACCCAGCCGCAACCCGCGCTCCACCGTGGGCACGGTGACCGAGATCTACGACTATCTTAGGCTGCTATTCGCCCGTGTGGGACGTCCCCACTGCCCGCAGTGCGGCCGCGAGATAACCATGCAGACGGTGCAGCAGATTGTAGACTCCATCCAGCACCTGCCCGAAGGCAGCCGCATCATGCTCCTAGCGCCCGTCATCAAAGACCGCAAGGGCGAATACCAGTCGGTCTTTGAGGACCTGCGGCGCCTGGGCTACGCCCGCGTCCGCGTTGACGGTAAGGTAGCCGATCTATCCGGCGATTTTAAGCTGGAGAAGAACAAGAAACACTCCATCGAGGCCGTGGTGGACAGGCTGGTCATCGGCCAGGGGGACAGCCAGAGCCGTATCGCCGACTCGGTGGAAACGGCACTGAAGCTGGGACAGGG
>Ga0067045_1004340_pt1 | contig 11373 bp, 12 predicted proteins | sample TerdegcTABiofilm_FD_59184 | JGI IMG/M metagenome (GOLD analysis project Ga0067045, IMG submission 59184) | Combined Assembly of (Gp0054472, Gp0054536) Wastewater bioreactor microbial communities from Singapore -Terephthalate degrading...
AATCACAATGCTCTGACCCCTTACAATAATATCACCCCTTCGGGGTTTTATGATGAATAACAGGTGTCATCCTATCCATTAAGGATTTGCCTCCTCAAAATACCACTTTCTCTCCAATAACTCAGCGCACTCAGCGTACTCTTTGTGATGCATCAGTTTGTCTCACGCAGAGACCGCAGAGATGGGGAGAGCCTGCTCTGACCACACCAAATACCATTACAGCAGCATACAGGCATATTTAGATGAAAATGCCGATGTAGGTGTACCAATAGACCATCATGATTACTTTGTACAGTTAGGGGAAACTTTTGCCAAAAGGGTGGCTGTGTTCATGAAGTATGAGGAATATTATAAAAAGAAGTATTCCATGATACTTGGGTGGGTGTGAAAAATAAGGGTCAGAGCCTTATAAGATTATCTAGTAGTTGACTTTTTTAGAGGATACGGTTACAATATGAACAATTTATAATATAAAAAGGGGGTTAAATGTCAAAACGACCCGGATGGTGGCTGTATGTTCTTGCAAAGATATGGCCAATAACCTGGATAAGTGCAAAAGCCACACAGAGTAAAATTATTGGCCCTTTGGTAGCAAAAACACTGGTACCTTTTTTCAGTAAGAAAAATCTTAATATAACCTATATACCAATAAATATAACTATCGCTCCGCAAAGCACTCCTGTGCCGTTACGCATTGTTGAAGAAATCATTCGGCGCTCTGCACATAGAGTAATCATTAAACGCTGCACATGCCGGGATGCAAAACAATGCTCAGAGCATCCTATTGACTACGCCTGTTTACTTATGGGGCAGGGCGCAATGGAAATTGATCCGCGTATAGCAAGTCATGTTGGAGTTGATGAGGCGATAGCTCATTTGCATAAGTGTGTTGAAAATGGGCTTATTCCCATGATAGGAAGGGTAAAGATTGACAACCTGATTTGGGGAGTAAAGGATACAGGCAGGCTTTTAACCATGTGCTTTTGCTGCAGATGCTGCTGCACGATACTAAATTCAGGTAAATATTTGCCACAGGAGGCAGCCAGTTCAATTGTGCGGCTTAAAGGCATTACGCTATCTGTACATTTGGATGCATGCACTGGGTGTGGCACCTGCGTCGATGAATGTTTTATGGATGCAATACGCATTGTTGATGGTAAGGCAGTGCATAACGATACAGTATGCAAAGGCTGTGGCAGGTGTGCACAGGTGTGCCCCAACGGTGCAACAACAATAACAATAGATGACATTGATACAGCAATAGAAGAAATCAATGCACGCATTAAGCATTATGTGCAGTACGAGTGAATTTTTAGGCACCTTTAAAAAACGCTTTCATCATTACGGGTACAGTAAAAAGAAAACGATTTTATTCTATATATTATGCCTACAAGGGAACATACAAGAAAACAGTTTTTTGAAGTTCACTTATTATTTTTATTGGAGGAACACATGACATCACACAAATATTTCTGGTATTTTTTAATGATAGGTGCACTTGTTCTCTGGGTTTGTGCCGTTGGACTTGTTTTTTTGTTCCCGGATTCAGACTACAGGGCAGTGTTACTTATTGCACTGTTGATACTACACTGTGGGGAAATTCCATACACATTGAAGCTCCTTAAAGGAAAACTTTCATCGGTAACTATCGCCACCAAAACATTTTTGTTTGGTTTTACATGGTGGCTGCCATTTAACAAAGGCATACTGAAAGGATAACCCCATGTTTAAATATGGACCACCAAAATTATTTGTAAAAGTTGCTGTAGCGCTTTCATGGCCAATTATGATCCTTGGTAAGCGCCTGAGTGCATTCCCCATTGTAAAACATATCATAAATCCTTTTTTTAAATACCCCTATAATGAGGTAACAGCAGTTCCTATTAATGTGGCGATAGCTCCTGCTAAAAGTGTCACTCTGCCGGTGCAGGTGTTAAGCGAGGTGGTTGCTCGGGTAAACCATATCTTTATATTAGATGAATGCATCTGCAGAAGCCTTTTGAACTGCTCCAACCATCCGCATACCATTGGTTGCATGGCGTTGGGCGAGGCAAGCCACAAGATTCATCCGTCGCACGGTCACAGGGCAACTGTCACGGAGGCTCTGGAACACATTGAAAAAGCAGCAAAGGCTGGCCTTGTGGCTAGTGTGGCACATGTTTGGATAGACCCGGTGGCATTCTGGTCGGTGCCGTTTAACAAGCTCATGTTTATATGCTTTTGTGATGATTGCTGTTGCCTGTACCGCACGCACATGAAAAAACGTGGTGAAAACCTCAATAAGGCATATAAAAAATTGCCAGGTGTTACAGTTTGTGTTAATTTTGATTTATGTAATGGTTGCGGTGTATGTGCTCAGCGCTGCTTTGTTGCTGCTATACAGATGAAAGATGGCATTGCGGTAATAGGTGAAGATTGCAAAGGCTGTGGGCGGTGTGTGCAGGTGTGTCCACAACAGGCAGTTGATATGTATTTTGATGATAAGGATACATTGGTTGCCAATTTAGTTGAAAGAATAAATAAAGTGGCTAATATTGGTTTGTGACAGCAACTGAAGCAGCGAATGCAGGGAACAAATGGAGGAAGAAAGTTTCACACCGAGAACGCAGAGAATGTTAGGAGAGAAAAGCTTTATAACCTTTACATCTCAGCTTTCTCATCATGTTCTGCGAAATGTGATTAGGTAAAATTATTTTAGGGGTCAGAGCATTATGAAAGTAGAACAGCGAATAAATTACGGCTATGTAATTTATGATGTAACAGGAGATATCACCTACGATAATTTTACGGAAATTGAAGATGCAATAAAGGACACTCTACCGGATAATTTTATAAATGTAGTGCTGAACATTGAGCGGGTACCCTATATTAACAGCTCTGCACTGGGATGGCTGGTGAAACTCATGAAAGAAGTTAATGCCAGAGGGTATCACTTTTTCCTGATGAATGTAAATCAGGAGATCATGGGCCTTCTTAAACTAACCAACACATTACAGTATTTCAAGATTATCCCCAATGAACAGGTGCTTGTGGAAAAAGAGAAAAAGAAAGAATTAGATAAAATTTTAGGGGAAATAGAAGAAGAAAAACAGGAATAGGGAATTAACCTCTAAACTCTTTACACATTGTATATACTTCACTTTCCACAATTTTTGGATGTAATCTTTCTGCTATAGTAGTATCATAGCCTGCCGCAAGTAAAAACGGAAGTGCTTCTTCTACAACGGGTAACGGTATGTATTCATAACTTTGAAGGCAGGTGTTTATAACTATATGTAAAAATTCATGCATCATAGTGTCTTCAAACACAAAAGTTCCATTGTCATCGTATAACGGCATGGTAAATGACAACATGGAAGGTATATCCCCGGTAGAAAAAAATACATCGATGGCATTACCATGGTTAGTGACATTTGCCACCTGCATGATGCCCACAATGTCTTCATTTAATGCCAGAGCCCTGCAAAGTTCTCTTTTTTGATGAAAAGCAAATTCCTGATCAATATTGGCAATATATATTCGTATGCCCGTAATTCGTGTTGCAGAGCTTTGAGCCACCATTTTACGTTTTACCTGAGGATATATTTTGGCAACTGCGTTGCCAGTTGCTGTATAAAAACCAAATTTTTTTGTGGCCATGTGCGTGTAACATCCAAACTGTGAAAGCACAGGTGCAAGGCCAAAACGGACAAAACCTGTTGAATGGGTGTATTGACAGTGGGTGACACCTGTGAACGTTATATCCGACTGCACGCTATTACACGATAATGCGGGTGCGATAGTTAAATAGATGTCAGTCACAGGGCAAAACGAATGCAGAGCGATAGTAGCTGTGCATGCAGGCAGCTTCTGGGAAGATACAGTGATAATGCCGTTATGATATGTGCAGGAAACGTGTAGATGATGTAACACTGCAACGATTGCCTGCAAGGTGCGGTTGTAGTGGATGTGCTGTTGCAATAAAGGGTCAATACTTATGGCACACTCTTTTTGCATCACCAGCGCTACTGCGAGTGCCTGTCGCGCAGCTGCAAAGGTTGTTGCGTGTATCTGCAGCATTTATATTGTTTTTTCTAAATATGGTTTCAGTATTTCGGGAATGGTTATGCTGCCATCCCTGGTTTGATAATTTTCCATTACTGCTGCAAGGGTACGTCCTGCGGCTAATCCTGAGCCATTAAGTGTATGCACAAATACTGGCTTTTCACCTTCTTTTTTACGATAGCGTATGCGTGCACGGCGTGCCTGATAGTCAACAAAATTGGAACACGATGATATTTCCACATAGCGGTTTAAGCCTGGCATCCATACTTCAATATCGTAAGTTTTAGATGAAGATGCGGATGTGTCGGCGCTGCACAGTAACACAACGCGATAATGCAAGTTTAAAAGCTGCAACACTTCTTCAGCATCATTAACGAGCTTTTCAAGCTCATCAAATGAAGTCTGGGGCTCAACAAACTTAACAAGCTCTACCTTCTGGAACTGATGGACACGGATAAGACCGCGGGTATCCTTACCAGCTGCACCTGCCTCACGCCTGAAGCAAGCTGATTGCATGGTGACATAGATGGGCAAATCTTTGCCATCAAGTATTTCATCACGGTAAAGGTTGGTAAGGGTTACTTCAGCAGTGGGTATTAAGGATAAGGCATCACGCTCAATACGGTAGTATTCATCCATGAATTTTGGGTATTGACCGGTGCCAATCATACTATCATCATTCACAATAAAAGGGCCAAATACTTCAGTATAACCGTGCTTCTTGGTGTGTAAATCCAGCATAAAGTTTATGATAGCGCGCTCTAACTGTGCTGCCAAACCACGATACACATAAAAGCGTGCCCCTGCAATTTTAACACCCCGCTCAAAATCAAGGATGTTAAGCTCTGTGCCCAGGTCATAGTGGGGCTTTGGGGTAAAGTCAAACTGCGGTTTTTGCCCCCATGTACGGACCACAACATTATCATTTTCATCATTACCTAAGGGGACTGATTCGTGCAAAATATTGGGAATGGAAAGCATCAAGGTGTTGTATGTTTCTTCTATGCTTGCAATTTCATCTTCGTATTTTTTAATTTCATCGCCAATGCCGCGCACTTTTTCCATTAATTCAATAGGGTTTTCCCCTTTTTGTTTTAATGCACCTACCTGCTTTGAAAGTGTATTACGCTGGGTCCTGAGTTCATCAATCTTTGCAATAAGGGATCGTCTTTTGCTATCCAGCTCTTCCAATGTTGCAATATCAACAGCATCTTCCATCTTACGAATTTTCAATGTGTGTTTAACAAGGTCAATATTTTCGCGCACAATCTTTGGATCTATCATGGTAACCTCTTTTTACACGCTATGGAGTTTATTGGGCTTATCTAACAAGTGGTTTCACTATTAATTGTTTTTAACTCATTGGGTAATATTGCCACAACATGTTCAAAATACTATCAAAATAAGTGCATCACGTAGAATACCATTGGCAACATTCAAGTAACAACCGTTTATTAAATATGCCCAGGTATATTGCTTTCAATGGTTAAAAATAAATAGTGGAATTTCCAATATTTTTTGTCAAGAAACAAAGGGTAAACATTTTAAAATTGTCGAATTGCACGCACTCTATAGGTACTGTTTTTATACTGTATGCTTTGTGTTCCACTGTTAAAATTTTGACACCAGGCTTTGCTTGTTGTGGACTCTGTGGAACTCCAGTAGTTGTAACTGGTAAAATTTCCTATCATTGATTTATGGTGAAACAGTAACTGCAATTCGTCTTTTGATGGTAAATGCCAGCCATCAGAACATAGTGCACATGCATAAGCAGCGTAGTCACCTTCTCCCAGCACCTGAATAATAGTACACGTATTTGCATATCCTGTGCCAATGTCAGAAGCAGTTACTCCTGTTTGACGATATTGACCTGCCTGAAGTTGCTGTTCCCATACAATTCCTGATGAACTGATATCGTAGCGCATAGCTTCTAAATAACGCCAACTATCGCTATAATATCCTTTATCATAGAACACACATCCACCACCAGGACCACCATCCCCTACAGTAAACGGTCTATAGCAAGCATATAAAGTTAAAGATTTCTCAATGGGATATGTATTACCAGGAACGTATACATTGTTGGAACTATCGCCCCAATAATCAAAGCAGTATGATACACCATCTTTATTAATTATTGCTAAATTGCCAGTATTATGTGCGATAGTTACCAGCTCTCCTTGCTCGTAAAATGTTGAATCTATGGGAACAGTTCCGGTAGTAGCGCCATTTGCATCATAGGTGACGGTTAACGGTTTTGGAGTGAAATGAGCGATAAATTCTATGTTGTTATTTTGTATTGTGAATGATTGGCCTGGAATATAATGGCTTTGACTTCTGGTATCAAACCAACTATCAAATCGATATCCTTGTTTATAAAGATTTCCTGTATTTGCCAGTATAATTGCATTTTCACCAGCACAGTAATAGTTGCTGTCAATGGGGGGTGTTCCACCATCAGCATCACCTGGTAAATAGATGACAGAATAGGCTTGTGCGGTAAAACATGCGTACAGCATTGTTGATGCAGTAATAACAAATGTTGATCCAGGTTTTAAAATATCAGCTGAACAATTGCTGCAAAAACTCCATCCTATGAATGTTTGATTTTCTATGGCAAGATTGGTGTTGGTTAAAACAGTTACTATATCATTAGGCATGTGGGTAGTGGTGTCAATGGGTGGATTGCCTTCTGCCCCATTTGCATTATAAACCACTATGCATGAAGTAGTGGCAGCATTCAAATCCTGAAAAGGTATACTCATTTCATCTTTGCCAGTATTACTACATGAAACGATTACAATAAATAGTAAAATAAAATATTTTTTCATAGATAGCTCCTGAAAATAAATTTTTGGTAGCTATCTATATATACGCTTTTTCATTAAAAAAATTATTTGATTATAAAAAAAATTTTGAAATTATTTCACTAATTATTCCTAAATGTGGAAATTTGAATAAAATATAAAATAGTGTACACACCCGCCGCCGAATGCGGCGGGGGTGTACACTATATTCATTATGAAATTTTTTAAGGAATAATTGCTGAAATTATTTTGGAGTAGCAATGTCAAAGCATGTAATCCATTTATATTTACAGGATAAATTTTATGCTGTAAAAAAATTATATTACATTGTTAATTAAGGTTACTATTTTCTGACATGTATGGGCAATAGTATCCAGGGGAACTGCACCAGCCCATTCAAGATTTGACTCAATTTCCAATACCTCTTCTTTAGAATAACATGAAAAAATTAATTCTTTTATGTTTTCAGGAGTGATTCGTAGTATGGTGGTTATCTCATCCAACTTTATTTTGCTGAGAATATGACATAGCAGTGAAGGGTTTATTTTAGATATATCTTCAATAATTAAAACACCAGGATAGGATAAAAAGATGCCCTGCGTTTCACGCAGTTCAAGGATGATTTCTCTTCTCCGTATATAATCGGTATGTAAAAGGATCTCAAGTATGACATCATATTTATCTATTGAAAGACGTTCAATAGCAATATCAAATTCCGGGTATAATTTTCTTGTAATTTTTTCTAATATGTCAGTATCAATATTTTGTGTATTAATAATCCTTAAAACTAATTCAAAAGCCATTGATATGGGCACCTGTGATAGTATCATTCCAGCACTATGAACAGGGAGCATAATGAGAAGCAATGCGCCAAATTGTGGATGTTCCTTTTCAAATACTGTCAGGATGTTTTGATCTAACATTATTTTATCCTTTGCTGCCAATCCATACAATATCGAATTGCTTTTTCATTGGGTTGAAATCATTGGATCCCATTTGAATATCTATTTCATTGATAAAGATCTGCCAGGTAAATTGTTTCAGTTGTTCGTTGTATAGAGTAAAATTATCATATGGATAGTGTTTTTTCTGCACTAACTTCCTAAACGTTGTTTCATAATAATCAATAAATATACCAGTGGCACAAACAATCTGAGAGTGTGAAAAAAATCTTTCAAAAAGCCACAATTTACAGTAATAAGGTTCACTAAGTTGCTGTAATTGTGAATGGCAATAGTCATATATATCAAGCAAAGCCTTAAGCATGTACAGCTTTGTTTTGCCCTTTGGCTGGGGCACAATGCTGTTTGTTACTGAAAGTGAATTCCAGGGGTGAATATCTAGTGTAATAAATATTCTATTGTTCTTTTTTATATATGTATATATATCAATATCCAAAATGGCATGTTTAAATCTTTCAATAGTTCGATGGATCCTTTTATGTCCGCGTATTTTCTTTGTATGCATATGGTAAATGGTGTGAAATAATTGAAAATTTGATATTTAAACGCTAATTTTTCATAAAAGCATGAATATTAAAAAAATATAAAAGAAATCCACTCGTGCAGTTTAATGCGGTGACCACAAATTTTATTCATAACAGACATTTTAGGAATATAGAAGCAATACCGGCACCTGTCAATTCTATTATTGTGTATAAGTTAAAATATTTTGCACAGCAGGAAATGGTGTTTGGGGTCAGAGCATCCAAGTTAGTAGCCAACTAAGAAGAAAATAATACAACAAAATTATATAGCTTTTGGATGAGCGCATACGATATACATTATGTACAGTTGGTATGATGTTTTCAATAATGGATGTAACAATGTGGAGAGTAATAAAAAATTGGTCAGGGACGGAATCGAACCGCCGACACGGGGATTTTCAGTCCCCTGCTCTACCGACTGAGCTACCTGACCAATTGTTATGCGTGTACACTTAATGAAGGGCTTATAAAATGTCAATACAAAAATTTTTTGCAATATTTTTTTTCACAGTAACTATCGCCTATACCAATTCAGAAATGTATGCTGAAGATGATGCCGCATTCTATTATAGAAAGGCCCTCATTCAGTACACACATCAGATGTATAATTATGCAATAGAAAGTTTAGAGTTAGCGTTAAGCTCTGACCCCAAACATTTTGAAGCGGCTAATTTACTGGCAAAAATTTATCTGGAATATTACAACGATAGGGTCAGAGCCTTACAGTATTTTATAGAATCTTTGACAATCAATGATAACCAGCCTGATATTCATTTAGAAGCTGGCAAATTGTATTATTTTTTCAGTGAATATTCAAAAGCAATTGACCATTTACAAAGAGCTATCGCCCAAAAAAACGATGTGTATGCTCATTACTTCTTGGTTCTTATATATAATGTGCAGAAAAATTATAAAAGTGCAATGAACCATATTACTTTGTGCAATGAAATGACACTACAGCAAACACAACCTGAACTTGAAAAAGCACACGCTGCACAAAAGGATTATGATACTGCCGAAGCTCACTATAGAAAGGTACTGACAATAAATCCTGTAAGTAAAGCGGCGTATTTGGGGCTTGCCCATTGTTATAGGGTACAGAAAAAAATTGATAGTGCTATCCAGATTCTTGAAGATTGCAAAAAAGTATATCCTACAGATACCGATGTTCTTCTGACACTTGCCCATGTGTACTTTGAGTTTAAACATCCAAAACGGCGTGACTATTTCATCAAGCAGGCAATAAATTTGAGCAAAACGGCCATTGCAATTGACAGCTTGCGCTGTGAAGCATATTCTTTGCTGTTTGAAATATATAAAGAGTTGGGTGAAGTACCTTTGAAGGATGAGAATGCTGTCAAGTATGATGCCTGCCTTGAGAGCAGCAAATAAATTAATCAAACACTATTGTTTTATTTGCGTAAACCAGTACCTTGTGTTCCAAATGTTTTTTAAGTGCTCGTGACAGTACCAGTTTTTCAATATCTTTACCTTTACGGATGATATCTTCAATTGAATCTTTATGCGATACTCGTATAACGTCCTGCTCAATAATAGGTCCCTGATCTAACAATTCGGTAACGTAGTGGCTGGTGGCTCCAATGATTTTAACACCATGCTCATATGCTTGATGGTATGGTTTCGCACCTTTGAATGCTGGCAAAAATGAATGGTGTATATTAATAATTTTGTTGGGATAATGCGAAACAAAATGTGCAGATAGTATCTGCATATAGCGGGCAAGCACAATGCAATCAATATCCAAATCCTTAAGTATGGCCAATTCTTTTTGTTCTTGCTGCAGCTTGTTTTCTTTTGTTTTTGGGAAAACAAAAAAGGGAATGTCAAAATATTTGGCGATAGTACCTAATGATTCATGATTGCTGATTATACAGGCAATATCAGTGGCAATTTCGCCTTCTTTTGCTTTCAGGAGAATATCATACAGGCAATGGTCCATTTTTGAAACAAAGATTGCTGTGCGCTGCTTTCTTGCTGAGAAATGCAATTGCCAGCTCATTTGGTATTCAGCAGCAATTGGCTCAAAGGCTTTTATAATCCTGTTTTTTTCAATGGCAAAACCTTCTAAGTCCCATTCAATACGCATAAAAAAAGTTCCTGACTCTTCATCGGCATGTTGATCAGATCTTACAATATTTCCATTATTGGAATATATAAAATGGGAGATTTTATACACAATCCCCTTTTTGTCAGGACATGAGATAAGTAAAATGGCACTTTCTTTAGAATGCACTGGAAAACCCCACTAAGTGTTTATTGGTGAATAGATGTGTGGTTGATTATTTATTGTCAATAATTATTAAGCTCTGACCCTTTTTTTTCTCTTTTCACATCACACCCACTCACATATTATGGAATACTTCTTTTGATAATATTCCTCATAGCGTTTGAATATAGCCACCCTCTTGGCAAAGGTTTCCCCTAACTCTAAAAAATACTCATGATGGTCTATTGGCACTCCTACATCGGCATCCTCCTGTAAATATGCCTGTATGCTGCTGTAGTGGTATGTAGTGGGGTCAGAGCATACTCTTTTGCGCACAGGATTATACGCTAAATACCACAACAACCACAACAAATAGTGAAACCCATCTTTTGTAAACTGTATAATGCTATCCTTATACCGCTCATTCCAGAATGGCCCCGTTCTACCAGTCATTTTATTATAAACTTCAGCAAACCGTGCCTTAATATACTGTACAATACGGGATATGGGTGCACCATCATCTACTGTATGAATGACTAAGTGTATATGGTTATCCATAATACAGAAGGCAATGAGCTTAAAATGATACTTAGCCTTTGCTTTGTTTAGTATTTCTACAAAGCAAGCCTTAAAATAGTCTTCCTGCAACATGGATTTCCACTCTATGCAACGGGAAGTAATGTGGTAGGTTAACCCTGGTAGCTGTACACGCAATTTCCGTGCCATAGTATTCCTCCGTGTTTTGTTATAATGGGTAAATTACGCTTCTACTGTATACAACGCTTTTGGTGGGAAAAATTAAAAGGAAT
>Ga0067045_1031833_pt1 | contig 11372 bp, 9 predicted proteins | sample TerdegcTABiofilm_FD_59184 | JGI IMG/M metagenome (GOLD analysis project Ga0067045, IMG submission 59184) | Combined Assembly of (Gp0054472, Gp0054536) Wastewater bioreactor microbial communities from Singapore -Terephthalate degrading...
CCGCTCATCCCCACCCCTCCTTATAGACTCATACATGAATTAATCAATTTTAACTTTGTCTTATATCGCCTGAGCTGGATTAATTGATCTCAGTCTGCCTGTATGGGATAAGTTACTTTGAAGATAGATATAGAGGTTATTTAAAAATCATGGACAAATCATGGACAAAATAAAAAATCAAAATAAAAATGAAATCCGCTAAATTTATAACCCCTTGAAATCATTAAAGCCGACGGAGGGATTTGAACCCTCGACCTGCTCATTACGAGTGAGCTGCTCTACCACTGAGCTATGTCGGCAATGTTTAATTTATATAACATAACCCATCATCATTGCAAGTAATAGGTCTTTAAAAAAAGCTCGATTTTAGTAGAAATTATGGTTATATTTTATATGCTATAATAACGCTATGAGCGAACTTATTGAACAGCCAAAGAAACATTCAATCCTTGTTGTAGATGACTCCCCCGACATCATTGTAATGCTCAGTACCCTCTTGAAAGACCTTTATAGAACCAAATTTGCAACGAGTGGTGAAAAAGCCTTAAAGATGCTTAGTCTTCAGGATAAGCCCGACCTTGTCCTCCTTGATATTGTTATGCCCGGTATGGATGGCTATGAGGTGTGCCGTGAGATAAAGGCTAACCCTGATACATCTGATATACCTGTTATATTTTTAACATCACAGACCGGCATAAAAGAAGAGAAAAAAGGTTTTGAGCTTGGTGCAGTTGATTATATTACAAAGCCTATCAGCCCTCCCATACTCCTTGCAAGGATAAATACCCATATCATGCTTAAAGAGGCGAGGGATTTTTTAAAGGACAAAAATAAATATCTTGAGCAGGAGGTCTTAAAAAGGACAGAGGAGATAGTGGCAATCCAGGATGTTACCATCATGGCCCTGGCATCGCTTGCAGAGACAAGGGATACAGAGACAGGTAACCACATAAAGCGAACCCAGACATATATAAAGTTGCTTGCCATGAGATTAAAGGACAAGCCGAGATTTAAACACTTTCTCACCGATGAAAACATAGAACTCCTTTACAAATCAGCACCCCTACACGATATAGGAAAGGTGGGTGTCCCTGATAATATACTCCTTAAGCCAGCCAAGCTTACCCCTGAGGAGTTTGACATTATGCAAAGGCATACTGTACTCGGCAGGGATGCTATAATCTCTGCAGAGAAGAGGATAGGCCAGACGAGGTCTTTCCTTAACATAGCAAGGGAGATTGCCTATTCCCATCAGGAAAGGTGGAGCGGCACAGGATATCCTGAAGGTCTGGCAGGCGATGATATACCTATCTCAGCAAGACTTATGGCAGTAGCCGATGTATATGATGCCCTTATAAGCCGTAGGATATACAAACCTGCATTTCCCCATGAACAGGCAGTAGAAATCATAAAATCTGGATACGGCATAAACTTCGACCCTGATGTTGTAGACGCCTTTTTGGATATATCGGATAAATGTTTTGAAATAGCTCAAAAATATTCAACAGCAGAGGAAGACATAAAGAGAAAATAATTTCAAAATACCGCCCATTCTCTTGTCCTGTTTAAAAAATCCAAGACCTTAAAAATCATATGAATAGAACAGGGCTATGCCTTTAGCCTTTGCATAATCCTCTACATCAGGCTCTGATATCATGTATGTAACGAGGACAGGGAATATGTTTTCAAATAAATCCTTGAAAAGTCTAAGCTTTCTATCTATAAATCTATCCACATCATTTTTGGATAACTGACTTTTTGATTCACCTATTATTGTAACAGTATTGTTTCCCTTTATACCTTTACCGAAGATGTTTACCTCGATGTCCCTGCCCCTTTTATCTTTTAGGTAGGTCCTTTTAAGCCTGTCTTTAACATCAATACCATAATTTTCTGCAAATAAACGGGGAAGTGCCTTGAACGCCTCATCTTAGATATGGTGTTTTTTGCAGTCTGCAAAACAACCTCCAATAAAAATCTGCAATAATCCAATTATATCATACAAAAAGATGCCTTTGCAAAAGTCTTTTATAATTAGCCAAGGTTAAAGAAGGCCAGAAAGCCTGTTTTGCTCTTGAACATTACTTATGAGTTATAGTAATGTAACTTGATACAATACTTATGGAAATCTCAAACTTAAAAGGTTTTTTTAAAAACAGCAAAATATACGATCATTGTTACTTGTTCTACATAATTTTTTTGATTTGTTATATTTCCTATTATCTCTTCCAATGGCCTATCTATGCCGGTGATACGGACTTATGGTATCACTTAAACGGTGGCAGATACATCCTTGAGCACGGGACTATTCCCAAAGACAGCAGTTTTTTCTCATTCATAGAACCGCCTCGGGAATGGGTAGATTACTACTGGCTCTTTCAGGTAATAGTATATAAGATTTACACTTTCTATGGTTATTACGGTCTTGTATTTTTTCGAGCATTTATCCTTATGGCAACCATTTTATTTATTTATCTTATCCTCAATAAAAATTTAATAGCCAGGCCCACGGTCTATACTGCAGTTGCTTTTTCTCTTTTTGTGCTTTTTTTAATACCCCGTTTTCAACTTATAAGGCCCCATATGTTCACATACCTTTTTATCGTGCTCTTTATATACATTTTTGAATTAAGACCAAAGTATGTTCCTGTTTTGCCTGTTATTTCTATTCTCTGGGTTAATCTCCATGGGATTGTTTATCCCGTCATGGTGATAATAACCCTGGCATATTTAATAGAATTTTTTATAAATAAAAAAATTGAAAAAAAACACTTGGAGAAGAAGGAACTATGGTTTGTCATACCAATTATTATATGTATTGGTTCTGTATTTTTAACCCCTCATCTCACAGATTTAACCTGGGTGCCCTTTATACCCACAGAGTTTGCATCCCTTTATATACTTGAGATAGCAAAGATAAATATAGAGGAGCTGTTTTCCTTTCAGATCATAAAAATGATGCTTCCCTTCGGGACTATTTTCAACATGATATTTTTCGCATCATGTATTGCCATAATAACGAAAATTATTAACAAAGATGGAAAAAGATTAAGCCATTTTATTTTATTTATTGTAGCAATAATACTTCTTACCAGGGCAAATCGCTTCAGATATGAATTTGCCCTTTTTTCCCTTCCAATACTAAAAGACTTTATCCAGCTTTTTGAAAAAGACACTATCAAGAAAAAGGTGTTAAAACCTGTTTTTGCCATCCTGGTAGTTTTATTTATGGTGTCATGTTTTTTAACAGTAAATGAGACATTCGCCCATATGCCTAAAAAATTTCCTTTTTCTCATAAAAACCTTCCTGAAGGTATTAGCACTTTTTTAAATAAAATAAATAGCCATGGAAGGGTATTCAATCACCCCAATCATGGTGGGTATCTCCAGTGGATGCTATATCCAAAATACAGGATTTTTATGGATATGGAGATCCCATTTCTATTTTTGAATGAAGACATATTCACTGCCAATAATGCCTTTTCTACAGAAACAGGTTTTAATTACATTATAAAAAAATACAGGCCTCAATTTATAATCGCACCATTAGGGAACGCCCAATTTAAAACACTCATAGAGAAATATCCTGATTATAGAGCGGTTTTTTTTGACGAAACAGGTATTTTGTATGTGGATAAAATAGCCTTTCCAGAAATAGTAAATACCTACGAATTAAAAGAAATAGACCCCTATGGAATACTTTACATAAATATCGAAAAAACCATAAGAGAAAAAAGGGATATAAAAGTTGTGAGCGAGCTTTTAAGGATGCATAATATATATTCTGATTGTCTCGTTACAAATCAAATACTGGGATTAATTTATAACAAGCGGCATGAGTTTGGAGAATCAATTAAATATGCTGAAAAAATAATCCAATCGTACCCTGAATTACATATGGGATATAGATTAAAAGCCGATGCCCTGCAGGGTCAGGGTCAATATGAAAATGCCCTTTTAAACTATCAAAAGGCACTGAAAGGGGCAACAAATCAAGTTGAAATATACAGGGAGATAGGAAATATCTATATGAAGCAGCAAAAATATGCCAGGGCATATAAGATATTTAAATTCATTACAAACCCTTTTTCCATAAAGGATTATAAATTTTTCTATGATGTGTGTATGGCTGCTTTTCTTTCTGGTAACATTAAGGATGCAAAAATACTTTTTAATTATGGATATGCCCTTGTCCCCCAGGGGGATGACGAATGGCAGGAAAAATATCTAAAACTTGCAGAAAAAATGGTTTTAAGATGATAAACACGGCAAGGTGTTAAAAATCATATGGATAGAACAGGGCTATACCTTTATCATTAGCGTAATCTTCTGCACCAGGCTCAGATTTAACATTTTAAAGTAAATCATAGCTTGTGAAAAAAATAATTTTAAAAAAATCTTTACAAAAAGAAAAACAATGTTATAATTGGGTATGTAATACTATTTTAAATTTACAGGAGGTGTTTTATGTTTAAGGTTCAAAGAAAAAGTAAAGGTTTTACGTTGATTGAATTGCTCATCGTTATCGCCATTATCGGTATCCTCGCTGCTATTGCTATCCCTGCTTATACTGGATACACGAAGAAATCAAAGGTTTCAGGTGTTGTAAATGCCATGGGTGCTGTCAAAAATGCCATCGCTGCATATTATACAGAGAAAGGAACTCTTAATAATTTAAACCTTACATCTTTTAATGAAGTGCAAAACAATTTGGGTATAACTATCCCACAACAGTATGCAAATGCTGTGAGCGTTACTAATAGTGGTGCAGATGGTGTTTTAATCTCTGTTACTTTAAATAATATAGCAACTGATGTTAATGGAAAAACGATAAATCTAACGGGTTCTAGTTTATCTGGAAACCCAACATGGACATGGGGTGGGAACGCAGACCCAGCGTATATACCAAAGAACTAAAATTAGTATGAAAAACAAGGGGGGCATTCATTGCCCCTTTTTTATTGTCTTTTTTAGCCCCATCATAGAAAATTTGATTGGAATACGATTTAAAAGACTATCTGGAGATTTAAAAAATAGAGTTGAATTAGACCTTGTCATATAATCCACCATTAAACCTATTAAGCCATATCCTTAAAAGCCGTAAGTAATTTTATAAAAACCAATGTGATATTTGTCATAGCATTATCCTTCATTATAGGTTATAAATAAAATTATGAGTATAATTGTATTTATATTCGGGGCTATTGTGGGAAGTTTCCTAAATGTCTGTATATACAGGCTTCCACGGGATAAATCCATAATTGCACCCAATTCTTTCTGTCCCGACTGCGGGACACCCATTAAATTCTATGACAATATCCCTATTTTAAGCTATATAATCTTACGGGGAAGGTGCCGAAACTGTAATGCAAAGATTTCCATAAGATATCCCATAGTAGAATTTATAACTGCATTAATTTTTTTATTAATATACAGATTAACAGGGTTAAGTATAGAGTTTGGAGTAATGTTGTTCTTTGTCTCCATTCTCATTGTTATATCCTTCATAGATTTAGAATTTCAAATCATCCCCGATGTATTAAGTATCGGCGGTTTACTGGCAGGTCTCATGTTGTCCTTTTTCAGGCAAAATTTTGGCTTTCTTGATAGCCTGTTCGGGGTGCTTTTAGGGGGAGGAGTGCTTTTTGCCATCTCCTATGGATACCAGTTGGTAAGAAAGATAGAGGGTATGGGAGGTGGAGACATAAAGCTGATTGGTATGATAGGTGCATTTTGTGGCATTAAGGGCGTTATCTTCACCATTATAAGCGGTTCTTTTCTTGGCACGATTTTTGGCATACCGGCCATGCTCATAAAAGGTAAAGACTCAAAATATGCTATTCCTTATGGGCCTTTTTTATCCCTTGGTGCTGTAATTTATGTATTTTATGGTAAAATGTTAATAGTGGCTGTGTTGAATCTGTTGAGACATTAGCCCTATAATAAAAAGGGGGTTTTATGGACAGAAAAAAAGTGTTTTTAAAATATTTAACTCCGTTCATTATCTTTGTATTTTTATCACTCGCTTTTTTTAATCTGTCTTTTGCCCAGGAGAAATTAAACTTAACTGGAATAATAAGGGCTATTGATGCAACTGCCGGTATTGTAAGGATACAGGTAACGAGTGAAAGATGTGAAGGGCTCTGGAATTTTAAATTTCCCGATTATGCAAAAGATGACCTCGATAAATCTATGGTGGGGAAAAGGATTCAGTTCAGTATAGATAGCCCTGTATGTGACCCTAAAAGGTTGCACACAATTGTGCTCGAGAGGTGATAATGGTGAAGAGGTTTTTAATAGTTTTTATCACGCTATCTGCATTTTTAATACCAAATCTTTCATACACCCAGACAATGGCTGATTACTGTCAGATGCCATCTTCCATAGGCACACCTGTTGACCCGAATCTGCTTCTTCTTATAGACGCAAGCGGTAGTATGGGATGGTGTGCATATTCATCGGTTACAAGCGGCACATCCTGCGATAACGGAACATACAATGCCTCTATTATCTATGAGGGCTATTTCGACCCCACAAAGTACTATAGACCTGTAAGCCCTTCAGATGGGGTAACATACTGCGACCCATCCACCTCTACCTGTCTATGGGTAGAGACAACCCCAACAGGTTCACCATGCACAAGAACCTGCGCAAGCTGGGTGTGCAAAAGTAGTACCTTTGGCTGGGATTATTGTGACAGGAAGGGGACACATGGATGCAGTTCCTCAAAATATGCCTGCTGTTCTTCATGGTCTTTATCCGGAGACTGCAATGTTGATACAGGGAATTATCTGAACTACAAATACATGAAAAGGATAGATGTGCTGAGATGGGCTTTAACAGGTGGTAAGCCCCAAAGCTGCAATAATTCCATAAGGTCCTGCGACCCGGAGGTTTATCCTGATACCCAGTTAAGCTGTGATAGCTCAGGCTGCATACTTAAGACCTCTGATGGCACACTCGTTAAGGCATCCTGGGCAAGGGTGACCGGGGATCAGGGCGGGCTTTTGTTCCAGTTAAAGAACTTTTCTCCAAAACCCCTTATTGGTGCCATGTTTTTTAGCAATACCGGAATACAACGGACCGTATATATAGGTGACTTTACTGCATCGGCAAACTATGACGGTGTTAATCCTTATAAAAACGTTATAACTGCGATAAATGATGAATCGGTTGGTGGTGCCACCCCTACTGCACCTGCCATGTGGGATGCACTGAACTATCTAGCCCAGAATACAGCAAAATACGGTGGGCCTCAACCCCAGACCGGTACAGGTAATGAATGGAAAAATCCCATGTACAGGTGTTTTGATAAAAATAACGATGGAAACTGTCAGGGTAACGAGTTTGAACTTGTACCCTGTGCAAAGAATTTTGTCCTTCTCATGTCGGATGGACAGTGGAATAGAGGTGGTTATCCTGTAAGTTCATATTGCAGGATTGATAATGACCAGGAATCAGAATCACCTGACCCTGTGGTTCCTGCATACTGGATGCACAAAACAGGGTATGTAAATCAACCTACAGGCATAAGTAGCTATGTGGAATCAGTATATACTATTGGTCTGTGGCTCGGCGGCACTGGAGAGAGGTCTTTAAAAAATATTGCCATGTATGGCGCCTTTGATAGAAATAAGACCTGGCCAGGAGGGACAAGTGGTTATCCTAATGGCGTATGTGGCCCTGTGGATGACTGTTGTAGCACTTCAAACTGTGGAAAGGGAAGCCCATGCACAAACATACCGGCATCACAGCCCGACTGGGATAAAAATAACGACGGTATACCCGATACATTTTTTAAGGCAGATAGCGCCACTGAACTAAAAGAAAAGATTGCAAGTGTTGTCCTTGACTTGTTACGGAGGATATCCACGGGTAGCGCCGTGTCAATCCTTGCATCCAGTGAAGGAAGCGGTGCCAATCTGTTGCAGGCTGTGTATTTCCCCAAAAAGACCTTTGAATCCACGGAAATTGACTGGGTGGGAAAGATTCATAACCTGTGGTATTTTGTAGACCCTTATCTGCAAAAGAGTAATATCAGGGAAGACACAGATGAAAATAAGATACTGCACCTTACAAACGACTATGTGGTAAATTTTTATTTTGATCCTACTGCAAACGAGACCCTTGTTAAGCGTTATCAGGATACTGATGGTGACGGTGCCCCGGATACGTTAATCAATACTGTAAACATCGAAGATGTTAAAAATCTCTGGGAGGCAGGAAAGGTCTTATGGTCAAGGGATTTATCCACATCACCGAGGACTATATATACACAGCTTACAGGCTCTTTTATAGATTTTTCTTTAAGTAATTCCTCTACTTTGCAATATTATCTAAATGTGCCAAGCCTTTCAGAGGCCCAGGATCTGATAAATTATGTCCATGGCATTGATAAAAGTGGGTATAGAAACAGGACAGTAACAATTGGAGGTATTACAGGCACATGGAAACTGGGAGATATTATAAACTCAACACCGAGGATTCAGTCCTTTTCTCCTATAAATTCATATCACCAACAGCCCCCCAATGGTTATAATGATACCACTTATAATGAATATATAAATCAGAGTAGCTATTTAAATAGGGGTGTTGCCTATGTGGGGGCAAATGATGGCATGCTCCATGCCTTTTTTCTCGGAAATTTAAAACAAAACTGGTCTGGAAAAGGCTCAAATGAAAAGGGTAAGCTGGAAGGATCGGATCTGGGAAAGGAATTGTGGGCATTTATTCCAAAACATGCATTGCCCTATCTGAAATACCTTGCAGAAGAGGATTACTGCCATCTGTATTACGTGGATTCATCCACATTTCTTGTAGATGCCAGCATAAACGGAAATGCAGATGATATAAAGACCGTTAATAGCTGGAAAACCATACTTATAGGTGGTATGGGTTTTGGAGGTGCCACAAGAAACTATGGGTCATCATGCACGGATTGTGTTAAGACCCCTGTCTCAGACCTTGGCTATTCCACCTATTTTGCCATAGATGTCACAGACCCGTATAACCCTATCCTTCTCTGGGAATTCTCCCACCCAGAACTCGGCATGTCCACATCCGGTCCTGCAATTATAAGGGTGGGTGATTATTCAAAAAACGGAAAATGGTTCGTAGTGTTTGCCTCAGGTCCCACAGGGCCTATAAACCAGATATACCGGCAGTTTCTGGGCAGATCAGACCAGGAGTTAAAGCTCTTTATCCTTGACTTAAAGACAGGGAATTTAATTAGAAAGATAGATACAGGTATTACCTATGCCTTTGGTGGCTCTATTATTAATGCTACCATTGACCTGGACAAGGGCAATTCAGGCTCTTCAGGTTTTTATAAAGATGATGTTCTGTACATAGGATATACGAAGTGTGCTGATTCGCCCTGCACTGCAAGTTCTACATGGACAAAAGGCGGTGTAATTAAACTTCTGACAAAAGAAAGCGATAATCCAAATGACTGGGTGGTCAGAACTGTTATAGATAACATAGGTCCTGTTACGGCAGCGGTTACCAAACTCCAGGATAGAAATAGCGGCAAATTATGGCTTTATTTCGGAACAGGAAGGTATTTTTACAAAATGGGGACAAATATGGATGACCCAGGAAGTGCATCCGACACATCTACCATAAGGCGTATATACGGGATAAAAGAACCGTGCTACTCTACTGCAAATACTTTAGATACCTCATGTACTTTATCCGTTACAGAATCTAATTTAAAAGACCAGACTGCAAGTCCTTCTGCGACACTGGATTCTATCTATTCCGGCTGGTATATAAACCTTGACCAACCTGGCACCACAACTCTCCAGGAAAGGGTCGTAACAGACCCGCTGGCGGTATTCAGCGGTGTTGTATTTTTTACCACCTTTCAGCCCTCATCGGATATATGTGCAGTAGGTGGAAATACCTATATCTGGGCGGTTGATTATAAAACAGGAGGGGCTGCAACAGGGCTTTTGGGTAAAGGCCTTTTGCAGGTATCTACAGGTGAGATAAAAGAACTCCAGTTGGGCTCAGCTTTTTCAGAAAAAAGTGGGAGAAGGACAGTGGCAATCACAGGTATGCCGCCCCGTGGTCAGGGTCTGTCGGTGGTTATAGGTCCAAGACCTATGAAAAAGATTATACATATTAAAGAAAAATGAAGGATATTTGAGGCAACAGGTAATGGGTGATAGGCGAAAGGCGAGAGGATTTTCCCTTATAGAACTTATGGTTGTGGTTATTATCGTGGGTATCCTGGCGGGTATGTCTGTGTTTGGTTACAGAAATTTTAAAATAAAAAACGAGATAAACAACCAGACAAGGGCCATATATGCAGATTTAATAAAATTGAGGATGATGGCCATGAGGGGGAACAGGATGACATTTATGGAATTAACCCCTAATAACTATATCGGTTATGTGGATACTAACGAAAACGGGTTGCTTGATACAGACACAGATGCAGTAGTGTTGCAGGCAGACAAAAATCCAGATGTGCTTTTTACTTCAAACGGCATGTTTGTCCATCCTGTATCATATAGCGGTGGTGGTTTTATCAGTTTTAATGAAAGGGGCTTTAGCAGTACCACTTGCACAATATGTATATTCTCCAATGTTAACCCTTCATATGATTGCATTAAGGTATCTCAGACAAAGATTAATCTGGGTAAGATTAAAAATCAATCATCGGGGTGTACAAATGCAAATTGTGAGACACGATAAGAGGGGATTTACATTAACAGAGGTGCTTGTAGCCATTACAATCCTTACAATCGCCATGCTCGGTGCCCTTGAAGGACTGTTGTTGTATACCCAGCACAATATAAACAATCTCTGCAGGGATGAATCGGTAAGGATTGCGGAACAGAAGATGAACGAATTGAGAAATATCTCTTATACCTCCCTTACATCAGGTAGCACTAACATCAAAAGAAAGATAAAGAATTTTGAAAGGGATTTTAATATCCAGTGGGGCGTTACTGCCATTTCTCCTGACAGTGCTTCTGTAGAGGTAATCGTTAAATGGACAATAATGAACAAAGAGTGGAGCCATGGAATACGCTCTATTATAAATAGGGGCTAAAAGATTGAAAAAACTCAAGTTCAATAAAAAAGGTTTTAGTCTGATTGAACTCCTTGTGGCATTAACCATACTTGCAGTTATTGTGGCAATAAGCTCTGATACGTTCAGAAATGTCCTTCAACAGGCAGGCAGAGAAATGGGCATTATGTCCACCCAGATGGATAATTTTGTAGGGCTTGGCATGCTAACATACGATATAGAACACGCTGGTTATGGACTGCCACAGGGTTTTAGAACCACCATTAATTATAACGAGGTAGCAACATCTACAGCAAGTAATTATAACGACTCGCCATCAGGTGTCCCGAGG
>Ga0067045_1004373_pt1 | contig 11371 bp, 10 predicted proteins | sample TerdegcTABiofilm_FD_59184 | JGI IMG/M metagenome (GOLD analysis project Ga0067045, IMG submission 59184) | Combined Assembly of (Gp0054472, Gp0054536) Wastewater bioreactor microbial communities from Singapore -Terephthalate degrading...
AGTATTTGCTGGTTTCTTTTTTTCCTTCAATGCAACGGAATATTCTTCTTAACTCTTCCTGGGTAAAATACTTTATTTCCTTCATTGATGTCCCTCCCTGTAAGATATACAAAATGATTATTATGTCTATTAAAATATCACAGCTATAACAAGTTTTAAAGCTCGTACCGGCTTTACTTATAAATACCATAAATGAGAAAAGAGTATTGCGGAATACAACTATGCAGAATAGCTTGCGTATAATGAGCAAAGGGGCTGCTGATCAATAATTAAAAATAATGGGGGATTACTATGGGACATGTGGAACAAGCTTTAGAAGAGAATAAAAGAATTAAAAAGGAACTCTGTACGGTTAAAGAGCAATATAAACGTATTATTGAAGCTGTACCAACCGGAATTATTATTCACTGTGAAGGCAAAATTGTATTAGCAAACCCTGAAGCAGCTAAAATTATTGGTGCAGAACGCCCTGAAGAACTTATTGGGAAACTGGCAATCGATTTTGTATCCGGTGAGTATAAAAGAAGTGCTGTCAAACGAATCGACNAACGAATTNTTNCAGCCAAAAAAGATGCTACGTTGCTCGAAGAAGAATTTGTCCGGTTAGACGGGAAAATTATAACCGTACGGTTAACAGCAATTGCTTGTGTGTATATGGATAAACCGGCAGTACAGGTTTTCTTTAATGATATTACTAAACAAAAAGAAGCAGAAAAAAAGCTGAAAGAGAATTACAAGGCTTTGCAAAGGACCTGGGAAAACACCATTCGTGCTATTGCAGATATTGTTGAAACTAGAGATCCTTATACAGCTAGCCATCAGAAGCGGGTAGCAAAATTAGCATTTGCAATTGCAAAAGAGATGGGCCTTCCGGAACAGCAGCTCAGGGGTCTTGTCATGGCCGCTTATATCCATGATATCGGCAAAATATATGTGCCGGGCGAGTTTCTCACTAAGCCGGGGAAATTAGGATCAAACGAGTTAAATATAATTAAAAATCACTCCCAGGCTGGCTACAATGTATTGAAAAACATAGATTTTGAATGGCCGATTTCCGAAATTGTACTCCAGCACCATGAAAGAATGGATGGTTCCGGATATCCAAGAGGTTTATCCGGGGAAGACATTCTTATAGAAGCCAGAATCTTGGCTGTAGCAGATGTTGTTGAGGCTATGGCTTCCCATAGACCCTACCGGCCTTCTTTAGGTACGAATAAAGCATTGGAAGAGATTACAAAAAACAAGGGGACTTTATATGATAGCGAGGTGGTAGATGCCTGCTTGAAGCTTTTCACTGAAAAAGGCTTAAGACTCAATGATTATAACGATGACAGAACTATTCAAGAAACAGATTATTTGCTGGAAAGGTGAATATGTAAATTGGGTGTGCTTGTAATTAAAAAACGGGGAGCAAGGTGAAATTACTATGATAATCAGCGCATACAGTAAAGAAGAAGCCCTTTCCAAAGCGCAAAAGATTTATAGCTGCGATAAAAGCCGGATAAAGATATATATAGTAAGGTCACCGTATTGTAAATTTTGGGGGTTAATTAAAAGGGAAGGTAAATATCGTATTGAGCTTATTGAAGAGGAAAGGGAAGAAAAGCCTGAAAATCAAAATAATGACGGATATATAGAAATTGTCTGCGGGAAGGCGAGGGTAAAGGACCCTCAAGGAGAGGGCAGATACGCGTCTATAATACCAGGCGACCCTAATATAAACGTCTATGTTAACGGCGAAAAGATTATTCGTCCTACTATTGTAACAGAGAAGGATTCTATAGATTTTATGCCGGTCAAAGTTGAGCCTGTGGCTAATATTCAGGTAGAGCTTTCTAAAGACAAAATGCAGGCTACTTTGATAGTCGAAAAACTTCCGGGCAGAGAGTATTACATTAGAGATGCGGAAAAGAGCAATTCAGTAAAAATCAGTTCGGGCTACAACGAAATACCCGAGCCGGACGTTACCGCAGACCAATGCTTAGCAGAGCTAGAAAAAGCAAACGTTAAGCTAAAGTTCATTAATATTCAGACTGTCAATGACCTTTTAAATCTGCCGGGCGGGGGCAGTGCTGTTGTGGCACAAGGAATATATCCAATAGATGGGCAGGACAGCAGAGTAAAACTTCTATTCAAAAAAGACTGCTATCGTAATCCCGATTTTGATACTAATAAAAAAGTGGATTTATTGAGCCACACAATTATACCTACAGTCAGAATAGGGGAAGTGTTAGCCGTAAAGGATGTTCCTCAGGTGCCGGGACGGGATGGGGAAACGGTAACCGGCGATATAATTAAAGCATATCCGGGTAGGGATGTACCTCTTAAAGCAGGAAAGGGTGTAATTCTGCTAGAAAACTATACCAAAGCCGTCTCCGTTTCCAATGGCAGGCCAATTTTGGATAACGGTGCAATAGGAGTCGTGCCTATGCTGGTTGTTCCTCATGACGTTGACAGCAGTACGGGAAATGTATACTTTGACGGGGATATACAAATCAAGGGAAACGTATTGGATAATATGAAGGTAGCGGCGGACGGCAATATTATGATACTCGGAAGTGTATTACATGCAAAAATATCGGCAAGGGGCAGTGTGGAAATAAAGGGGAACATTATAAGCAGTAAAGTATCGGCGGGTCTAGGAGTAGTCAGTTATCTGGGCATGGTGCCGAAGCTGAAGCAAATACTGGATAGGCTCAAAGCAATTTATGATGCGGGAAACTCCGAAAAAATGAGAGAACAATATGAAAATGCTGATGGGCGGCTTGCAAAGGCTATATATGAAAGCTATGATATACTGGAAAAATCCGCCGGGGAAATCGCGGGCATGTTTGACCTCCTGACCGATGATGAAATCAGCATGGCAGAAGAAATACTTAAAAAATTGCAGGCAATGCTTGATAGCGTTAAATATCAGCATAGATGCACTACGGAGCAGATTAAGACTCTTTGTAAACAGATTGAGGGATATATAGAAACGATTGATGTATCATACGAAAACGAAGCGAATGTGATATTGGGATACGGCCAGAATTCGTCTGTCCATGCGAACGGCAGTATAGCAGTTACGGGTCGGGGATGCTACCAAACGGATCTGATTGCGAAGAACGAAATAATATTTAAAAAGCCGTCAAGTGTTGTTCGTGGCGGTTTATTGATAGCGGGGAAGAGAATAAATATGGGCATAGTTGGTTCCCCCGCAGGGGTAAGCACCTATTGCAGGGTTTTCAATGAAAACGGAAAAATTGATGCGGTTCGCTTTTACAGCAATACGGTTCTGAATGTCAACGGAAAAATAAAGATAATAGGTAATGCATGATGAAGCTTCGTTATGGGGACATGGGACAAGTGGGACACGGGGACGGTTCTTCTGTCCCAAAATTTTGGGACAGAAGAACCGTCCCCGTGTCCCATTATTATGTTAACCGAGAACTTTTCTTATTCTTTCCATTGCCCAGTCTATCTCTTCCTTGGTTATTACCAGAGGGGGAGCGAACCGGATAACGGTATAGTGGGTTTCGAAGCAGAGCACGCCTTCATTTTTGAGTTTTTCACAATAGGGCCTTGCATCTTCGGTGAGTTCTATACCTACCAGCAGACCCTTCCCCCTTACGTCCTTGATTCTGGGGTTGTTTATGTCCCTAAGTTTGTTCATGAAATATTCGCCCATTTCCCTGGAGCGCTCCACCAGATTTTCTTCTTCCAGAACTTCCAGGGCAGCGATGCCGCAGGCGCAAGCAAGGGGATTTCCGCCAAAGGTTGAACCGTGGGATCCGGGATTGAACACTCCGAGTATTTCCCTGCCGGCAGCAACTGCCGATACCGGCATTACCCCTCCTCCCAGGGCTTTGCCCAGCACATAGATATCCGGTACTACATCCTCCCAGTCACAGGCAAATTTCTTGCCGGTACGCCCGAAACCGGTTTGTATCTCATCTGCTATAAATAGTACGTTATTTTCTTTGCAGAGTTGGTATGCTTCCTTTAGGAACCCTTTTGCCGGTATGAGTATCCCGCCCTCGCCCTGTATGGGCTCGACCAGAAAAGCGGCGGTGTTTTTATTAATTGCTGCTTCCAAAGCACCAATATCTCCGTAGGATATCACCTTAAACCCGGGGGTGAAGGGACCATATCCTCGCCTGTAGGCGGGCTCGGTTGAAAAGGAGATAATGGTTACGGTACGGCCATGGAAGTTCCCGGAACAAACGATTATCTCCGCCTTGTCGTCATCTATCCCCTTTACGTCATAGGCCCACCTTCTTGCGCATTTCAGGGCGGTTTCAACCGCTTCCGCTCCGGTGTTCATAGGCAGGACCATGTCTTTGCCTGTGAATTCTGAGAGCTTCTTGAAGAACGGACCCATCCGGTCGTTATTGAACGCCCTGGAAGTCAGGGTTACCCTGTCCGCCTGCTCCTTAAGGGCTGATATTATTTTCGGGTGTTTGTGCCCGTGATTCAGTGCGGAATACGCGCTCAGCATATCCATGTACCGGTTTCCTTCAGGGTCCTCGACCCATACCCCCTGCGCCTTGGATATGACTATGGGCAGCGGATTATAGTTGTGCGCCCCATATGTCTTGGTAAGTTCCATCATCTCTTGAGTAATCGGCATAGCTTTTTACCTCCTTACACGATGTTATACGTACAATAGGCTTTAGCCTTAGGTACCGCCGGCGGTTGCAGCTGCATGACGTATCTAAGCGACTACATCGGCATCAACTGCCGAAAGCACCCTTGGAGCCCATTCTTCGGGTTTTGTCTTTTGCATATGTTTTGCGTACAAGTGAAAACATGCGCCGGTAGCAAAGAATCCGGCCAGTATATAGAATGAGGTAGCCGTCATGGCGCTCAGCGAGCTGTAAATAACCCACACGGTAAACAGGACGGATACAACTCCCATGCTTATTCCCCACGGGGCCTTGTAAGGCCTGTTCCATTCCGGCTGTTTTTTCCGGAGCCTCAGGAACGAGAGCGATACCATAAGATATACTACCCCTGCGGCAAAACCGTACAGCGTATATATATAGTTCAGCCAGTCATCCGGAGCAAATACGGTGAAGTAAATTGCGAACAAGCCAACGGCGATATTTGCAATCCAGGGCTGGCCGTGTTTGTTAATCTTCGCAAAGATTGCCGACAGCTGCCTCTGGTTCGCTGCACCGTACAGTGTCCTGGATGCGCTGAGCCAAAATCCCGACAGGGTTGTCAGTATTGAGAGGACGCCAACGATGACCACTGCTATAGCAAGATAGTGCTTGCCAATTATGTCGGCTACTCTCGGGTCTACGATATCGATCTGTGCAACCCATTCGGTGGTTACAATCCCTCCGACACCAATAATCGCAAGCCCGTATATCAAAGCCGTGAGCCCCAGGGAAGCAACGTATGCCTTCCACAGGTGCTTACGCGGGAAATTGATTTCCTCGGACAGCTGCGGGATCATGTCGAAGCCAACGAACTTCATAATAAGAAGTCCGACAGCAGCACCGAACCCCGGAAAGCCGCTCGGGAACCAGGGTTTAAGGGTTGCATAGCTCCAGTTGTCGCTTAAAAGGAAATTTACCGAGACACATAAAGAAACGGCAATCATAATCCAGAACATGGCGTTCTGAATATCCCCCAGGAATTTTATCCTCAGGTTCGTCAAAAAATACCATCCTATCAGGGTTATCAATGCGAATATTTTAATCTGCATGAAAGACAAAGGATAAAAATAGGCGGACATGGTGGCAATTCCGTATGCCACAGTCGGCATAGCAAGTACGTAAAGCAGGTAAAGTACCCATCCGAAATACCAGCCTACGTCCCAGCTGAATGCATTGGATATCCAGATATTTTCGCCGCCGGCAAACGGCAGCATGCTGTTAAGCTCTGAATACACCAGACATAGGGGCAGCACAAAGACGCCGCACACTATCAGAGCCCAGAACGAACCGGGGCCGCTTAGCTCAAACCAGTATTTTATCTCGACCATCCATGCGGCTATCATGCCCCCGGCAGCCATGGCAACTATGTGGACCAGCGACAAATCTTTCCTCAGATTGTTCATTGGGTTTCCCTCCTTCTCTAAATAACGGTTGCCCAAAAAATTGTCCGTTAATCGGTTTTTAGCCCGTCAATACAGATCAACCGGCTCTTACCGCATCTGCCAAACTGGATTTCTCTATGCCCTTCTTCAAGAGTTCGATTACTTCGTCTGTACTCATTACATTGCAGTAAATAATGTTTATTATGGTCAGCTCAGCATCGTGCAGCTCCTGAGTAGCCGCTGCGCAGCAGTCTTCTACGACTATTACTTCAAAGCCTTCATCAGCCAGGCTCCTGACCGTTGACGATACGCATTGGTCGGTGACTATACCGGTTACAATAACGGTCTCGATTCCCATGTTTCTTATCAGCTGGGCATAATTGGTTCCCGTGAGCACGCTGTCGGTGGTTTTATTCACGACAATCTCATCCGGCATGGGCTTTAATTCGTCTATAATCTGGGCTCCATAGGATTCTACCGGCAGCAGCATTTCATTCCATCCCGGCTTTTTCTGAACCAGGCACCTGTCCTTGCCGTCCTTTTTTAGACACGCTATTCTGCCGTAGGTAACTTCAAGGCCATTTTTTCTGAAAAAGTCCAGCAGCTTTTTGGTATTTGGAATCACAACATCATCAAGCCTGTCATGGAACGGAATCCACCTTTCCCATTCGCCTCTCTGTTTGAATGCCAGCGCTTCGCCGTAGTCCCGTAAAACAAATTCATTTTGCATGTCCACAATCAGTAGAGCGGTCTTCCGGTGGTTCACCTCGATTTCCTGCATACCGCTTCCGGTTTCATAGTAAAAGGATACGTATTTGTTTCCTGTTGGCATAAGCATCTCTCTCCTTTCAGAATAATTTTTTGACCCGGAGTTTTTTCTCTGCCACCCCCCTTTCCGATGCGATTTCCATCGTGTCTCCGGTATTTCTCTTAAAGAGCAAATGCTGTGCCATAACCGGAAATGCAGCATTTAAGGCTTTTTGGAGCAGCTGTTGATACAAAAAAAATAAGAAAATGCTACGAAAAGTAGCATTTGGTATTGAGAATATTCTGAGATGCAGCACATTTGCATTTTTGACAGCGTAACCCTTCGACCGCACCCTTTTATCAAAAGGTTCTAGCATGAAGTCCCCAGCTATTTTAGCCCGTATTTTTTAATCTTGTCCTGCAGATTCTTTCTTGCTATTCCTATCTTTTCTGCAGCTTTTGTAATATTCCATTCATTCTTCTCCAGTGCTTCCTTAATAAAGGCCCTCTCAAATTCCTCTTTGGCATATTTAAGGAGTTTAATATCTCTTTTACCGTCAGCGCCGTTTATTATCTCACCGGGCAGGTCTTTGACGCCGAACGGAAAGCCCTTTGAGAAAACCGTTAACCTTTCTATAATGTTTTTCAGTTCCCTGATGTTTCCCGGCCACCGGTAACTCACCATCGCATGCAGCGCTTCCCTGGTTAAGCTGACCTTTTCCTTTCCCATTTCCTCTGCAAATTTCCGGGAAAAATACTGGATTAACGCAGGGATATCCTCCGCGCGTTCAGATAATGGCGGAAGATGGAGCGGAATGACGTTCAGCCTGTAATAGAGGTCTTCCCTAAACCTTCCTTTAGCGATTTCTTCTTTCAGATCCCTGTTTGTAGCGCATATAAGGCGAAAATCAGCGGATATGGGCCTTGTACCTCCCACCCTTTCAAACTCCTTCTCCTGCAGCACCCTGAGAAGCTTTACCTGTATGTTCGGAGAAATATCACCTATTTCATCCAGGAAAAGAGTGCTGCCGTCAGCCATTTCGAATCTGCCTTTCTTTGTATAGTTTGCCCCTGTAAAAGCTCCCCTTTCATGCCCGAATAGCTCGCTCTCCAATATAGTTCTGGCAAAGCTTGCGCAGTTTACTTTTACCATCGGCCTATCCTTCCGGCCGCTCTTCTGGTGGATCAGCTTTGCCACCAGTTCCTTGCCGGTACCGCTTTCGCCTGTAATCAGCACTGTTGAGTCGGAGGCTGCAACTACGGGAATGATTTTTTTGAGCTCTAGGATTTTATCGCTGTCCCCGATAAAGTAATCGTCATTACCGGCAATCTCATCCTTGAGCAGCGCATTGTCCCTGCATATCCGCAGGAATTCCGCCGCCTTGGATGTTTCCAGCAGCAGCTCATCTATATTCACCGGTTTGACGAGATAGGAGAAAGCCCCTATTTTCATCGCTTCTACTGCATTTTCAATTGTACCCTGGCCGGTTATTACAATGACCGGGATTAAAGGACATAGTTCTTTAATCCGGGTTATAAATTCCAGTCCGTTCATACCGGGCATTACCATATCCGTAACAACCAGGTCGATATCGCTTTCTTGGAGCAATTTCATGCCTCTATCGGCGTCGGTACAGCATTCTACCATATACTTGCTGCGCCTTAATATCTTGCTGTAGACATCCAGGAAATTCTGATCATCATCCACCATCAGAATACGCATTCTTCCCACTTGAAATACCCCCTGCCTTGATTGAAGTTACCTGACCGGAAAGATTATCGTAAAACAGCTGCCTTTCCCTGGCATACTGTCCAGCATTATTTCGCCATTATGCCGGTTAATCTCGTTTTTTACAATCCATAATCCAAGACCTGAACCCTTTCCGGAGTCCTTTGTAGTTATAAATGGATCAAATATCCTGGTCTGAAGATCCTCCGGGATACCGCAGCCCGTGTCCTCAATCTGGACCATGACTTTTTCTTTAACGGCATCCGGGCATCTCTTTGCCCTTATGGACAGTCTCCCGCCGTGAGGCATTGCCTGAACGGCATTGGCCACCAGATTCAGGAAAATATGCTTCAGTGAATCAAGGTTGCTGTATATGCAAATATTGTCGTTTTCAAATTCTGTTTCCACTTCGACATTATTGTGTATGAAATTGTTTTTTTCAAGGATTAGTATCTGTTCAATAATCCTCACGATGTTGACCTTTTCAACCGTTTTTACCGACTGCCTGGAGAAATCCAGCAGGTTGGAGATTGTTTTCTCGGAATGCCTGATGCTGTCACCGATACGGTCGAGCAATTCAGTTATCTCGTCCTTAACCCCATGTTCAAGGTCAGTTTCAGAGACCATTGTCGTCAGCAGATAATGCGCTCCCTTAATCACGGTTATGGGATTTTTCAGTTCGTGGGTGACCCCTGCTGTAATCTGTCCTATCTCCGCAAGTTTTTCCGACTGGGCGAGTTTCTTCTTTATCATAAGTTCGTCCGTAATATCTTTCCTGAATACCACAATTTCAGTTATCCTGTTTCCATAATCGAATACGGGGTAGCTGCTGACGCGGTAAACCCTGTTGTTCAATACTATGTCCGAGCTGGCTTCTTCCGATGTACTGATCGTACTGTCCGCAGGGCAGTTCTCGCACGGTTCTGTCCTGTCGGCAAAAACTTCGTAGCATTTCCCGTTCAGGTGATCCTTGTCGTACCGCCTGATGTATTCTACCCCTTCCCTGTTTACGATCTTTATATTGTAGCTGCCGTCCCTGATAAAAAGTATACCGGTTATACTGTTAAATATCGTTTCCATCTGCCTTTTCCCCTTAATCAGGTCGTCGGTATAGTTTTTTATGGTAACGGACATCTTGTTGAATGCGCCGGCCAGCGCGCCTATCTCGTCTCTTGAATTTGTTTTGACGGTTTGCCCGAAGTGCCCCCTGGATATGCTATCAATATCGTTTGCCAGTTTGACTATGGGAGCTGATACACTGTGGAAGAGAATTATGCCGAGCACCATGATAATGGGATATACTTAGGATGGTATATTACGCTGCCTTCCTTGTCCAGCAAAAAGGCGAACCCGGATTCTGCAATATGGAAATCCGCAATGGTCTTGCTTATCGCGTCCAGGGTAACATCTATGGAAACCACACCGGCGAATTCATCGTTTAGATATAATGGATAGGAACAGGTAACCATCCATCCTTTTCCGCACCAGTCGAAATACGGCTTGGTCCAGACGGCTTTTTTCAGCGGGTTGTGTTTTTCGGTTGCAATGTAATAGTATATGTCATTCTCGAAAGTGTGGTCCGGCTCGAATGTACCGACACTGGTAAAAGGGTAAATTCTTATCATGTTGTTTTTTGTAATGACATATATCCATTCAACGGGTGGGTTCTCATCCCGGACTTTTTTGAAATATTTCTCCATTCTATGGCTGGCGGCAATTTCGTTCATGATTTCTTCATTCAGAATTTTATTTCTCGGCAGGAACAGGTTGGAGATATCGCTGCTTTTACCCACAAGCTTAAGATTTTCATAGTATGCCTCTCTGGTTAAGACCCCCCTTGGATCCCTGGAATACTGATCCCTGATTTCGGACATTTCTTTCCCGGAGATGCCCGCGGAAAGATAATGCTCCATCCATGTCCCGAGGTTTTCCGCTTCCTTTTCAATATGCCTGAAGGTCAGGTCCAGGACCTGGCTCTTTTCCTTAACCAGCTTCTCAAGGCTCTCCCTGATTAATGCCTGGCTGGCCTTACGGCTGTCTACGGTGAAAGTGTAGTTCAAAATTAGCATGGGTATTATTCCCAGAATTAAGAATATACTGATAATTTTATATACAATTGAATACCTCACCTGCATTCCCCCTAACCCCTATACTGAAGCAGGCACATCTGTTAATTATAATTATTTTATCACAAATTTCGACTTTATTAATAAAAGGGCAAGAAAACTCTTTTGATTTTTGGTGGGCGGGACAGGGGCGGGACACGGGCGGGGGGCGGCGGGACACGGGGACAGGTGCCTTGTCCCACCTGGTTAACATAATAGTGGGACAAAGAGAACCGTCCCCATTGTCCCATTTTTAACATAATAGTGGGACAAAGAGAACCGTCCCCATTGTCCCATTGTCCCATATGTAATATATACATAATATTGTATAATAAAAGGTAATATTAGGGATAAACTAAGAAGTATTGAGGTGAAGGCTATGGGAAGGGACATGGGAGCCCTTAAGTACATTGCGCTGATAACCCAGTTGGGCCTGTCGATGGCCTTGCCCATTATCTTTGGAGTCATTGTGGGCAGGTACATTGACAAAGCGGTGGGCACCAACAGCATTTTCCTGTTGATTTTCAGCATAATAGGCGTCCTGTCGGCCTTCAGGAACCTGTATCATATAGCATACAGGGAAACCAAAAGGAAGTGACCCTTAATGCCGTACACCCGTGATCTGAACAGGAGCATCACAGCAAAGGTGTTCATCCTTTATATGCTGACAGCACCCCTGGCTTTGGTATTACCGGATTTCACAGGTATGTTCGCCGGCCTCACCCTTGGGGTGCTTTTTTCTGTCCTGAATTTCAGGCTGCT
>Ga0067045_1031837_pt1 | contig 11371 bp, 10 predicted proteins | sample TerdegcTABiofilm_FD_59184 | JGI IMG/M metagenome (GOLD analysis project Ga0067045, IMG submission 59184) | Combined Assembly of (Gp0054472, Gp0054536) Wastewater bioreactor microbial communities from Singapore -Terephthalate degrading...
TTCACCATATGGAAGGCTTGTTATTGTGTGAGCGTGGCGAAGCTGCCAGACTTACAGCCGAAGGGTATACAGCACGAACAGGAAATCTTCCCACATGTCCTTCTGGTGGCGCACTGGGAGTAGGCAATCCAATTGCTGCAACTGGATTGATGAAGGTCATCGAGATTTTCCTACAACTGCGTGAAGAAGCAGGCAAACGTCAGGTCCCTGGAAAGCCACGTGTAGGAGTTGCCCAAGCATGGGGCGATCTTATGCAGGTTGGCACAGTTATAGTATTACGACGATAGGAGGCAAATATGAAAATAGAAAATGTTCCAGTAAAAGGTCTTTCAAGTGATGAATATGAAAAAACTCTTAAAATATCATGGAAACCAACTTTACAATATGCTTGGGATAATGGAATTGGCATTGGCAAATATCTGCAGTCGTTAAAAGAAGGAAAAATTTTAGCTGCATATTGTGAAAAATGCGGCCGCATAATGTTGCCCGCCCGTGCTTTTTGCGAAATGTGCTTTAGGCCAACTGATAAATATTTACCTGTTAAAGATACTGGCACTGTAAATACATTTGCAATATGCCATGTCAACTGGGATGCCAGCCGTCTTAAACCTGATGAACCGCGCTACATCCCTGCAGTTATTGAGATAGATGGTGCTTCACCAGGTCAGGGAATTATGCACTTACTTGGCAATGTTGAACCAGCAAAAGTGCGTATTGGTATGAAGGTTAAGGCAGTATGGAAACCTGCAGATAAAAGAGAAGGTTCAATAACTGATATTCTTTTCTTTGAACCATACTAAAAGGAGGCATGCCATGTCATTTAAAGAAACTATTCAATCAAATATACAATTAAGTTATTTTGAAGGCCAGATACCAGTTAATTATCAGTATACTATGGGAGTAGCTGGAAATAAATTTTTTGAAACACTTAAACAAAAAGACGAATTTATTGCATCAGTATGTTCACATTGTGGCGTAAAAACTATATACCCATTGATTTATTGTGAAGAGTGCTTTAATCCAATTGATACATATGTATCAATCGGATTAGAGGGCGAATTGTATTCATTTACCAAATGTTATAGAGATTATCAGGGTAATACATACGATGAACCACATGTTATAGGCTTAATTCGATTTGATGGAATTAAAGGCGGAATAATACACCGTTTAAATATTAATGAAAAAGATTTAAAATTAGGAATCAGGGTAAAAGCAAAATTAAAGCCTACAAATAAACGCACTGGTGGTCTTGATGATATTGTGTGCTTTGAAAAAGTATAAATACCAAAACAACATAATGTTACCATAAAAATAATAAAAGAGGTTCGCCATGTATGATTTTGGGTTAACCGAGGAACAAAAGCTTCTTCGCCAGAATGTGCGAGAATTTGCTGAAAAAGAAATCTTACCCGTGGCTCAGGAACTTGATGAAACAGAAACCTTTTCAGTAGAGCTGACAAAAAAAATGGGTTCCATGGGCCTTTTTGGGATTGTCGTGCCACAGGAATATGGTGGTGCAGGCATGGATTATTTATCATATGCGATAGTTGTTGAAGAAATAGCTCGCATCGATGGTTCACAGGCTGCAACAGTAGCTGCTGGCAATTCCTTAGGGATTGGTCCCATATATTATTTTGGCAATGAGAAGCAGAAGCAAGAGTGGCTGCCTCGTCTGTGCAAAGGCGAAATACTGGCATCATTTGGTCTTACTGAACCGGAAGCCGGTTCTGACGCAGGAGCAAGCAAAACCACTGCCCGTTTAGAACATGGGCAGTGGGTTATAAACGGCAGCAAAATATTTATCACAAACTCAACATCACCAATGGCAGGCGTGTGCACAGTTCAGGCAATCACTGGCAAACGAGATAATGGGAAAAAAGAAGTATCGTGTATACTGGTGCCAAATGGCACACCAGGTTTTACAGCAAAAAAGATGACCCGAAAAATGATGTGGCGTGCATCTGACACAGGGGAACTTTACTTTGATGACTGCAAGGTGCCGGAGGAAAATCTACTGGGCAAACGTGGAGAAGGATTTCATCAGATGCTATCGACACTTGATAATGGAAGGCTTGCAATAGCCGCCATGGGCCTTGGTGGTGCACAGGGAGCTTACGAGTTAGCATTAAAATATGCTAAACAACGCAAACAATTTGGGCAACCAATCTCAACCTTCCAGGCAATAGCATTTAAGCTTGCCCAGATGGCAACTGAAATTGAAGCCGCACGAAACTTATTGTATAAAGCCTGCAAGTTAAAAGACGCTGGCCTACCATTCTCAAAGCATGCAGCCATGGCAAAACTATACTGCTCCGAGGTCATGGGGCGGGTGGTAGACCAGGCAGTGCAAATTCATGGCGGGTATGGACTAATGAAAGAATATAATGTTGAGCGCTTCTACAGGGATTACAAGCTGTTAACCATTGGTGAAGGAACATCAGAAATACAGAAAATAGTAATATCACGGCAAATTGGCTGTTATGAATGAATAAAACCCCAACCTTACATGGCTGCCTTCAAATTTGTTACTTACCGTGAAATCCTGGATCAGTTTTGGGGAAACTCAATTAACATTTTTGACAGTAAAAATATCCATCAAAATTTGTCCTTAGCATAAAATGCTTGCCAATAAAAGTGTTGTGCAGTATCATTATTACTATAATTAATTTAATGACAGTTACTATCTCATCCCGGGAGAATGGGATAGTAACTTTATAGTAAAATGTTATTATGAAACAAAAACAAAAGCCACATAATTATGCCATTTTCGTTGCACGGCAACCAATATTTAACAGGCATAAAGAATTATATGGCTATGAAATATTATTTCGTAATGGCTTTGAAAATTTTTATAATGCACTTGATGCTGATGCATCAACATCAAAAACCCTTATTAATAGCTTTTTAGTCATTGGAACCGATTCACTGACAGGTGGCAGAAGAGCATTCATTAATTTTACTGAAGAAACCTTAAAAACAAACCTTGCCTATTTTTTCCCAAAAGAAGTCCTGACAATTGAAATACTTGAAACAGTTCCCATCACACATGAAATCATCACTATTGCAAAAAAGCTAAAAAGCCAGGGTTATAAAATCGCGCTTGATGATTTTGTATTTTCTGATGAATACCGTGAATTACTCCCTTTTGCGGATATCATAAAAGTTGATTTTTTAAACACGACTACCTTTGAGCGCATTCAGATACATAACGAAACAGCACATCTCAACATAAAACTACTGGCTGAAAAGATTGAAACCTATGAAGATTTTCACGAAGCACTTTCACTGGGATACTCATACTTTCAGGGATTTTTCTTCAGCCAGCCAGAGATTATAGAATCAAGAGATATTCCTGTCTATAAACTCAACTACTTAGAAATATTACAGCAAATCCATAAGGAAGATGTTGATTTTGGCAAATTAGAAGAGATAATAAAGCGTGATGTATCATTAAGCTTTAAACTGCTTAAATTCATCAATTCTGCTGCGTTTGGATTTGCCAGCCAGATTGGTTCAATTAAACACGCACTGGCACTACTGGGTATACGTGAATTCAAAAACTGGCTATCATTTGTGGTACTTCACAGCATAGCACAGGATAAACCACAGGAACTTATTGTAACATCATTAATACGTGCAAAATTTGCTGAACTTTTAGCCAGCTCATCACAGTTAAAACCGCAGGCGTCCGAATGTTTCCTGATGGGCTTATTTTCACTGGTTGATGCATTTTTTGACAGGGATAAAAAAGAAATTTTTCTTGAGCTCCCTCTTACTGATGATATAAAAAATGCAATTTTAAAGCAACAGGGGCCCTATGCAAAGCTTTATCAATTTATTACTGCCTATGAAAAAGGTAACTGGGAAGCAGTGAACAGATTATCAGAAGAGCTTCAGTTACCAGCTGAGCAGATAGCGCAATCATACCGTAAAGCAATTGAATGGGCTAACACATTTTTTGTGCATCAGTAGAACATATTCCTTGACAGACATTTCCAGACCATTATCACCATGATACATGCATACCAGAAACAACATCGTTATTGCAATCACCTGTTTTGTTATAATCTTGGCGATAGCTCATAGCATGCATTCACAGGCTGCCAACAAATCCTTGCAGCAGTACACCCGCATTGTCTCACTGTCGCCATCCATCACCGCAATGATACAGGATTTAGGATGCGAACATTTACTTGTAGGAGTCACGCAATACCACCCTCCGCTTTCAAGGGCTATACCTATAGTGGGCACTATCACCAATCCCAACAGTGAAGCAATCATTGCATTACAGCCTGATATCATACTCCATTCAAAAGAAGATTCACCAACACAAAAGATTGATATGCTCCATCATGCTGGCATTAGATTGTATGCTCTACCTTCGGCAGATTCATTTGAAACTATTTGCAGTAACTATCGTACAATAGCAGGTATTCTGAATAAAAAAGATTATGCCATTCACAAACTTTCAGAGTATAAAAAAAAGCGCCATGCTCTTATTCACAAAATAAATCGCAGTGCACTTATTCTGCTTTCAGCCAATCCTTTTATTGCTGTCTCACGGCATTCATACATCAGCAATATCTTTGCCGATGCTGGCATTGACAATACACTGTACTACAGCAAAACGCGCTACCCTATTGTACAGCAGGAGTATTTGCTTGCGCAAAAAGTCGATATGATTATTGTACTGAGCAATGACATGTTACCCGATACAATTGAAAAAACAAAAAACATCGTTCACATCCCGTATGATGGATTATATCTGTACACACCACGCCATTACTGTGATTCATTGCAACACGTAGTTACTGTGTTATATGGTAAGTGAAATATTTATGGCAAAATTTACCTATTATGAGCTATCGCACCAATTTAAAATGTTGACATAATGAAGCTTTGATACTGATACTTTTATCCAACTGTAAGCTATGAAAAAATTTTCCATAATCATAAGTATTATACTGGTCTGTACAGGCTGCTTACTCATACTGGCGATAGCTCTTTCGACAGGTGCATCGCACATAACATTGCTACAGGCAATCACAGGCACTGACTTCGTTGCAAAACAAATAATTATGCTGCGTTTTCTTAGAGTACTCATGGCATTTTTTGTTGGTGCTGCTCTGGCAGTGTCAGGCTGCATATTTCAGGCACTGTTAAAAAATCCACTGGCCGAACCGTATACACTGGGTGTATCAGGTGGCGCAGCGTTTGGTGCAAGCATTGCCATTATTACTGCATCTGGCGTAGTTTCGGTATATGCATTTATTGGTGGTGTGTGTACTGTGGTAGTTATTTTCTTCATTGCTAAGGCAATGCAGTTTCATCCCACAGCAATTATTTTAGCCGGCATATCATTAGGCTTTGTGCTTTCATCGGGGGTACTGCTTGTATTTGCATTTGCAAAACCCGATACCATACACAAAACGCTGATGTGGCTCTCTGGCGACCTGTCAATGGCTCACTATGAACATATCACACTGTATTGCATGAGTATACTGGTGCTTACAACAATGACACTTTTTTTTCATCGGCATTTAGATATCATATCATTTGGTACAGGGTTTGCCACAACCCATGGCATCAGCACAGTTCATATAGCTATTCTTTTCTGGATAGCATCACTTGCAACAAGCATCACCGTGGCCGCAACTGGCATCATTGGCTTTGTTGGGCTCATTGTGCCGCATGCAGTGCGCAGTATAAAAGCCAACCACGCATTTCTTTTGCCGGTATCAGCAATTGCTGGCGGCACCACACTGGTACTGGCCGACACCATTGGCCGAAGCATCGTCATGCCCTATGAAATTCCATCAGGCATTATTACTGGATTCTTTGGCGGGATATTCTTCCTGATTCTTCTATTAACACGAAGAGACACAGTATGAGTTTATTTGAATTCACCAACATACAGGCTGGTTACAGAAAAATTCCTGTGCTTGATATTCCGCGTTGTACCATTAACACTGGCGATTTTATTGGCATCATTGGACCAAACGGTGCAGGTAAATCAACACTGCTGAAACTGCTTGCACGCATTTTAGCCCCCTTATCAGGAACTATCGCCTATAAAAAACAAAATATTACAACCATACCACACACAGTATATGCAACACAGGTATCATCAGTAACTGATATTGAACGTGTGCTTCCCTACACGGTGGAGTCGTTTATTGCGTTAGGCAGGTTTCCCCATGCTACGGTTACAGGTTTAAAAGCACATGATTACAAAGCAATTAATGAGGCCATGCAGTACTGTAACGTACAACACTTACAACAAAAAAAGCTTACCGAGCTTTCCTCAGGTGAACTGCAGCGTGTTAACATTGCCCGTGCGCTGGCTCAGAGTACTGAGTGCATTCTACTGGATGAACCGGTATCGCATTTAGATATACATCATGCTATTGCCATCATGGATATCCTGCGCAAGCTCAATGAAAACGGCAGCACCATCATTGCCATACTGCACGATATCAATATTGCATCTGAATACTGTAGCCGCATCATTGGCGTTAAAGATGGGAAGATATTTTTTGATGGGAAACCACAAGACTGTATTACCTATCAGAATATTGAAGCGCTGTTTGACTGCGTGTGTCTTGTGTATACAAATCCAATCTCAGGAAAGCCATACGTGTACCCTGTACCTGAGCACGTTAAACAATAAATCTCTGACCTTTTAATTATCAATTGCAGCGGTAACTTTAGCCAATGTTTGTGCAATTGCGTTAATCTGAATTGTCAATTCATTCATCTGCATGGTTCTATCTGCCACTATCTGGGCTACATCCGATAGTTTCTGTATGGATGACACACTCTCATTCATGGATGACTGCTGTTCATTTATTGCCATGAGTATTTCATGGGAAAGTGAATCAAGCACATCAGCCTGACGTTTTACATCTTCTATAGCCTTTTGCTGATTGCCTATTGCATTACGCACCTCATTGATGTTTGACTTGCTGGCACTTATAATGGCAATCATGTCATTCAATGCCTTCTGCGTATTTTGCATGATGGAAATACTGCTGGTTATATCCTGATTAATGCGTGCCAGTTGCGATGATATTTCCTTTGCATTATCCGAGGTAGCCATTGCCAATTTACCAATTTCATCAGCAACAACCGCAAAACCCCTGCCATATTCACCAGCCCGGGCTGCTTCAATGCTTGCATTTAACGAAAGCAAATTGATCTGATCAGTAATGTTACGAATAACTTCTAGAAATGAATTAATGGCACCACCGCTTTGGGTTACTATATCCATGATATGTGATAATTCATTTAAACTTGCTTCTGTTTTTTTTGAATAGTCAGTTATACTAACAATATTATTCAACATCTGTTCGCCAACAGTTATTACATTCTTCTGTATCTCAATGAATTCATGGATCCTGTCTTTCATCAATTTTGTTTCATCTGTTTGTTTGATAGTATTTTTGTAAATAAGTTCAATTGCCGAGGTTTGTTCTTCGTACATTGATGAAAGCTCTTCACTCATTGTAGCTTCATCATTTGCCACATCTGAAAGAACAGCGCTAATTTCAGTTTGATTCTGGCTTACATCAATAAGCGACTTGTTTACAGTTTTAGCTTCATTAACTATCTCCTTTAACTGATCAGCTTTAGTTAGTGCATTTTTTTCATTTTCCAGAGCCGTAAATGCAAATCGTTGTAAATTCCGTAATACAGCAACAGTTATTGCAGTAAAGCCAATAAGCATAACGATCTTGCCAATTTCATCATCAATGACGATATGCCCCCATTCTGAACTACCTGAAATAACCGGCATGTGCATAACAAAAATACCAATAATAACCAGTACACTGTATTCAACCGTAGCCACGATACCGGTGAGGATTGTTAAAAACCGATCATTCTGAAACAACGTTAACATGATAAATAAAAAGTATGCCTGGAAAGCTGCTCCTTCATTAATCATCAGGTGTGGCTTTGCAGTAGCCAAATGAGAAAGCTTGAGAATAGTTGGTATGGATATTTCAAAAAGTACTGTACCAAATTTAATAATTTTTGAGTAAAATACCGAAGATACCGATTGAATGTTCACAATTGAAATAACTGTAAATATAGTAATGGTTATCAGATAACTTATATTAACAATTGCAGGATTGTTTGGAGCTGCTGATACAACAACTAAAAATAAAATAATTGCAACAACAATCCGAATCTTATTTGCAGTTTTTCTGCCTTCAGCAGCAATAGCATCTATAAGATTCATTATCAATTCTCCAGAATAATATGATCATAGTATTGGGACGTAATGAGCAGACGCAATGATAAAAATAATCCCAATACGAGCAGACGCTCGTTAAATACAATCCTATACAATCGCTATTGTAAGTCAACACATAAAATTACAGCAACATATATACTTACCATTTTTTATTTTGCAAAGATATAGTTTTTATAATATGTAGAAATGTGTTGCTATTACAGCAACTCAACACCCACTCTCTGTATGTGATCTAACAGATTCTTATTTTTAATTTTGTGTATGTTTATAACATCAAAATAATACGGTACATTAAGTTCTTCATTAAGGCAATAGCTTACTCTGGTTTCATTGCCATCAATGGCAATATCTATGTCGCTGCCTGGTTTATTACTACCTTTTGCGCGTGAACCAAACAATATACATCGTGTTACACCGCATGTAATCAATGCCTCTCGTATTCGCTGTAACTCATCATCTGTTAATCCGTACATACCTTATCCTTGAATGTATCATATAATTTTTCCAATAACGGATAATATTCATTTTTTATTTTATTATACACTTCATTGGCTATATCCTCATCATACGTATGTACTGTTAAATTTCTATCCATAAGAGCATCAAGCCAGGTTTGCCCATTATCTATTATTCCAATAGAATATGCAGTTTTTATAGCATCACGAGGTGAATGTATATCATATCCAATATATTCACAGTAATCTTTTAAAAGCTTCCAGGATAACTCAAATGTTATTTCAAAAAACTGAATAATACCTGCTTTTTCCAATATAGTAGGATTCTGGACTTTTAAAGAATCCTGCAATAACGCAAATGACTGAGAATAATTATGAAATCGCTGTTTATACCTGATATCCTGCATACTGTTATCGTGTCAAAGTTAACTCTATGTTCTTATAATATATTTTACATAGCTTTGTCAATTATTATCTTAAATATATCATGCTGGCATTAATATAATATTTTTTAACAATCACCCAATACCAAAAATCAAATAAATTTTTTATTGACACAAATCCTTATATCAATTGCTATTACCATTGCTTTACAAAAAATGTAAAGCAGGAGGAAGTTGGGTGTAAATCCCACGCTGACCCGCAACTGTGATTCCCGGAACTCCGGGATAAGCCAGACACTCCTTGTAGCTGGAATTCCTCGAGGATTGGGAGCCAGTTAGCATCAAAGCAATTTGATTCTAACACTCCGCATGCCTCAGAGCATGCGTTTTTTATGTAGCTTTCCGGTTTCCCGCCTCCTCATTCCAGTACCAACTTTCATAACTTGCGAGGAGGTTTTTATGTTTAAATTCAAAATCCTTTTTTTCACAGCAGTATTGGCGATAGGCCCCGCTGTCTTTGCCCAGGAAGAAACACCCCTGGAAGATGTTGTTATCAGTGCTTACAAAAGCACCATCACCTATGGGCAAAGTTCTTCTGTAAGCATCATTACCAGCAAAGATATTGAAGCAGGAGGCTACCGGTTTGTAAGCGATGTTCTGCAAACAGTTCCGGGACTAACGCTTGTGCAAAATGGGACCTTAGGCGGTACTGCAAGCGTATTTATCCGCGGTGCAAAGACCGGTAACACAGTAGTGCTTATTGATGGCGTAAAGGTTTTAGACCCGTCAACTATCGAACATACGTTTGATTTTGGGACCCTTACCACCGACTCCATTGAGCGCATTGAGATTATCAAAGGACCCCAGAGTGTACTGTACGGCTCAGATGCAACCGGCGGTATCATCAACATTGTTACAAAGCGGGGTCAGAGCAAGCCTCAGGTTACTGTAAACCTTTATGGTGGCTCATACTATACCACACAGCTTTCAGCAAATATTTCAGCCGGCGATAGTTCATTCAATTATTCTTTTACTGCCGGGCAGCTTTCCGCTCAAGGCTATTCACGGGCAACAAGGCCTTCCACAGCAACAACCCCGTACGATGATGATGGGATGTATCAACGCTATGCAATGGGTAAATTTGGCTATACACCATTTACTGCATTGAGCATTGATGCAGGCTTTGCAGTAAAAGAAACAGACCTTGATTTAGACGATTATGCTCTTATAGATGATGCAAACTCCTACGAAAACCGTAAAGAGATATCCGCATACACACAGCTTGAACACACCATTACACATTTTTGGAAACACAGCGTAAACGCAAGTGTATCTCAAACGATACGCTCATACGATGATTTTGACGATGATGGTAGCGGTGGTTTTGCTGATTTTGGAGCGGATAACCGTTACACGGGAACTATCGCCCATACTGAATGGCTACACACATTCACACTGAAAGATATAAATACGCTGAATCTTGGCATCAGTTTTGAAAAAGAATATTCAAAAGTTCAGGATTACCTGGCTTCATCAAAACTTACCAATGATACGTATGTCACTGGCTTTTTTGCTCAGGATCATGTAAATGTAGGTAAAATGTTTTATCTTACCGCAGGGGTCAGAGCCGATAAAAACAACATCTTTGGCTGGCAGCAAAGTTACACAGTATCACCGGCTGTAGTTATACCTACAGTAAAAACCAAACTCAAAGGCAACTGGGGCAAAGGCTACAAAGCACCCAGCCTGTATCAAATCTACGGTGATGGCGGAGTATATGTTGATGAAAATAAAGATTTAAAACCCGAAGAAAACACAGGATATGATGCTGGCATTGAACAACCATTATTTGATATACTTACTGTTGGTATTGCTTATTTTAAAAACAACTATCACAATATGATAGACTACGATTCCAGCACCTGGCCGGGAAAATATGTTAACATTGGCAGGGTTACTACCAATGGCTGGGAAGGATCGTTCACATTGAAGCCTGCTGAGGCTCTGACCCTTGGAGGTGGATATACGTATACAAAAGCCATAGATGAAAGCACTGATAAGCAGTTATTACGCAGACCAAAACATCAGGGCTATGGCTCAGTGACTATTAATATTGATTCATTTGCCATATCGCTTATCGGTACATATGTTGGTGAGCGTATGGATTCGGGAAATCAGACATTAAGAAAATACATGAAAACCGATATTGCTGCACAGTATGCTCTGACCCCACAGCTTACCATACAGGCAAAGGCTGAAAATATCACCAACAA
>Ga0067045_1031823_pt1 | contig 11370 bp, 10 predicted proteins | sample TerdegcTABiofilm_FD_59184 | JGI IMG/M metagenome (GOLD analysis project Ga0067045, IMG submission 59184) | Combined Assembly of (Gp0054472, Gp0054536) Wastewater bioreactor microbial communities from Singapore -Terephthalate degrading...
CACCTGCCGGCCGCCGATGTGGCGGATCAGATCATTGAGGGTGATGTACATCCGCTTGCCGCTGATGAACCCGTGGCGCTCCAGGTCCGCTTCCTCGCCGGAGAACCAGATGGCCTCCTGGGTCACGGGCACCCGGTGCAGCTTCGCGAAAGCCGGCGAGCCCTGCTCGGGCATCTCAAACACGTCCGCAAGCACTGCGGAGCCCTTCTCATTGGCCACGGTGACGGCGATAGGGCCGGTGCTGATCAGCAGCTCGCCGGCCTTCTCGGCGTCAATGCGCAGCACATGCTCGCCGTCGCTCAGCTTCGCCGTGTCCAGAAGCAGAGCCGGGCTGGCGGCGTCCGTGGCGAGTTTCAGCTCGCCGTCAACGAAGAACCGCAGCTTGTCGCAGACCGGCCTCAGCGGATGCGGGCTGACCTGCAGGGAGCCACGCACGAGCGGCCCCCCCGACGACGGCAGAATCGGCTCCGCGCACTCCAGTCTCACGTCCAGCGCATTGCCCGTGGTGAGGACTTTCGTGTCGCCCAAGCACGGCAATACAAGACCGATTGCACACAGACAAAGTAGCAGTCGCGTTGGCACGGTCGCTGCCCTCCTGCGAGGTCCGGACGGGAGATGGATTGGCCAAGGCTACAAGCATGGAGTATAGCACAGCCCGAAAACGGATGTCAAAGCTATCGGGACCCTCCAGCCGATCCGGGGCCGGAACGAACAGCGGGCATGCGCCCTCTGTCTGCCGCCCCATCCACTCCTTCGCATCCCTCGATACCGGCCCGCACTGGGCCGGGGCGTCTTTCAGTCAACCGCATTTCTCCACCGGGCCCTGCTCCGCCTTCACCGGTTTCGGCGCAGGCGCAACAGGTCGCAGCACCTGGCTGATCGGCGGCGCTGGCGGGGTCCAGTTGCGCGGCTTCGAGGACCACGCGCGCTTCACCGGCGCTACATACAGCGGGATGTACTCAAGCGTCCGCACCCCGAAATGGCTGGCGGCGGCGGCATCTGTACCGAAGCTGATGTCGAAGCGGTGCTGGCCCTTCACCGCGCTGCCAGTGTCCTCAACAATCAGAATCGCCTCAATCGGCGCTCCCATCCAGATCACGCTCCCAGGTCCCCAGTAGCGCGCATCTGCGGCGCAGATGCCCCGGCGAACCCGAGTGCCCCACCGCGTCGTGGGCCCGCCACCGTCCGGACAGTTCGAGGAGTACGCGGTGCAGCGCGCCTTGCGAGGCTGGTGCTTCAGGCCCTGGCAGAGCAGGGACAGCCGCCATTCGGGCTGTTCGCCGAAATCCCCGCGCCAGGTCTTCACGATCACAGGGTACAGGGGGTGGGTCGTGTCGAGACCCGCGGGAAACTCGAGGCTCGGGGTGAGGATGAGGGGCTTGTCCGGCGCGGCGATTCCCGATGGCGGCGCAATGCCCGTCGCCCGGGCCACGGGCAGATCCTCGCCGGAAGCGGGTGCCCCCACAAGGGTCCACGCCGCGATCAGCGCGGCGCAAAGGTACAAGTATCTGGTGGTTCGTAACATGGCAAACGGCTCCCATCTCGCAGTCTGTAGTGTGTGCAGCTCCTCTCCCCGCACCCACACGGCAATTCCCATTCCCGGCAAACAGCCGCATTTCGCGGCGGTCTACCGCGTCCCAGGGTCAGCTAAGGGACGACTACGAATGAACGGGAAAGAGTGTGGATTTGCAGCAAGGGAGAGGTGGTGACTTCAACCGCTGCGATTCACGGCGGCTCGATCGGTCACCTCGCGGCTGGACGCGCACCGGTCCTTCCGCCATCGTCGCGCGCAAGGGCCGGCCGAATGTCCCCCAATACTGTTAGCCGATCTTTTCAGGCAGACATCCTTTCGTGATCCGCGGCTTGCCCAGCCGGGCAACCCGGCGGGCAGAACAGAACCCGGAGATCACTCAGCGGGGCTCCGACCGGAGCCCCTGGATCCTCCGGGCCGGGCCGGTGAGTCCTCAGCTGTCGCGGCGCATCTCGCCGGTGACCGCGTATTCTGCCTGACAAACGGGGCATGTGTCAACATGCGTGCCCCCACAGTGCAGGCAAACGCCGTCCATGTCCTTCTGGTCCTCCAGCGCCGCCATCACGAATTTCTCTAGGCAACGCAGCAGATCGCACGACGCCGGAGCGCCGAGTCGCGACAATACGTTGTCAATCGCCTGATTGCGTGCCTCTATGACCTGCCGGGAGAGAGCTTCCCCTTCCGGGCTCACCTGCAACTGTACGATGCGCCGATCCCGTTCGTACGCGGACCGCGTGATGTAGCCCTTCGCCTCGATCCGCTCCACCAGCTTCACGGCCGCCGGGTGGCTGACGTCCAGTCCCTCCGCCAGGTCCTTGATGCAGCACATGGGGTGAAGGTAGATGAACTGGAGCCCCTGGAACTGGGCTCGAGAGATATCCTCCCCCACCACTGCCGCGAGTGCCCTAGCGGTGATGATCTCATCAATAACATTGCAGAATAACCGGCAGAGCCTGTCTGCCTTGTTCGCATCGCCGGACATATGGGCCCCCAGTGGAGAATTGGCTGCTGTCATGTCGGAAGCGTAACATACCTTTACGTTCTGAATCAAGCCAATTCGCGCCAGTCAGGGCGAACAATCGCCCGCACAGACCCGCCGCTGCCCGCCCATTTGACACTTTCGAGGGCGCGGACCTATAATCCTCCGCGCAGTCTCGGGTATCCGGGAGCCGATAATGTCCGCACCATCCGCGGCGACGGGGAGCCACCCGTCGCTTTCAACTTACCTGACCCTCGCCACCGTACCCCTCATCTGGGGCACGCATTTCGTCGCCCTCAAAGTGGTGTACGAGGATTACACGATCTTCGGCATGCTGAGCATGCGCTACATGCTCATGATCGCGGTGTTGCTGGGCGCGGTGTGGTTCTTCGAGCGCGACATGCGCTTTGCCCTGCGCGATCTTCCCTATCTCGCCATCTTCTCGCTGTTCATGGTGGCTATCTACCAGATCCTGTTCGCCTTGGCGATCCGATGGGCAACCGCCGCCGAGAGCGCACTGCTCATCAGCACCGCCCCCATCTTCTCCGCAATCACCGCCGCCGCGCTCGGCTGGGAGCGTATCAGCCGCAGGCTCGCGGCCGGGATCGCCCTCGGCTTCCTGGGAATCTTCGCCGTTATCTACGGGGGGCAGGCGGCCACCGCCATCCCGGAGCACGCCACCCACGTCAAGGGCTGCTTGGTCATGCTGGTCGCTGCAGTCATGTGGGCCTGGTATGCTGTGCTCGCCCGGCCCCTGCTCGCGAAGTACTCGCCCCTGAAAGTCACCGCCTACTGCCAGACCCTGGGCGGCCTTGCCATCATCCCCATCGGCCTTCGCGAGGCCTTCACTGTCACTCCCCAGGTGGTGGCGGAGCTGGGCGCATCCGAGCTCTTCAGCCATCCCTTCTGGGTGCTGTTCGGCCTCGTATACTATGCCTGGTTCTCCGGCGCGTACGCCTTCACCGTGTGGTACCGTGGGGTTCGTGCTCTAGGCTCCGCGCGCACCATGCTGTTCCAGTTCTGCGTTCCCGTGGTGGGTCTGGTTGCCGCAATCGCCATCCGCGGCGAATACCCCACATTCCTGCAGTGGATCGGCGCGGCGGCTACCCTTTGCGGCGTGGTCTTCGCCGCGCGACGTCCGGCAAGCACTCCCCCGGCGTCCGAGACAGACACGACTGATGAGAGAGAGGTTCTCGATGCAGCTGACGCCGCTTCCTGAGGTGCTGGAGCGCTTCCGCACAGGCGGTTTCGTCGCTCTGCTCGACCGGCCCGACCGCGAGGGCGAGGCAGACCTGCTCCTCGCCGCCCAGTTCGCAACCGGCGAGAGGATCAATTTCATGCTCACCCATGCCCGCGGTCTCCTGACCCTCGCGATCAACGCCGAGCGCCTTCGCGAACTGGACATCCGCATCATCGAGCCACGCTACTGCGGCGACAACGTGCCCGCCTTCACCGAACCCGTGGACTACACCCCGGCGGTCACCACCGGCGTCTCCGCTTTCGAGCGCGCCGCCACCATCCAGGCCATCATCGACCCCTCCACCCGCGCCGAGGACTTCATGCGGCCCGGACACGTCTTCCCCCTCGCCGCCAATGCCGGAGGCCTGCGCAAGCGCGGCGGCCACACTGAGGGCGCCATCGCGCTGGCGCAAATGTGCGGCCTGTACCCCGCGGTCTGCATGTGCGAGGTCATGACCCCGGAAGGCCACATGGCTCGGGGCGAGCAGATCGCCGAGTTCGCAGCCCGCATGGGCATAGCCCTCGCCAGCACAGACCAGCTGCTAGACGCCCTCGACGCCGCGGGAAGCGAGTAGCCCTCGGGGCCGCCGGGCATTGGTTAGCCCGATGCCGCTGTCTCGCCGTGGGTGCCACTGCTTCCGGCAGAGCCGAAACAGTGCTTCCGGCAACACCGCACGGGCGCGTTCAAGTCTCGCGGCTATCGGCGCCCGGCCTCGTCGCTGGCTTGGGTTTGCTCAAGTCCTACCTGCGGGCCTCCTGCCTCACAGCCAGCCGTGGGGTGTCGGCGTCGTCCAGCCGACGGGCCCCACGGGATCGGCAGCGTTACGTGGCCAGCCGTGGGTGCCACTGCTTCCGGCAGAACCGAGGCAGTGCTCCCGGGAACACCGCACGGGCGTCACGGAGGTAATTGCACTTCGTCTCATCGCTGGCTTGAACGCATTGCGACCTTCCATGCCGGCCTCCTGCTCCGCAGCCCGCGAAGCGGGCGGCACAAGATTAGCCACGGGTGGAGTGGAGCGAAGCGGAACGGAACCCGTGGATTCCGGCCCGAACCTGCTCCTGAGCCCCCGAAGGGGGCGGCACTACCATGCAGCTTCTGTTGCCCCCTGTCGGGCGCTTGTGGAGCTCTTTGTCGCGTGTTTCCAGGGACTGCATCCGGCTTCGCGGGCCCCGAGGCGACGGCACCGGCCTGATGCATTGCGGCGCTTGATCGATGGTGGGATCGTGCCAGAATGATAGGCCCCACCCACTTTTCGCGGTCAGGCACGGCAAGCACAGGGTCGGACTCGATTTTGTGGGTAGATTGACGTTTCATGCGGCTTTTGAGGCATCATTCAGGCGTTGGTACTCGCCGTTGAGTAGTGCGCAGCGGATCGCCAGGACCGCGTCGGCACCAGATTGCGTCCAGCGCATCCCCGCGCGCTTCAGTCGATGGCCAACCACGGCTTTGCACGCTGCTTCTACCGGCCCGCTGCCGATCATCATCCCTCGCGCCCGGAACTGCGGGTACTGCATGCGCTTGCGGTGCCGAGTGAAGTATCCCGTCTCGATGCGTATCAATTCGGCTGCTTCCGGCGTCGGCGCTTTCATTCGTCTCAAGGAACGCAGCAGGCTGTTCGGCCCGGTCTCGCGCAGCTTCCGGCAATGCTCTCGAGCCCAGCGATCGCCGGCTGCGCTGCGGTCTGAGTACAACTGCCGGCGCAGCGTCCAGATGTGCTCGCAGGCGTGCCAGTAGTCCACGATCTGCGTGGCGCGCGGGAAATGGTGGGCTGCCAGATTCCAGATCCACTCCGCCCCGTCCCCGATCACCACCTGTTCGTGTGCCTGCTCCACGCCCCGCAGAACTGCCGCCGCATACATCCGCTCCCCGAACTGCTCCGCGGTCTCCTGGGCCGCCACGTAGTAGCTGTCCGCGGCCTGATCGATCCCTTCCGCGTCCGGTTCCCCACTGTAGATCACCCCCGCTTTCATCTCATGCCAATCCCCGTCAATGTGGACGTGAGTGCCATCCACAGCCACGTACAGGCGTTGCACCGCTTCCGGGAGCAAGGGCAGCACATCCCCATCGAACACAGCCGCGCGTGTCTGCTCATCTTGGGCGCGCAGGTTCGGACCCAGTTCCGCGCTAATCGTCTCCGCGCAGCTTTCCACGATCTTCAGCCCCGTGGTCAACTCCAATAGCTCCCGTGTCTCCGCATACGTCAACCGCCCCACGAACTGACCCACTAACGCCTTCACACCGGGCGTCCACTGCAGGCCCGTCAGCCCCTGCCGAGCATCCCACGGCGTCTGCCCGCTCTTGCAGTGACGGCAGTAGTAATAGGCCCGAGTGATCCGGACCGGACCGGCCAGAGTCTGGATCCACTTCGGGCGGTAATCCTTGAATGAAGCGCGACGACCACACGAGCACGCGACGCTGCAGCCATCGTACGTCGCACCACCCGCGATCTGCTGCATCCCCTGTTCCGCGACGACTCGCGACACCTGGCGGCCCACCGCAACCGCGAACTCTTCGGCTTCAGCCATGCTGTCAACCGACAAATGCTTCTCGCACCAGTCACGCACACCAGCAAGCAGGTCATTCAACTGTTCGGCAGGAACCATCACTGGTCACCTCTGCATCGGGCTGGATTGGTCTCACAACCGTCAGTTCTCGATGCGGAGGTGACCTCCCTGCAACAAAGACCGCCAACCCGATACACACCCACCCACTTCTCGCGGTCAGACCCGCAAGCACACTTATTCTTGCATCTGCGCGTCTCTTGTGCTATGGTAACCTCTCGCGACTGACCTGTTGACTTGCCGTAACGTACCAGCGGAAGGGATAGATAGCTGTGGCGAAGGTCTGCGAAGTCTGCGGTAAGAAGCCCTCGGTGGGCTGCAATGTGAGTAACTCCTACAGGCACACCAAGCGCCGCTGGATGCCCAACCTCCAGCGTGTGCGCGTTCAGACCGCTCAGGGAAACACCCACATGAAGGTCTGCACCTCCTGCATCAAGGCAGGGAAGGTCCGCAAGGCGGTCTGACGCCCCGACATGAAGCATGTCCGCGCGGCCGGGGTGTCCCCCCCGGCCGTTGTTGGTTGTGCTGGCGGTTACTGGCCTCATGCATGGGTACGGAGGGAGTGGCGCAGATGTCCGAGTCAGGCCCCGAGTCCCGGACTGGACAGACCCTCACGCCTGCCCGGGACGTCTCCGCTGGCGACCTGCCCGCGTCGTGTCCCCTCTCCTGCAGTCATCCCTTCGTGATGGGCATTCTGGGCGGTGCCTGCGTCGCGCTGGGAGCTAGCCTGCTCGTGGCAATCCAGACCGGCGCACCCGGAGGCTACGGGATCGCCGCAGTCCTCGCAGGCCTGGGGCTCGCCGCCGGGCTTTTCCTCGCGAGCATCGGTCGTTGCGCCGTCTTCGCCGGCACCCCCGCGCCCTTTCTCGCCTGGTTCCGTGCTGAGATGACCACCGAGCGCCTCGCTTCATGCCTCCTGAGCACACTCCTGGGCAATGCAATCGGCGCTCTCGTCGTGGTCTGGCTCGTCTTCCTCGCCGGCCAGTACGCTCTTGCAGACGCGCAGGTCGGCCAGACCGCGCTCGCCATCGCCAGCCAGAAGTGCGCGCTCCCCTTCGTCTCAATGCTCATCCGCGGGCTCTTCGGAGGCGCGCTCGTCGCTCTCGCGCTCTGGCTCGCCGCAGGGGCCCGGACCCTAGTTGACCGGGCAATCGCCGTCAGCATACCCGCGGTCCTTCTGGTCTCCTGCGGTTTCACCCATTGCGTTTCCGATCTCTACCTGGTCCCCATGGGCCTCGCGATCCAGACCTGGGAGGCGGTCCCCGCGGAAGGCTCGGCCATCACTCTCGCCGCGTTTGTGCTCCGCGTCTTCATTCCTGGCGCGATCGGCGGGCTCATCGGCGCCGGGTTCGCGGTGGGTGCCCTGCAATGGGCGAAACATGCCCGCACCGCCGCACCTTGCGCGGACACGCCTCGCCCTCGCAGACGAGTGCCGCGGAGCGACACGACCCGCGCCCCAGGCCCACACGGCACACGCCGCCGGGTCCGTCCGCGGCTGGACGACGACGAGACTTCCGGTCCTCCGGGGACCTGAGCCCGAACCCTCATGACTCAGCACAACCCGCCAACCGTGGCGTTGAAGACCCTTGGCTGCAAGCTGAACCAGTTCGAGAGCGAGCAGATTCGCGAAGAACTGGTGCGGCTCGGCGCCATCTCAGTCCCCTTCGACGGCCCGGCCGACGTCTACATCATCAATAGTTGCACCGTGACCGCGAAGACCGACCGGGACTGCCGCCGCCTCATCCGCCGCGCGCGCAAGACCAACCCATCCGCGTTCATCGCGGTCACCGGCTGCTACGCCCAGGTGAGCCCGGATGACCTCGCTGCAATCCCCGAAGCCGACCTGATCGCGGGCAACGAGGCCAAGGGCGACCTCCCCGCGACTATCCGCGCGCGCACTGCCGACAGTCTCGCCTGGCCCGCCGCTGTTCGCTTGCCGGCGACCCCCTGCTTCGACCGCAGCACGATGGTGGACGAGTTCGCCGACCACACCCGGGCCTTCCTCAAAGTCCAGGAGGGCTGCAATGCCGCCTGCGCCTACTGCATTATCCCCCGCGCACGGGGCCGCAGCCGCAGCGTTCCCCTCTCACAGGTGCTGGAACAGGCCCGCCGTCTCGTGGATGCCGGCTTCCCCGAGATCGTGCTCATCGGCACCCATCTCGGCCAGTACGGACAGGACCTGCCCGACGATATCGACCTCAGCGGCCTCATCGAACAACTCGCCGACCTGCCCGACATGCGCCGCCTGCGCCTGAGTTCCATCGAGCCCCTGGAAGTGACCGACCGGCTTATCCGGCTGGTCGCCCATCACCCCAAAGTCTGCCGCCACCTGCACATACCCATACAGCATGGCGACGAGACGGTGCTGCGCCACATGAACCGCCCATACGGGCCCGGCACGCTCCTGGATCTCATCGCCCGCATCCACGGGGCCGACCCAGCCATCAACATCGGCAGCGATGTGATCGTCGGCTTCCCCGGCGAGACCGACGAGCAGTTCGAAACCTGCCGGCGGTTCATCGAAGGCCTGCCATTCGGCTACCTGCATGTTTTCACTTACTCGCCTCGCAAGGATACGCCCGCCGCGACCATGCCCGATCAAGTCGACCCGCAGGTGAAACTCGCCCGCAATCACCTCCTGCGGGACCTGTCCGAGCGCAAGCGGTCCGCCTTCGCCGCGACCATGGTCGGCCAGGTTCTCCAGGTAGTCTTCGAGCGCCCCGCCGATGGTCGCGATGGCTGGCTGGACGGCCTGTCGGACAACTACCTGCGCGTCTTCTCGCCAGGTCCATGTGACCTCCTAGGTCAGACGGTGCCTGTCCGGATCGGCGCCTCATCGGGCGAGGTTCTCGAAGGCGCCGTCTGTGCGGACGCTTGATTTGAGCCCCCTAGGGCCGTAAGAACTTTGCCACCAGCGTCAGCCGGTGGTGCGCGCCGTCCGCCTTTCCCCCTCATCCTGAGCGAAGCGACCGCTTGCGGTCGCCAGGAAGGAGGGGGGCAGGGGGCATACGCCAGCCGTCCGCTCGCCCTCGCCCTAGAAGGCGTCTTGCAAGACCCGGCGAAACGTGGTTAAACAGTACACGGTTCCACAAGCCCGCTCCATCTCGGACGACCCGATGCCTCAGTCTCAGCGCTCTCTCAGAGTCCTCCAGGTCATCGCGCCCCACCGCTACTCAGGCGCTGAGCGTATCGCGGTGACTCTCGCCGATGGCCTCCGGCGGCGCGGGCACGAGGTCGTCTTCGCCTGCAATGGCCAGCCCGAGTTCCTCGACGCCCTGCGTGAACGGGGCCTTCCCTGCGAAAGCTCCGGGGTCTACGGAAAGCTGAACCCCCTGCCTCTCGCGCGCCTTGTCCGCCTTGCCCGCAGGTTCCGCGCCGACGTGATCCACACCCATCTCTCCAGCGCTGCCTGGCTGGGGGGCCTGGCCGGGAACGCCGTTGGAGTCCCCGTCCTGGCCCACGTACATGCCCTCAACACCCGCACCTGGTATGGCCGGGCAGACATGCTCGCCGCCTGCTCGCAGGGCGTCAAGGCTCACCTCATCTCCCAGGGGCTGGCCCCCGACCGCATCCAGGTCATCTACAATGGGATCGACATGTCCCGCCTGGAGCGCCTCCGGCCCCTGGCCGACGTGAGACGCGACATGTCCATCACCGACGGCCAGCCAGTGGTGGGTGTCGCGGCGCACCTCACCCCGAAGAAGGGCCAGCGCTACTTCGTCGAAGCCGCGGCTCTCCTGAGTGAGAAGCGACCGGACCTCCTCTGCTACCTCCTCGGCGAGGGCGAGCTGCAGCAGGAACTCGCCGACCTCGCCCGCAATCTTGGCATTGGTGACCGCGTGCATCTCATGGGGTACCGCCCGGATGCCGTAGACCTCATGCAGGCCATGGACATCGTCCTGCTCCCCTCGGTCGCCAAGGAAGGCCTGGGGCTGTGTCTCGTGGAAGCCTCCGCTCTGGGCAAGCCCGTGATCGGCAGCGACGCACCCGGCATCAACGAGGTCATCGAGCCCGGGCGCACCGGCCTACTCGTGCCGCCGGGAAATGCCCGCGCCCTTGCCGACGCAATGGACCACCTTCTCGCCGATCGTGACCTGTGCCGCCGCATGGGGCAGGCTGGACGAGAGCGCGTCGCCGCCATGTTCAACCTCGAACGCATGGTCTGCGAGACGGAGCAGCTCTACTACCGGATCATCGACGAAAAAGCCGCGCGGAAGCGCCGCTGACTTGACCCATCGCTCCACAGTTCACGCCCCAGGAGGCATCCCGTGATTGACCACTCCGCCCCCCGAATTGGTGTACTCGGACTTATGCTGGAGCTGTACGACAGGGCCGCGCCCGACCTGCGCCCCAAGCAGGAGCAGTTCGCCCGTGACGAGCTGATTCCCAGGCTCGAGGGCATGGGCGAGGTCACCTACGCGGGAATCCAGAACACCCGCGAGGGCGTTGCGGCGGCGGTGGATGAGTTCATCGCCGAGGATGTGGACCTGGTCATCACCGTGCACCTGTCCTACGCGCCCAGCCTCATCGCTCTACCCGACCTGCTCCGCTGGTCCGGCCCCGTGGTCATGTGGAACACCCAGAAGCTCAAGGGCATCGGCCCTGGCTTCAGCCACGCCCAGGTCATCGAGAACCACGGCATGCACGGCGTCCAGGACCTCGCGAATACCCTCAACCGCGTGGGCAGGCAGTACGCCGTGGTCACCGGGCACTTCGAAGACCCCGTCACCCTCGCCGAGATCGCCGGCTGGGCCCGTGCCGCCAAAGCTCGCCGCGCCCTGCGCAATGCCCGCATCGGACAGGTCGGCTTCGCATTCCAGGACATGGGCGACTTCGGCGTGGATGAGACCCAGTTCATGGCTCTCGTCGGTCCCCATGTAGTCCGAATGCGCCTGGATGCCCTCGCGGAAGCCCAGGATCAGGCCCCGCTCAGCGCCCTGGAAGACATGCTGCGCGAAGATCGGGAGCGTTTCGACATCGCCCCTGACATCACCGAGGAGGAGCACCTCGCCTCCGCCCGCATCGAGTGGGCCATGCGCAATGTCTTCGATGAACTCGG
>Ga0067045_1031838_pt1 | contig 11370 bp, 12 predicted proteins | sample TerdegcTABiofilm_FD_59184 | JGI IMG/M metagenome (GOLD analysis project Ga0067045, IMG submission 59184) | Combined Assembly of (Gp0054472, Gp0054536) Wastewater bioreactor microbial communities from Singapore -Terephthalate degrading...
ATACTTCCCCTTGTCATTTTTTTTTGCACCTTTTAGTATTTAATCATGAATAGTAAATATGAAAGGTACAGTCGTCAGATTCTTTTTGAACCCTTCGGTGAAAAAGGTCAAGAGCTTCTAAAAACCAAGAAGGTTTTTATAGCCGGTGCCGGGGGTTTGGGGAGTGTGGTTTCCTATTATCTTACCGCCGCAGGAGTGGGAACCTTGTGTATCTGTGATTTTGATCAGATAACTCTATCCAATCTTAATCGTCAGATTCTTCACTCTACCTCCAGGATCGGTATGGATAAGGTTGAATCAGCCCTTCATACCCTCTCGGATCTAAACCCGGATGTGTCTATTCTAACCCTAAAAGAGCGGATTACCGAGGATAATTGTACTGATCTTATCGGGGGTTATGATCTCATCATGGATTGCATGGATAATATGAAAACCAGGCATATTCTGAACCGGGGAGCCTTTAAGCTCTCAATTCCCATGATTCATGGAGGCATCCAGGGTCTTGCCGGCCAACTAACCTTTCTTAATCCTCCCCAAACCCCTTGTCTTGCCTGTATAGCACCGGAATATCCCGACTCCGGGAAACCGATTCCAGTCTTCGGAGCTACCGCAGGATTGATCGGATGTTATCAGTCCTTGGAAGCCTTAAAGTATCTGGCAGGTTTTGGTGAGATCCTTGCGGGCAAGCTTGTTTATTTTGATGGATTCTATGGAGCAATGGAGAAGTTTACCATAACCAAGCTTGAAAACTGCCCGATCTGTGGGCAATCCAGGGCCTAGGGTTACAGGAGGGTTAATAACTCCTGGGGATTCTCCAGAACCTTTGTAGCACCGCTTTTCTGAAGTTCCTCTTTAGATCTGAAACCCCACGATACCCCCAGGGGAATCATCCCTGCCCTTTTTGCGGTTTCCATATCCACATCACTGTCACCTAAGTAGAGGATCTCCTCTGGAGGCAAATTCCAGGCTGATGCAATCTCCAAGGCTTGAACAGGATCTGGTTTTACCGGATACCCTTCCCTAACCCCAAAAACAGGAACAAAGGAGATTTCTGGAAAATACCTGTTAACTGTTAAAAGGACAAAATCATGAGGTTTATTGGAGAGGATCCCCTTTTTTACGCCCCCTTTTTCCAGGGCTTTAAGCATCTCCCTTATCCCAGGATACGGTTCAGTAGTATTATCCCAGTTATTTTTGTACTCCGAATTAAACTCCACATATATTTTTTTAATTATTTCCTCCTCTACAGTCACATCTCCCAGAGCGCTTTTAACTAAATTGACCGCTCCCCGGCCTACGAAATACCTATAGGACTCAAGGGGATGGGTTTTATATTTTCTTTTTTCCAACACCCTGTTCATCGAGTCCGCCAGATCCTGAAGAGTATTTAATAAAGTCCCATCCAGATCAAAAATTACTGCTTTGCCATTCATTTCTACAATTTACCAGAATTATTTTATTTGTACATCCTTCGGGATCTCGTAAAATTATATTTTGCAGGAATCTCATCTGACAATCCACGCTCTGGAAAGAAAATCTTCTTGATAGTTGATTCTCAATAATCTATAGTTATTGAAAAGTATCTAGTCTAGGTCTAAAGGATAATAAATCGGAACAGGGAATATGTATAAAAGAGTCCGTTTTTTTAGTACGGAGGAATCTTTCATCAGAGAAAGTGCCCTGATTTTAAAAACCATAGCCCGGGATTCCCTGCGAAAAAGAAGAACCTTTAATCTTGCCCTATCCGGAGGATCCACTCCTAGGTATCTTTATTCTTGGCTTGGTACCAGCAACTTTATTCCTCGCAGGTATTGGCGGAAAACCAATCTTTGGTGGGCAGACGAAAGGTTCGTTCCTTACAGCAGCCCCTTAAGCAACTATGGTAATTTTCTAACAAGTTTTGTACGTAAACAGCTTTTTCGGGAAAATAACCTCCATCCTGTGCCTACGGATCTTACCTCCCCAGCGGAAGCCGCGATAATTTATGAAAAAATCATACTGGATGCAATAAAAGACGAGGATGGGCTTCCTGTTTTCGATCTTATACTCCTGGGCATTGGTAGTGATGGCCACACTGCCTCCCTTTTCCCAGAAAAAACTATTAAGTCAAAGTCAAAAATAGTTCTTCCTGTCTCTAAACCTAATGTTGAACCTAAAGTATCAAGGGTTTCTCTTTCTTTGAACATAATTAATAATGCCCGGAGCATACTCTTCCTCTCCCTGTACCAAGGAAAAGAGGTAATCATTGATAGGATGATTGGCCATCTCCTGGGTAATGATCCTGCACCCAATTTCCCTGCGGGGGCAGTAGAAGCCAGAGAAAAACTGATCCTCCATATACTTAAGAATGGTTAAGGGAAAAGAGCTTTCATTCTCTCTTTTCTAAAATACTTAAAATGTAACTTTTTCCGTAAAGGGCGAAATTCTCTAGCAATTCTCCTATATGGCTCTCCAGATTTTCTACTGCCTTGATTCCCTTTTCCTCAATTACTGTATCTCTTAACCTTTTAGCTTCAGGCTGTATTGTTAATTCCAGGGATGGATCAGAAACCAGCCTTTTTGGAAAACTTCTCTTTATAATTCTCTCGGTATACCTTGCCTTGGAAGAGGCAACCTTAGAAACTACTGTTCTAGGCAGATCGTCATGAAAAGGAGGTATCTCCCCGGAAGCGGAGGAAAGGATTTTAAAATGAGAATATTCCCAGTTCTCCCTTTTAAAAACCTCCATAAGGGTCTCTCTTTCGAAAAGTTCCAAGGCAAGATGCCGGTTTGAAACCAGCTGAACGGTATCATTGAAGGGTTTTTCAAAGCCCAAAAGGTTTAGAAGATTTATACCGAGCATTTTCACAACTCCTGCCCCCGGTAAGATACGAACATGGTATGGCTGGGAGAGGTCAGCTAGGTAATGGAGTCCCCAGCCGGTAAAACGCCAGCCCCAGTAATCGTATCCCTTTTGAAATGCCAATTCCGCAAGAACTTTACACTGTCTTATTCTTAACTCTGGAAGGGTATTTTTTAGAAAGGGGGCAAAGGCATATATAATTCTCGGTTCATGATAAATACCCATATGTATAGGGGCTTGAGATCCATATTCCAGATTGGGATTTCCGAAGGCCTGTTCCCCAAAGCCGTAATTATCTCCCCAAGGGGTGCCATTGTCTTTAAATAACCCAATATCAAGACCGAAATCCGGTTCATCACTGGCCGTTGCACATACTTCCAGGGGATTAACAGATTCTCCTGGTCTTATACGGAAGAAACTTAGTCCCGAAAGCCAGCCGGTATCGGTAAGAAAGGTTATCTCTTCATAGGCCACCAAGGTTTTATCTCCTGGGTCCCTATAGGGTGGAAGGAAAAGATACAGATTTTGCTTAGCCAGGGGAGACATCCGCAAAGCTTTAAGAAGCCTTTCTACTATATCCTCTCGGTTTCCTGTGGACTTAAAAGAGAGTTCCTTTGGCAAAGCTGGATACCATTCAAGATTTTGTTTTGCCCATTCCTCTTCTTGATCTAAAAGTAATTCAAGATCCTTTTCTACAGAAACAAGGAAGTCCTCCAGCTCCGAAACCGTAACATTCTCTAGGGTTTCTGATCCTGGTATACCTTTAAGCATGGGAAGGGTGATAAGGTAATGAATATCCCAGGCAAAAAGGGGCAAGGTAAAAAATAATAAAAAGATTATTATGATAAATCTTCCAGACACAGAAGGATTTTCTCTTCTCATTTCTCTGCTCCCTCATATTTTCCAGGAATCTCAGTTTAAAACAATTATTATCACGCCAGTAAGCACAATTACAACACTGGCAATAACCTTTAAATTTATTTTTTCTATTTTCTTTAAAAATATAACACTGAAAAGAAGGGTAAAGAGGGAAGACGTGTTCTTTAAAACCGTTACAAGGGAAACAAGACCGCCACGATTCATGGCTACAAGAAGGAGAAAAAGTCCCAGACTATTGCTTAAACCGGAAGCAGCGATAAAGGCAATATCCTTAAAGGGCAGTTTAATTTTTGGTTTGTTTACTCCTTTTCCATTTTTCCAAAGGGAATTGCCGAGTAAGGCTATAAGAGTACCGCAAAGGGCTCCTAAAACAGGACTCGAAATATTATCAAGTCCGTAGCGGTTGAAGATCTTTCCAAAGGAAAAAAAGGTAGATGCAAGAAAGACAAAAATATACCGGTATATTCTTTTTTTTGATTTTAGCCTCCTGCCTCCATCTCTGCCCTCTTCCATACCAGGATTTACCTCTGGTTCCGAAAGGTCTCTTTCGCTCATCAATAAGAGGATTCCACTTATAAGAATTATTGCCCCTAGTGTGGATAGGAAGGATAACTTCTCGCGGAGCATAATCAAAGAAAGAAATATGGTTATCAGGGTTTCACTCATTCTAAGAATGGATGTTCTTGTACCCCCGATCTTTCTTATAGAAAGGATATTAAAAATTCTACCGAGGAAAGGCCCGGTAAGACCTGCTGCAAAGAAAAAGAGAAAGCCCTTCCAGTTATAATCAATAGATTCAGAAAAGAGAAGATTGAAAAGTTCAATAACTCCAAGAAAAATGGTCCCAGAAATAAGATTTATCATATGAGCATACTTGTTGCTCGTTCTTCCTGAACGCATTCCAACCTGCAGGAGAAAATTATTTAATCCATATCCAGCCGCAGAGATAATTGCCAGAATATATGCCATATCTTCAAAATCCTTTTATTAAAAAAAATATTTCTGCTTTCCCAGACAGGGAGAATTTAAACAACACTGTTTATCGTTTTGTAAATTTCAAACCTGAAGAAACCCCACATCCTAAAGCCATCATCTTCAGATTTTTAAGGTTTCCAGGATTCTCTTTTTTAAATTTATAAAATTTGTTTGAAGCCTTGCGATCTCTTCCTGTGTCGCTTTTTCAATATGTACCCCTGCGGTCACCACTACAGTTTGGTTGCTTTTCTTACAGATCTCTTCCGCCAAGGGTACAGCCAGGGCATCGTCCTTATGGGAGATACAATTATAGACAGAGGTCGTACAGCTTATACTCCCATCTCCTGTAAGACTCTCCCTGGGGGTGCTAATGGCAATGGAGCCTAGATGCGAGAGTTCTCCACCACCAAGGTAAAGGTTTATTCCATCCTGGGTCTTAATTATCACTACTTGCAGAGAATACCTGCCGTCATCTACCTTCTCTGTAAAAAGATTTATTAATTCCTTATCCATACCAGTTTTCCAAAAATCAAGATTTCCATCTTATAAATCCTTCGGTTTCGAGGCCGAAAAGATCACACACTCTGCCTATGGTCTGATTAATCATACCCTGCAAATCCTTCGGTTTAGCATAAAAAGCCGGTACCGGTGGCATAATTACAACCCCCAAACGGGCAAGTTTAAGCATATTTTCCAGGTGGACCACATTCAATGGGGTTTCCCGAGCTAAAAGAACCAGTTTTCGTCCCTCCTTAAGGGTGACATCTGCAGCCCGGGAGAGGAGATTATCCGTAAAACCATACGCAATACTTGCCAGAGTTTTCATGCTGCAGGGAGCAATAATCATTCCGTCTCCTTTAAAGGTTCCACTGGCAATCGGGGCAGCAAGATCATCTATTTCATAGAAACTGGAGGATAGATCCTTTAGCTCTTCCATGGTGTAAGCAGTTTCCTCTTTTAAGGTATATCGCCCCCATTCACTAACCACAAGGTGAGTCTCAACTTCCTTTTTCTGCAATTCCTCCAGCAACCTTACACCATAGATTGCTCCGGAGGCTCCGCTTAGACCAACGATCAATTTCAATTTGCCGCCCTCTCCTTCAGTAAATATTGTATTCTAGCATCCTAGATATTGCAATATTTTTCTTAAAAAATCCCCGGTATTTATTCCTAAAGCTGTTGACTCTGTTTTCTTTGTATTGTTCTATCTATATGAATATTATCTCATTTTTATTGAATAATTATACATTATTTTGGACTCATTAAAACAGGAGTAAAAGATGCTTAGCGAAAACAACGGAACTGGACTTGTAACCTTCTACAATGGAGAACGGCTTCCCCTGGAACTTCATAAAGTAAGAGTTGTTCAGAAACTCCATCTTAAACCAATTGAGGAGCGCCTTAAGGCTTTAGAAAGGGGTGGTTACAACTCCTTCCTCCTCAGTACTGAGGATACTTTTCTTGATATGCTTACAGATTCGGGGTGTAATGCCATGAGTGACCAGCAGATATCAGCAATGATGTTTGCCGATGATGCCTATGCTGGTTCCCAGAGTTACTACCGATTGGAAAGAAAAGTACAGGAGATTTTCGGTAAGGAACTTGTTTTACCAGTACATCAGGGAAGAGCGGCGGAAAACATTATCTCTCAAGCTCTGATATCAAAAGGGGCTCATATCCCAATGAATTACCATTTTACCACCACTAAAGCTCATATTGAACTTAATGGAGGAACCATTCATGAGATTTTAACCGACGAAGCATTAAAGATAAAAAGCAACTATCCCTTTAAGGGAAATATCGATATCACCAAACTAAGAGGGATAATTGAAACAAAGGGGGCGGAGAATATTCCCTTTATACGTCTTGAGGTCTCAACAAATTTGATCGGTGGTCAGCCCTTTTCAATGCAAAATTTTAAGGAAGTTAAAAAACTTGCGGAAGAATATAATCTTCTTATTATCCTTGATGCCAGTCTTATAGGTGAAAATGCCTATTTTATAAAACATCGTGAGAAGGAGTATGAATCTTCCTCCTTAAGGCAGATTCTTCTGGAGATGTCCGAGCTTTCCGATCTTTTATATTTTTCTGCCCGAAAGCTCAGTTCCTCCCGGGGAGGGATAATCTGTACTAACAATGAAACTCTTTATGAAAAGATGCGGGATCTTGTTCCTCTTTTTGAAGGCTTTATAACCTATGGTGGAATGTCGGTCCGGGAGATAGAAGCCATGGCAGTAGGCCTTGAGGAAACCCTGGATGAACAGATGCTTTGCCAATCCCCTACTTTTATCGAATATTTTGTGCGTAAGGTTGATTCTCTTAGTATTCCTGTGGTTACCCCAGCAGGGGCCTTGGGAGCCCATATAGATGCTAAAGGTTTTCTTCCACACCTCCCACAAGAAGCATATCCCGCCGGTGCCTTGGTAAGTGCCTATTACCTGATCTCTGGTATTCGAGGCATGGAGCGCGGCACAATCTCCAGTGTTCGAGATGAAACAGGCAAGGATCTATTAGCGGATATGGAATTGATGCGCCTAGCCTTTCCTAGAAGAGTTTTTACTCTTTCCCAGATAGAATATGCTGCGGACAGACTAAAATGGCTTTACGATAACAGAAACCTAATTGGCGGTCTTGAATGGCAGCATGAGCCCAAGGTTTTACGTTTCTTCCTTGGCCGGTTAAAACCTGTAGGAGACTGGCCGCAACAATTAACTGCAAAGTTCAGAAAGGATTTTGGTGGAAGTCTTTAGAATCAATTGTACTTGATCTCACAATCCTGTTTAACCTAGATTAGATTCCTGCGAAATCTTTCTCTGCAGGAATCTTTTTTAACTTAAGTTCCCGCAAAATATAATTTTGGTAGATTTTAATTTTAAATAAATATTTTTTTTCATTCATCCTTGACATGGAGAATTACTTAAAGTATTATATATACCGACGGTCGGTATGTACCTTTGGTCGGTTTTTATTTAGACCAATCAGGAGGAAGAAAGATGCATATAGTCAAGGGATATGATGAGAGAAAAAATGAATTTCTTAACACTGCCATGGGGTTATTCATGAAGCACGGTTACGAAAATACAAGCGTCAATATGATCATAGAAACTGTAGGAGTCTCTAAAGGAGCTTTTTATCATTATTTTAAAACAAAAGAAGATCTTATGGATGAACTTTCCCAGAGAACTGCGGAGGAAGCCATAAAAAATCTTCTCCCTTTAGTAAAGAATTCCCAACTTTCAGCCTTGCGTAAATTAAATGAACTCTTTTTAAAGACCAATGCTTTTAAAGCCCAAAATCGAGAGCTTTTTCTTGCTTTTATGGAGGTCTATTACGGAGATCACAATATACAGCTTCGTAACCGTATGGCCAGGCATTCTATAGAGCGAGTGGTTCCTCTTATGGAGCAGATTATAATTCAAGGGAATTCGGAAGGGACTATGAGGGTTAATTTTCCTAGGGAGACCGCTTTATTTATCCTACAGATTGGTGGATTTATTACGGAAAATTTGATTCGTCGGATCATGAATAAGGAACGACCCGAGGAAAAAGAAAAAGAGATTAGAATTATTCTTCAGGTTTACAATGAATCAGTGGAGAGAATTCTTGGCATTGCGAAAGGATCGCTCCATCTTGTGGATGATTCAATAATTAATTTAATTTCAGGAGTATAGAATGATAGAAGTAAAGAATCTTTTCCATGATTATCAAGGTAATAAAAAACCTAGTGTAAAAAATGTAAGTTTTACAATAGAAAAGGGTACAATTTTTGGCTTTCTTGGTCCCAGTGGAGCAGGAAAAAGTACCACTCAAAACCTCATGACCGGACTTTTAAAAATTCAAAGGGGAACTATAAAATATGAGGGAATACCTATCCAGGAACAGGGACAAGAATTCTATAACAGGATAGGAGTCAGTTTTGAACATCCAAACCTATTTGGTAAATTAACCGGCTTAGAGAATCTTCATTATCATGCGGGACTCTATTCCACAGAAACAGAAAACCCTGCTCAGGTTCTGGATTGGGTTGGGCTTTCCGATGCTGCTAACCGCAGGGCGGCTGCTTACTCTAAGGGGATGAAACAAAGACTGGTTTTTGCCCGAAGTCTTATAAACAAACCTTCTATTCTTTTTCTAGATGAACCAACAAGCGGTCTGGATCCTGGCACAGCCGAAAGAATTAAGAACCTTATAAGAGAAAAAAGGGCAGAGGGGTGCACAATTTTCCTTACCACCTATAATATGCATACCGCAGAAGAGCTCTCTGATCTTGTTGCTTTTATAAATGATGGAGAGATAGTTGCCCTAGATACTCCAAGATCCCTTAAATTAAAATACGGAGAAAAATCGTTTGCTATTGAATACCGAAACAATGGTTCCCTTTCAAAGGAGATTCTCTTTCCTGAAAAAGAACAGGACCGTGGTAGAATAAAGTCTCTTTTAGATTCAGGAGCCGTTGAAACCCTTCACAGTCAGGAAGCTACCTTGGAGCATATCTTTATACAGCTTACGGGAAGGGGGCTTGCATGAAACGGTTTTCTTCCCTTTTTCTAAAGGATCTTATTCTTTGTTTTAGAAATGGGCATGTCTATGTAGTCCTTGCCATAGCCCTATTAATGATTGCTCTAATTCTGTTTATTCCAGAGGAGATAAACACAAGTCCGGGAGAATACCTTTTAGACACTCTTCCAGGTAAACCTTTACGGTCAGAACTTGTAGATCTTGGAGCACGTAAAGAGAGCCTTCCGGAATCAAAGGTGGAATTAGATCGACTCCTTAAAAAGAATCCTAACAGTCTCGGAATTGTTATTACAGGAAATCCGGATAATCCTGATCTAGAGATAATCCAAACCAGGGAGATCCCGGAACAAAATATCAATCTTCTTATTTCAAGTTTGGAATTGGTCCTTGGATCCATGAAGGGAAGAGAGGTTCCGGAACCAAAAGTGGTTTACCTTCGTTCCCAAACCGAAAGCATTCCAAAAAACCTAGCAGGCATTCCTATTTTCCTTGCCTTTGAAGTTGGGATTCTCGGATTCCTTCTTGTGGCAGTTTTCATCTTTCAGGAAAAACAGGAAGGTACTATCAAGGCTTACAGAACCTCTCCTGGTGGTATCAGCTGCTACATACTATCCAAAACTTTGGTGTTCACTATCTTGGGACTGGTGTATGGAATTGTAGTAGTATTAGCAGGGTTGGGATTCAACACCAACTGGGCTGCGGTAATAGCCCTTATCCTTTGGTCCGGTTTTTGTATGACCTTATTAGGGCTTGGTTTTGCAGCCTGGTTTAACAATATATCCCATTGGTTTTTTCCAGGCCTTGCAGTCCTTATTTTGAACATGCTGCCCTTTGTTACTTATATTTATCCTATTTTTAATCCTCCTTGGATGAAGATACTACCTAGTTACCTTCTAGTTTTCGCACTCCAGGAGGCTCTTTTTCCTGCAGGAAATCCAGAGCTGATTACAAAAACCCTGCTTTATGGATTGCTCTGGCTTGCAGGAATTTCAGTGTTTTCTGTTTTCTCTGTCCAGAATAAATTATTAAAGGGAGCATAAAATGAAGAAAATACTATCCCTCATAAAAATAGATTTTACTAATGCCCTTAGGGACAATATAATTGTATATATATTTATTGCTCCGCTTCTAATTGCCGGGGGATTAAGGCTGTTTCTCCCCTCCTTGGAAGGTTCCGTACTCCGGTTTGCTCTTCATACACCCCAAAATCAGGGAACAGCCTATTACAACGACGCTTTGGATTTCCAAGAGAGACTCTCCTCCTTCGGGATTGTTGAAACCTATGAGAATCTTGATAAATTGAAGGAGCGAGTTCTCTCTACAGATTCCGTTGGAGGATTTGTTAGAGATGAAAAGGGAGAATGGCAAATATTGCTGGAGGGCAACGAAGCACCGGAAAGTTTGGAACTAATGCAGTCTATTTACCATAGTATTATAAGTAAAACCAGAATTGGGAACTACACCGTAATTAGGGGAGAAAAACGTTCTCCGGTAATGGAGTATGCCTCCGTAGGTATAATAATGCTCTCTGCCTTAATAGGTGGATTAGCTATCTCCTTTACCATGATTGAAGAGAAGGAGCAGAATGTAACACGGGCTTTCTCGGTAACTCCTTTAAAGCCCTTCCATTACTTTGTAGCTAGGGGAATCCTTGCGGCTCTATTAGGATTCTTTATTGCTTGGCTAGGGGATCTGATTCTAACAGGCTCGCTTTCAAATTTAACCTCCTTTCTACTTGCCCTTTTTTCAGCAGCTCCTCTGCCTCTGGTTATTGTTCTTTTGATAGGAGGTATTGCCAAGAATCAGATCCAGGCTCTGGCGGTTCTAAAAATCGTTATGATGCTCTACTTTGCCCTTCCTTTCTCCTCTATTTTTATATCCAGCACCTGGCACTGGATATATTATCCCTTTCCTAATTACTGGATGTTTCGCACCTTTACAAATCTTTATGTCGCCGGTGGTCAAACCGGAGATTTCCTCCTGGCAGCAGGCATAACCTTTATTACTGGTATTTTATACCTTATAGTCCTGGGCTTGAGCCTGGGTAAACAACTAAAACCCCGATAGAGAAAACTCTGCAGGGTAGAAAGGAGGAATGATAAAAAGCAACCGTTAGCCTGGTAGATTTAGTAAACTGAGCTGGATAAGAACCAGCT
>Ga0067045_1031835_pt1 | contig 11369 bp, 7 predicted proteins | sample TerdegcTABiofilm_FD_59184 | JGI IMG/M metagenome (GOLD analysis project Ga0067045, IMG submission 59184) | Combined Assembly of (Gp0054472, Gp0054536) Wastewater bioreactor microbial communities from Singapore -Terephthalate degrading...
ACCCGGTGGTCAGCGCGCTGTTCCATTTGTAGTCGCCGCCGATGAAGTCGAACTGGTCAGTCAAGGGGTTGGCACTGGTGACGATGTTGCGCCGCGGCCCCTTCATCAACGTCATGTCTTCACGGTTGCTGGAGTTGCGCTGGCTGACCTGGGTCAGGCGGCCGGCGTTGAACGACAGGTTCTCCAGATCCAGCGAGTTCAACTGCCCGCCCTGGAAGGTCTGGGGCAACAAGCGCGATTCGTTGGGTACCAGCACCGGCAACTTGGGCATCAGGGTGCCGAGCTTGAGGGTGGTTTGCGAGACTTTGAGTTTGCCAGTCAGGCCCAGCTCGCTGTAGTCATCCGGGGCCCGTTTGGAGACCGGCCCCTGGGGCAGCAGCCCGGTGACACCAGCGCGATCCGGGCTGGAATCAAGCTTGATCCCCAACTGCCCGAGGGCATCGATCCCGACCCCCACCGGCCCCTCGGTGTACCCCGACTCCATACGCAGGATGAACCCCTGGGCCCACTCCTCGCCTTTGCTTTGCGCAGCGCCGGATTGGCGGAAATCCCGGTTCATGTAGAAGTTGCGGGTTTCCACACTGGCCTTGCTGTCGTCGACAAAGGCCGCCGACGCCGGCGCGCACACCCCGATGACCCCGGCGATACCAGACAACTGAACAATACGGACAGAACGTTTGACGTACATAAGGCTCTCTTTTTTATTGTTGTTGTGAAGCGCACCCGCGCAACCCTGCGCGGGCTCCAGACAGCAATCGCAGCGAATCGACGATTAGAAGTTGCGGCGGCTGAGCTTGAGTACCCAGCCGACAATGCCGACCCGGAACAACAGCACGCAGATGACAAAAATCAGCCCCAGGATCACGTGTACCCATTCCCCCAGCGGGCCGTTGGACAGATAGCTTTGCAGGGTCACCACCACCGTGGCGCCCACCAACGGTCCGAGTACCGTGCCGACACCCCCCAGCAAAGTCATCAGGATCACCTCGCCGGACATGTGCCAGTGGGCATCGGTCAACGACGCCAACTGGAACACCACGGTCTTGGTCGAGCCCGCCAGGCCGGTCAACGCCGCCGAGATGACGAACGCCAATAGCTTGTGGGCATCGACGTTGTAGCCCAGGGAAATCGCCCGTGGCTCGTTCTCGCGGATCGCCTTGAGCACCTGGCCGTAGGGCGAGTGAATGGTGCGCTGGATCACCGCGTAGCCGAACACGAACACCGCCAGCACGAAGTAGTACAGGGTCAGGTTGTTGTTCAGGTCAAACAGCCCGAACAACTGGCCGCGCGGCACCCCGTGCAGGCCATTCTCACCGCCGGTGAACGGCGCCTGGACGTAGATGAAGAACACCAGCTGGGCCAACGCCAGGGTGATCATTGCGAAGTAGATCCCCTGTCGGCGGATCGCCAGCAGACCGAACAGCAGCCCCAGCACCGCCGAGGTCAGGGTGCCGGCGAGAATCCCCAGTTCGGTGCCCAGGCCACTGTAGTGGCTGAGCAAAAAGCCGGTGACATACCCCCCCGTGGCGAGAAACGCCGCATGCCCGAAGGACAGCAGGCCGGCATAGCCCAGCAGCAGGTTGAAGGCACAGGCGAACAGGGCAAAACACAGCAGCTTCATCAGGAACACCGGGTAGATCGCCATCGGCGCCACCAGTGCCACGGCGAACAGGGCCAGGTAGAACCAGCGCTTGCGGCGCGTGGCCGCCTGCTGTCGTTCCAGCACTGCCTGGGGTTGCAGGCGCGCAGCGCCCGTCTTGATCTGCAGACTCGTCATCTTCACGCCTCCTTACCGAACAGTCCTGCCGGACGCACCAGCAGTACCAGTACCATCACCAGGAATACCACGGTGTTGGCCGCCTCGGGATAAAACACCTTGGTCAGCCCTTCGATCAGGCCCATGGCCAGGCCCGTGACGATGGCACCCATGATCGAGCCCATCCCGCCGATCACCACCACGGCAAACACCACGATCAACAGGTTGGCGCCCATGGTCGGGGTCACCGAGTAGATCGGCGCCGCCAGCACCCCGGCAAACGCCGCCAGGGCCGCGCCGTAGCCATAGGTCAGGGTGATCAGCAGCGGCACGTTGATCCCGAACGCCTGCATCAGCTTGGGGTTCTCGGTGCCGGCGCGCAGGTAGGAACCCAAACGCGTGCGCTCGATCATGAACCAGGTCACCAGGCACACCGCCAGCGCCGCGACGATCACCCAGGCGCGGTAGGTCGGCAGGAACATGAAGCCCAGGTTGTAGCCGCCCTTGAGTTGCTCCGGCATCGGGTAGGACGAACCGGACACCCCGAACAGCTTGACGAAAGAACCTTCGAAGATCAGCGCCAGGCCGAAGGTCAGGAGCAGGCCGTAGAGGTGGTCCTCACCGGCGATGCGCCGCAGCAGAAAGCGCTCGATGAGCACCCCGACCACACCTACCAGCAGCGGCGCCAGCACCAGCGCCATCCAGTAGTTGACGCCCAGGTAGTTGAGCCCCATCACCGCGGCGAAAGCGCCGAGCATGTATTGCGCGCCGTGGGCGAAGTTGATGATGCGCAGCAGACCAAAAATGATCGCCAGGCCAAGGCTGAGCAAGGCGTAGAACGCACCGTTGATCAGGCCCAGGAGCAACTGCCCGGACATGACGCTCAGGGGGATACCAAAAATCAAAGTCATGATTCACCACTCGCAGGAAATCCGTGACACCCGGCTGCCAGCAGCCGGGCAACAAGCGTTTGCAGCGCCGCGATCAGCCTTTGGTCAGCAGCTTGCACTTGCTTTCGGATTCCGGGCGGTAGGCCTCGGCGCCAGGAATAGTGCGCACGATTTTGTACAGGTCCCACTCACCCTTGGACTCGGCCGGGGTCTTGACCTGGGCCAGGTACATGTCGTGGACCATGCGGCCATCGGCGCGGACCTTGCCGTTCTTGGCGAACATGTCGTTGACCGGCGTCGCCATCATCTGCGCACGCACGGCCTGGGCTTCGTCGCTGCCGGTGGCCTTGATCGCGTTGAGGTAGTTGGTGGTTGCCGAATAGATGCCCGCCGGCACCATGCCCGGCATTTTGCCGAAGCGTTTGTGGTAGCGCTGGGCCCAGGCACGGCTCTCGTCGTTCATGTCCCAATACCAGCCGGTGGTCAGCATCAGGCCCTTGGTGACATCCAGCCCCATGGCATGGATATCGTTGAGAAACACCACCATGCCGGCCAGTTTCTGCCCGGACTGGGCCACGCCGAACTGGCTGGCGGTCATCAGCGAGTTGACGGTGTCGGAGCCGGCGTTGGCGAAGGCGATCACGTCCGCACCGGAGCCCTGGGCCTGGAGGATGTAGGAAGAAAAGTCGCTGCTGGGGAACGGGTGGCGCACTTTGCCGACCACCTGGCCGCCATCGGCTTCGACCACCTTGGTGATGTCCGCTTCCATCGCATGGCCGAAGGCATAGTCGGCGGTGAGGATGAACCACTTCTTGCCGCCTTCGGCCAGCACCGACTTGGCCGTACCGTTGGCCAGCGCGTAGGAGTCATAGGTCCAGTGGATGTGGTTCGGCGAACAGTACTCGTTGGTCAGGCTCGACGCCGCGGCGCCGGAAATCAGCGCCAGCTTGCCGGACTGCTCGACCACCTTGCTGGCGGCCAGTACCACCGAGGACGCCACCATGCCGGTGACCATGTCGACGTTGCGCTCATCGACCCACTGGCGCACGGTGTTGGCGCCGACGTCCGGCTTGTTCAGGTCATCGGCGCTGAACACCACGATCTTCTTGCCGTTGACCTGCCCACCGAAATCCTCGATGGCCATGTTCAGGGCTTCCAGGCCACCGGGGCCGGACAGGTCGCGATAGGTGCCCGACATGTCCGCCAGGTAGCCGATGCGAATTTCGTCGTCACTGATCTGCGCCTGCGCCGCACCGGCAATCAGGCTGGAAATCAGGATGGCGCTTGCTGTGTGCTGAAAAACCTTCATGTAGTTCACCCACTGTCCGAAGTTATTTTTATTGTTCCAGGCAAAGCGGCCCCGTGCCGTCGAGCCTCAAGACTCGGCGACCTGCGTGATGCGCGGGGTAAAACGGGTTCAGACGCCCAGGCAGCGGTGCAGCAGTTCCTGTTTGGCGTCCAGTTCAGCGGCACTGATCTGCTCGACGATCTGACCGTGCTCCATCAAGTAATGGCGGTCAGCCAACGGCGCAGCAAAACGGAAATTCTGTTCCACCAGGACAATGGTCAGGCCCTTGTGCTTGAGCTTGATCAACACCTCGGCGAGCTTCTGCACGATCACCGGGGCCAGGCCTTCGGTGATCTCGTCCAACAGCAACAGGTTGGCGCCGGTGCGCAGGATGCGCGCCATCGCCAGCATCTGCTGTTCGCCGCCAGACAGGCGCGTGCCCTGGCTGAATCGGCGCTCATACAGGTTGGGGAACATCTCGTAGATTTCATCGAGGCTCATGCCGTCGCTGCGCACGGTCGGCGGCAACAGCAGGTTTTCCTCGACATTGAGACTGGCGAAAATGCCCCGCTCCTCCGGGCAGAAGCCGACGCCCAGGCGCGGGATCAGGTGGGCCGGCAGGCCGATGGTCTCGGTGCCGTTGACCACGATGGAGCCGGTACGGCGACCGACCATGTTCATGATCGCCCGCAGCGTGGTCGAGCGGCCGGAGCCGTTGCGCCCCAGCAGCGTGACCAACTCGCCACGGCGCACTTGCAGGTCGATACCGTGCAGGATGTGCGACTCGCCGTAGAAGGCATGCAGGTCATTGACCCGCAGTTGTTCGAATTCAGGGCTGTGCAGCGCGTTCATGCTTGCGCTCCCTCAACCACCGCTTCACTGCCCAGGTATGCCTCGCGCACCTGCGGGTTGGCGGAGACACTGGCGTAGTCGCCCTCGGCCAGAATCGCGCCACGGGCCAGCACGGTAATGCGGTCGGACAGCTCACTGACCACGCTCAGGTTGTGCTCGACCATCAACACCGTGCGCCCCACCGCTGCGCGCCGCACCAGCTCAATCACCATGTTCACATCCTCGTGCCCCATGCCCTGGGTCGGTTCGTCGAGCAACAGCACACTGGGGTCCAGCGCCAGGGTGGTCGCCAGTTCCAGCGCGCGTTTACGGCCGTAAGGCAGTTCGATGGTCTGGGTGTGGGCGTAGTCGAGCAGGCCCACCTCGTCGAGCATCTGCATCGCCCGCTCATTGAGGGAATCGAGGCTGCTTTCTGGCTTCCAGAAATGGTAGGAATCGCCACGCTTGCGCTGCAGGGCCACGCGCACGTTTTCCACCACACTCATGTGGCCGAACACGGCGGATATCTGGAACGAGCGCACCAGGCCCAAGCGCGCAATCTCGTTGGGCTTGAGGCGGGTGATGGGTTGGCCCAGGTAGAGGATCTCGCCGCGGGTCGGCGGGAGAAACTTGGTGAGCAGATTAAACACGGTGGTTTTACCGGCCCCGTTGGGACCGATCAAGGCGTGGATGTGGCCCTTCTGCACACGCAGATCAACCGAGTCTACGGCGGTAAAACCGCGAAACTCCTTGGTCAGGCCGCGTGTTTCCAAGACAAACTCTGGTGACATGTGGAGCCCTCTAACCTTGATTGTTTTTATTGGTTATGGCGCTGCTGGCACACTGTACTTCCTGTTTACGCTTACGTAAACGTTATGGAATATACAAAAGTCCTACAGGGACTACAGAAACAACTTGTGAGCAAATGTATCAGAGCTGCAACAAATACTGGCCAGTGGCTCAAGCACGGGCATCGGCGGGCTGATCGAGGCCGTATAAACGCGTTTATAAAGGCCTTGCACGCCGTTCATTTCGCAGCTCTTGGCACACGGCCCATCAGGTAGAACTCCGGGTTGGGCGGCGTGCCGGCCAAGGACACCAGGCGGTTGGAGAGACTGAAAAAGGCCGTCACCGCGCCGATGTCCCAAATGTCCTCGTCACTGAAGCCCACCGCCTGCAGGCGCTCGCGCCAGGCATCGTCGAGCGCGCCACCAGCGGCGCCCAGGTGGAAGGCAAAATCGAGCATCAACCGCTGGCGCTCGCCAATCGGCGCAGTGCGGTGGTTGATCGCCAGTTGATCGGCCAACAGCGGGTCCTTGCTGTAGATGCGCAGGATCGCGCCATGGGCCACCACGCAATACAGGCAACCGTGGCGCGCGCTGGTGGCGACCACGATCATCTCCTTCTCTGCCGCCGTCAGGCTCTCGGACTCACGGTCCATCAAGGCATCGTGGTAGGCAAAAAACGCGCGAAACTCCGCCGGCCGGTGGGCCAGCATCAGGAACACGTTAGGGACAAAACCGGCCTTGTCCTGCACCGCGAGGATACGCTCGCGCAGGTCGGCGGGGAGTTGCTCGAGGGTATGGGGAACCGGGAAATGACTGATGCCAGAAGACATGGGACGTCCTTGATCGATGACCACGGTGAGCGAAAGACTCAGGCGCACAACAAACATCAGGACCCGAGCCGGGTGTTACGCAGACCTTACGTTAACGTAAAGGTAATTCTGCGACAACCGGCTTTTTCTTCGGCGCAGGTGTAACGTTTAGGCCTCCAGGCTCAGCGCTGGCTGAGTTTGTCGGCGGGTTTGTTGTCCCGACGCGCTTCGAGCAGCGTCCTGGGCAAGGCGAACCCTTCGAAGCTGCGCTGGGTGATCGGGTTGTTGGCCTTCTGGGCCCCGATGCGATAACGCATCAGTCCATCGGCAATGGCGAAGGTCAGGTCCACGCTGGTGTCGGTGCGTGCGTTGAGGTGGCCCCGACTGAGCAGGCGAAACAGCGACCAGGGCCCGCGATAGCTCAGGCTGGCGGTATTGCCGGTGCTGTGGACGAGGGTCAGTTGGCTGCCACTGACGCTGCCCAGGTTGTTCGGCCAGACCAGGCCAGTACGCTGGGGAGCGCCGTGCTGATAGGGGATCAGTTGGCCGTCGACGCTGAGCAGGCTGCTCAGGCGCGTGGCACTCAAGGCCAGGGGCTCGACGGTCAGTTGCACCGCGAGATGGCCGCGATGGTTGAAGAAGGTATCGCGAATGCGCTCGGATTTTTGCAGTTGCTCCAGCACGTCGCGCCGCACCAGGTAGCCGCCGTGGCTGTCAGAGTAGAGGGCGTCCAGATTGTCCTTGAGGAACACCTTCAAGTACTGATCGTGGAACTGTTGCAGCCTTCCTTGCGGACCGAAGAAGGCTTCGAAGTCTTCCAGCGAAGCATCTTCACCACTGGCCTTGAACGGGTAGCGACCGGCCAGGCGCTCTTGGTAGAAGCTGTAGATGTCGCTGTCCCAGCGTTTCTCCAACTCCCGCAGGGCGGCAATCACCAGCACTTGGGAAGTTTGATCAGCGAGTTTTCTGACCTGCTGATTCAACGGTTCAGGCAGGCCTACCGCGACGCGCTGCAAGTTGGCGATCGGGTCGGCACCGTCCAGGGCAAAGCGGCTGAGCACGGTTTTCAGGGCCGCCTTGCCAGGGTCCGGATTATCGTGGACCGCCTTGGCATAGTCATACACCGCGGTGACGGAGCGCAGGGCTTCTTCGTAGTAGGACGGTCGCTCGCCCTGGGGGGTGATCAGCTCCGCCAGGCTGACGAAAGCCCGGCGAATACCGGCGGCCTGTTGCTGCGCATCCGACACCGGCTCCAGGCTGGTGGCTGGCTGCCCGTCCACCAACGGCAAGGCAGGATAGATCACGGTGTTGTCACGCAGGGTTTCCAGCAGTCGCCGCAGCGGCGCGGCCGGGCCGGTGACTTGTTCCAGCACCGCCACGCCATGGCTCAGGTCCTGGAAATCGGTGACCGCAAACTGGTTCAACGCCCGCCGCCAGCTGTCCACGTAATCGGCGCTGTACAGGGCGCGCAGGCGCTGAGTCAGTACCTTGCGGTCCTCTTCCGAGTAGTCCAGCCGCTGGCGCTCGCCGAGCACCCACTGGTCAATCATTGCCAGGTCGATGATGTTCTGCGTACCCGGCTCGAAGTAGTCCTTGAAGCCCTTGGCGGTGAGCAGCGGCGCCAGTTGCAGGCCACTGCCCTCGCCCTCCTGGGTCTCGAGCAGCGGGCGATACACGATGTCGAAGGCCGGCCCGACCTCGGTGCGCAAGTCCAGGGGATGGTGCAGGCGCTCCAGTGCGTCCTGTTTCAAACTCATGTAGACCCGCTCGGCCATGGGCAACTGGCGCAACTGCTGCTGCACCTGGGCGATACGCTCACGGTACTGCGGCAAGTCGGCGTCGGCGTATTTCAGGGCGTAGTCGAGATGGCGCATCAGATTGGCCTGCAACTGGCCTTGACCGGGATAGGCACGCTGCCATTGTTTGGCAACCCACTCCTGGATGATCAGCGGCCGGCGGTTTTGCCGGTCTTCGAGCATGCGGTAGACCCGCAAGGCTGCCAGTTGCTGGTTGCTCCCGACAGGGGCGGCATTGATCGCGTCCAGTGCACCGCCGGCAATCGCCGGCAAAAAGCGTTTGGACAGCAGTTGCAGATAGGCCTGGTCCACCATCGGCCCAATCGCCCGCCCTTGGTACAGGCCCATGTCGGACAGCAGCGGCCAGGCGTCTCGATAGTCGCCATAGACCGACACCGCGTCGCGGATCTGGTCCAGTGGCACCAGCAGGTTGCGACCGGTGGTGTCGACCTTGGCATCGATGTCCCGGGCACTGAACTCCTGGCTCTTGGCCAAGACGCTGGCCGCCTTGTCGCGGTTGACCGTGAAGTAGAACTGCCACAACCCCACCGCCAACAGGCAACCGAGCGAGGCGACGCTGAACCCGGCGATCAATAGCCGGCGTTTGCTGCGGGCGACCTTGATGTTGTCACCGGCAAGGCCGGCCTCGGGGTAGATCACTTGCTGGAACAGTTGTTGGGCAAAGTAGATCACCGCACCGCCCGCCGGTTTGACGCTCGCCGCCGGTGGCGCCAGTTGATAGGCCTGCCCGGCTTCTTTGACAAAGGCGTTGCTCAGGGCGCCCTGCTGGTAGACCGAGGAGAAATACAGGCCGCGCACCAGGGCCGGAGTGGTGAAGCGATCGCTGCCGAGCATTTCGCCGAGAAAGCCCAACAGCACCGGCCGTAGTCCCGCCAATTGCCGGAGCAACGCCAGCAGCCGGTAACGTTCCTCCAGGGCATGGGCTTGCCCCAGACTGTCGAATACCTGGGCGTTCAATCGCTCGACAAACGCGTCGTAGCGCTGGCTCAGCTCCGCCAGCCAGGCGTCGAAATCCTCTACCGCGTCCAGGCTGAACGTAAAGCCCAGCAGGTCTTCTGAGCGGGTCCGGGACAGGCGCGCGAAGAATTCCTCGAAACCCTCCAACAGGTCGAACTTACTCAAGGTCACATACACCGGCAGTCGCGTGCCCAACTGCCGGGTCAGCTCATACAGCCGTGTACGAAGCACATTCGCATGGGCCTTGCGCTGCTCGGGGCGCTGCATCAGCAAAGCCTGCATATCCACCACCAGCACCACGCCGTTCAGTGCCCGGCGACTGCGGTTGCGAGTCAGCCAGTCCAGCAGATGCAACCACAACCTGGGGTAGGTGCCAGCCGGCGGTACCGGCTTGACGTCGCCTTGGGCGGCTGCGGCCTCTTCAACTTCCTGCTTGGCCGGCGGCTGCGGCTGGCTGAGGAACTCTCCGGGAGGGTCGATCAGTACCGCCTCGTCACCGATCCACCAATCCACCGGATAGGCCAACGGCTCATCCGGATAAGCCCTGACACCGGTCCGGGTGACATGGGACAAGGCAAAACTCTGGTTGGAACGGGTGACCAGGCTGGTCTTGCCGGCGTTCTCGGCACCGAGCACCAGGTACCACGGCAACTGGTACAGCGAACGCCGCCGTTCCATGTTGCTCAGCAGGTTGTCCAGGCTGCGATCCAGCGCCCGCTCCTGGGCCTCGATGTAGGGCAGGCACGGATCGCACTGCACCGCGGCCTCGTGCTGACGCTCTTGTTGCAAGCGCCGGTAACGGCCACGTACCGCCCATGCCCAGAACAGCAACGGAATGACCACCACCACGACACTCGCCGATACCCGCATCGCCCACTCAGCGAGAGGCCGTTGCTCACGCCAGGTCCACTGGGGCCCCAACCACCAGATGCCGAGCAATAAAAACACCATCCCCAGCCCCACCAGCACCGGCAACGCCTGATTGAACTGGCGGAGCACCAACAGGCCCCACCGTTTCAGGTAATTCATAAGCATCCCCATAACTCCCTGTTACTCCATGATTTGATGTGATCGGATGGCCACAGCACCTCGACCCGGTTACCCCGCTTCGGCACTGGGGACGCGGACGTGCGCGTAAGGATCCGGCGTGGCGGCGACTGAGTTGAAGCGGATGCGCACTGACTTGAGGATCGCGTCCCAGACGGCCATGGCTTCGTAGTCGGTCAGTGAGGGGTTGACAGGGTCCCGACTCGCGGGACGCTGCCAGAGCGGCAGTTCGTAGCCTTGGCTGGCGAATGCGGGCAGGGCCCTGCGGACCAGATCGACTACCGCGTTAGGATCTTTAGGGCGACTTTCAACGCCTCCAGCGGACAAGCTAAAACTCATGAAAGGCCGGCTTAACGACGGGTTGTCACGGTAGGTTTCACCACCGAACAGTATCTGGCGATGCGTGTCGTCACTGAAGCCGATCAGGGACTCTTCAGCCGGCATTCCTGCGAGAGTAATTTTTCTCGTGCGCAGGTTTTCGTAATCACCCGCCAGGAAGATCTGCGCACCCTCCTCGGCGCGTGCGCTCATGCTTTTGGTTTCGCTCGGCGATAACGCATTGATGTACACCTCCAATGCGACGTTCGAGACGGGAGGCCGAAAACGGAAGGTGGCGATTTCCTGATCGTGATTGCTGCGAATCACGATCGGCCCCAAGGCGAATCCCGCGCCAGCGTTTGACGGAGCGACCTTGAATATTTCCTTGGACAGCGTTTTAAGACGCGCCACAACCGGGGCGATGGTGCCGTTGTAGGACTCGGCGCGGAGCATTACGTAGACGTCATCGACCAGCAGGTGGAATTCGTGAACGAAGGTGTCCGGGACTTCGGTGCTCGCGAAATACTGCAGCATTATCCTTTGCCGGGTCTCACCCTTTGCTGACACCAGCATGGATACATTATTCAATCCATCGTTCTTGGCCGCCGCGATGCGCGAGGCACGTTCCTGCAAGGCTTGGTCAAAACGTTGCTGCGTTACCCCCTCGCCCACTACCCGGACCTCAACCGTTGAGTGATTGGCGTCAAGCCCGTAGTACAGCTTCACATAGCCGCCGCCAGTCCAGCTCGCGGGCAGGTCGATCAAGCCGCGGCCCAGCGCCCAGGTGCGCATATCGCTAGTCATTTCACTCACGTTGAGTTTCTCCTGTTCGCTGGGCTGCTTGAAGGTGCTGCAGCCGATGAGTGAT
>Ga0067045_1031836_pt1 | contig 11366 bp, 10 predicted proteins | sample TerdegcTABiofilm_FD_59184 | JGI IMG/M metagenome (GOLD analysis project Ga0067045, IMG submission 59184) | Combined Assembly of (Gp0054472, Gp0054536) Wastewater bioreactor microbial communities from Singapore -Terephthalate degrading...
GGTTGACCGGCTGCTTCCTACGGTACCGAGTGTTAAGGATGCTCTCTCTGATTTGCCGCAAGTACTGCCTGGGGAAGATGGGAGCGATAAACCATACGCTACAGCTCCCAGTAATGCCTACCAATCCTTCATGCGGGGAGAGATTTCGGCAAAGGATTATATTGATTTTTTAAAATCGGTATAAAACAAAAAGCCGAGCTATACCGGCTTTTTGTTTTACTCTGTTACATCTCTTGAATATCTCGGATCATCCCACTTTGTGGCTAAGTGTTGTGCGATATTGTCAATCATGTCCTGTATACATTTGCGTGCAAAAAGAACATTCTCATTTTGACTCAAATCAGGGATAGTAGAAATGAGGGCACGCAACTCTTCTTCAGATACCTTTTCCTTGCTAAGGACACGACGCAAAGCGCCATTATACTTCTGATACTCATCACCGGCAGCCTGTAATGCTGCAAGGCTTGCATCAAACAATTTTCTGTTTTCCTCGAGATCAACAAGCAATGCATTTCTATTTTCCTTGGCGCTGTATTCAATAAGAGAAGAGAAAGCAACACGAACTCTTCTCGCTTTTTGCTCTAACACATATTTCAAGTCTGACGGAGTACTTTTAAATGTAGCTGTGACGATATGGTTGTCCACTTCCACCTTCTCTAGCTCATAATTGAAATCGGCATACCCTAAATTCAGGAAAGTGTACAAAAATAAGAACTGCTCAGCTTTCATATATTCAGCAAGCATCATCATGGCATTATGTCGGTTGTCCCGAAATATTCTACAAAGCCGCAATGTGGTATCAGAGTCTGTAACCCTTGGGCTGATTAGCCTCCACAGCGTTGATAAATACCAAGTTGTAATTTGCTTTCCTTCGCTTTCTGCTCGTCGGAGGTTCACCACATCCGAGTAGAACATACGATTGTTTTTTGCACTGTTACATGGCTTACATAACAATTGAAACTCTGGACGGTGTGCGAATCCCAGCGAAATGGGGCCAATGTGGTCTGCAGAGCATGGACGAGGGTGGCTTCCTCCTGTTTCATGGTTTAGACAATGCTCTTCTTTTAAGTGACGGTCAGAATTTATGACTCCCATCAGCTTATTTGCAGTCACCCAGTTTCCATCCACCCAATGTTCAAAAGCTCTTCGATCTGTACTATATAGCGCCAGGTTTTCTTTTGAACGGCCCTTGTCCGCAGTGGGACGGCAGCAACGGTTAAATGAGTGAAATCCATCTAAACGGTCAGGTGCGTTTGACATCGCACCAGGACTAAGCATGCTTGGCTCTGCGGCTATGTACACCTTTTCAATCCAATCCATCCATTCTTCCACAGTATTCAATGTCGGGATTTGGGGGAATTGTTTACATACAAGCAACTTCGGCAAATCCCTTAACGCACGTTCCCCATAGGTTTCAATGAATTGAGGAATAAAATCAAAGATGTTTGTCAAATCTGTTAGCTCAATCTCTTCTTTAAAATATGGTAATTTGCGGACTCTCTTTATTAAGCTATCGGAAAAATAGCAGTATCTAATGTCGAGGTATCGCCCGCATACTTTGCACGGTCTTATTTTCGTGGGGTGAATTAATTTCGCAGTCTTACTGATCCATTGGTTTTCCAGAACACTGATACCGACTGATTCGGCTTTCTTCTTCCACCATTGAAGTCGTTTATCATGCGAATCACGGAACTGCCCACCCGAACGATTAGAAGGAGTCTCCCATTGAATAGATCCGTCCTCATATCTTAAATCAGGCATCCCTGCATATACAGGGGATGCAACGATTTCTTCCTGGTATGCCAAAAAATTCTCATGTGCATCATACATTTCTCTTGCCATACATTTTCGCCTACCTAACTAAAATAAACTGAAAAATAAGGATAAAATAATAAGCTTGTCCTTTAATGGTGCTTTAATGTATATTATATAGGAAAATTATGGACAATAGAAGGGTTTCTGATTTTACAGGTAAGATCTTAGTAGGCACAATTCTTACGCACAGGACAGCAATAGCAATTCTTTTTGATATTGCGCTTGAAAAATTATGACTGTTCAAGGAAACACCGGAGGAGTTTATTACAAGGTTGCAGGAATCATCAACCATCAAAAAGCATGGGCCGTGTTGAAGCATATTATTTATAAACCAAGCGTTGTGGTGTGTAAAGAAGCCGTTCAACGAGATTTCCACAGGTGATGTCAAGTGCCATTATGTGGACAACTACCAGAACTAGCTAAAGATGCAGGAAGACACCATAGGAAAAGAAACGCACTTAGGAGGGCTTCTACATGATTTACGACAAGAGGAAAATCGGAGAAAAGAACTTCATCGCTCGCGCCCCAAAAGGTGCAGGATGGGTCAGCGTTGGCGATGTTCTTTCGTCATGGAAAAGCAATGATTTTAGCTATCCTGAGAGCAATTCTGAGACAAAAGCTGGTTTTCGTTCGGCTCAGTTGGGAGCAATATTTGCAATTAAATCGCATTGGACTGTGTCAACATCGGCAGCAACCATTGTTATGCCTACAGGAACCGGAAAGACTGAGACAATGATTGCAACTGTAGTATCTGAATGTAGAGGTAAGACCTGTATTGTTGTACCTAGTGACTTGCTTAGGAAACAAACGGTCGAGCGTTTCTGTTTGCTTGGAAAACTACGCGACTTTGGTGCGGTAAGCCAAGCTCACGAGAACCCGATAGTTGGTTGCCTTTATTCTTTACCTAAAGATAACGCTGAACTACAGAGCATTATTGATGAAAGCAACATAATTGTGTCAACTATTCCGCTATTAAATAGATTCAGCGACGAATATCTAAGGATATTGGCGAATTCTTGTGATACCCTGTTAATTGATGAGGCACATCACATTGCTGCTACTTCATGGATGCGAGTAAAAGAATTCTTTGAAAACTCAAAGTGCTTACAGTTTACCGCCACACCATTCCGAAACGATGGCAAAAAGATTGATGGTAAAATCATCTACAATTTCCCACTGCTACTCGCCCAAAAACAGGGTTATTTCAAACCTATTAATTTCTATCCAATTTACGAGTTTGATGATAATCAGAAGGATTTAGCAGTTGCCAAGAAGGCCGTAGAAATTCTCGAAGCTGACATCCAAAGCGGCAAACCTCACTTATTGTTAGTGAGAGCATCGACTCAAAAGCGAGCAAAAGACTTATTTGATAGAGTTTATAAAAGGAACTATAAAAAATACAACCCTGTGTTAATTGTCAGTGGTAATAAGAAGAGTGAGAACAAAATCGCTCTGCAGGAAGTTAATAATGGAAACTCAAAGATAATCATATGTGTTGATATGTTTAGCGAAGGCATTGACATTCCACAGCTTAAAATTTGTGCCATCCATGATAAGTATAAGTCCTTACCGATAACAATGCAGTTTATCGGGCGGTTTGCGCGTACCCAGGCAAATCTTGGAGACGCATCAGTTATTGCTAATATTGCAGACGATGACATAAGCGACGCACTGCAAGAACTTTATTCACAAGATTCAGATTGGAATAGAATCCTAAAAGATGCTTCAGCCGAGAAAATTGGGCGAGAAGAGGAAATTCAGCAACTTGCTCAAGGCTTTACTGGCACAGAGGTAATCCCGTTTAACCAAATCCGTCCGAAAGTAAGTATGTTTATGTACACAACTACTGATACAGATTGGCATTGGCATAAATGGAATAGAGTTTTTAGCGAGGAGCATTGCCATCATTATGTGAATCAACAAGAGAAGATTCTGATTATTACAGAGTTGAATAATAGTAGAGTGGATTGGACTACTTGCAAGGATATTACTGACACAAGTTGGAATTTGCATATCCTCTATTGGAATCAAAAAATGAAAGTATTCTTTATTAACACAACTGAGAAGGCGCTTGCCGATAGATTTGCCGAAGCAGTCTTTCCAAACAGCAAACGAGTAAGAGGCGAAGAAGTATTTCGATGCCTTTCAGGGATTAACCGGCTGATGTTTGCTACTGTTGGTTTAAACTCAGCGATTGCGGGACCCATTCGGTATAAGATGTTCGCGGGTGTCGATGTTGCCACAGGTCTTTCGGAAGCAACAAAAAGCAATGTAACGAAGTCTAACCTCTTCGGCGTTGGATATGAGGGTGGCAATAAAATCAGCATTGGTTGCTCATACAAGGGTACTATCTGGGCAAAATGGGTGGAGACTATAGATTACTGGAAAAAATGGTGTGATCATAACGCTTCAAAAATTCTTGACCCAAATATTGATGTGTCTGCAGTTCTGAATAATGCATTAGTGCCTGAAGTTGTGACAGCACGTCCTCCTGTTGTGCCGTATAACATTGAGTTTCCTGTTGAAATAGAACTAAACGATTTAGTTTATATCAAGAACAATTTAAGTGATTTTCCAATTTATCAGATGGATATTGCTCTTACTGTTTTCGATGAAATATCGCCTTTAACTTTTAAGATTGGTAATGACCAGCTATGGGAAGAATTCACACTGGTAATTGACCCGACTATACCCAATGGTTTCAACATCACCCATAGAGGAGGGGCAAGTCTGACCATTGTTATCGGGCGCAGGGAAGGTTTCTTGACAGATTATTTGAGAGAGTATCCACCACGAATCAGATTTGTTGATATGTCTTCCCTCGAAGGGAATTTGCTTGTTAGGTTGAAAAACTTCAATTTACGATTTCCTTCTCAGAATATCTTATCGTGGAATTGGGAAGGGGTCGACATCAGGAAAGAGTCGCAGGGGCAGAACAAAGCAATGGGCAGCATTCAGTATAGAGTCATTCAAGATTTGAAGGCAAAAAATGAATATTGCCTTATTTTCGATGATGATGGTTCCGGCGAAATTGCCGATGTTATTGCGATTAAAGAAAATGAAGAAGATAAGGAATTTCTGATTGAATTCTATCATTGCAAATTCTCAGGTGGCGATCAGCCGGGAGCAAGAGTTTCGGACTTGTATGTAGTTTGTGGACAAGCAGAAAAATGTATAAAATGGGTTCAGAACACCAGAGAACTCATTGAAAGGCTTAAAAAACGAGAAAACGTGAGAATTAATGCTGGTTTGCCTTCGCGCTTTGAAGTCGGAGATTTGCAGTTGCTACACACGCTTAAGAATAAGCTAAAGTTTTACTCCGCAAAGCATCAAGTATTCATTGTGCAGCCCGGCGTTGATGGTAACAAAATTAGTCAACCAATGCATCAAGTATTATGTAGTGCTTCTTCATACTTGAAGGATACATATAATATTGAACTTAAGCTAGTATGCTCGTGACCGAACAGATAATTCGAAAAAAAAACCCACTCGAAAAGCAAGAGCACGTATTTTATTAACATTTTTATCCATTCCGATGCGGGATTTTACCCCTAAACATTTATCGACTTGTTTCCGAGAACGGATAAAAGCTATAAAAATACTGTGGACATATTCCCACGTAAGGAAAACACCCACTAAAACCACTATTGACCTATTCCCGCGAACGGACAAAATGAAAAATACAGTCCAGACATCAAGGTGAGCCTATCGTCCCATGTGGAAGCCATAATCCTGTTGCAACAGCGGAAACCTTGATGAATAGCTGGTTTGAGGGATTATTGGAAGAAAAAATGCTTTTGCGTGAGAGGATGCTTTCACGTCTTTTCTTTTGTAAAATATAAATGGGATTTCCTATTTTAAATAGATGACTAAAGAAGGCAAATGAAGAATATAAGGATCATACCTGCCATACACAAAGAAAATAAAATGCTCAAGGTTGCCGCCTATTGCCGGGTCAGCACATCCGGACCGGAACAACTACGCAGCCTTGAGATTCAGATAAAAACCTATACGAAAATGATACGCAGCCATACCGATTGGATTTATGCTGGAGTATTCTATGACGTTGAAAGCGGACTTCGTCGAAACAGCAGAACCGGGTTGGGCAAAATGCTCAGGAAAGCAGCGAAAGGCAAAATCGATTATATCATCACCAAGTCAATCAGCAGGGTGTCAAGAGACACGCTGGAGGTTTTGGAAATAATAAGATTTTTAAGAGAGCGAGGGATCAATTTGCATTTTGAAAATGAGAAGCTGGATTCGATTGATGCTGATAAGGAATTTGAGATTACACTGAGGGGTATGCTGGCACAGGATGAGTGCCGGAATACAAGTGAGAATATCCAGTGGGGATTTCAACGCAAGTTTGAAAAGGGCGATATATTTACCAAGTATAAGAATTTTATGGGATATACCTGCGTAGATGGCGAAATTGTTATCGTTCCTGAGCAGGCAGAGGTCGTCAGAAAAATGTTTGACTTGTATTTGCAAGGCCTGTCATTCGGGCAGATAAAGACTTATCTGGAATCTCAAGGGATTAAAACAGTAACGGGCAAAGATATTTGGGATACAAAAACGATTCAGAAGATGCTCAAGAATGAGAAATACAAAGGTGATACGATGCTGCAAAAGACTTTTACCGAAGATTTTATGACAGGCAAGAAAAGCAAGAATATTGGGCAACGCAATCGGTATTACGTACAGGACAGCCATCCGGCGATTGTTTCTGCCGAAGTGTTTGATAAAGTACAGGAAGAAATGGCCAAGCGCTCAAGGTTTGTCAGTAAAGAGGATGGTACGGTAGTAAGCAGTACAAGCAAATATAACGGTAAATATCTTCTGGGGAATTTGCTCGAATGTGGGGATTGCGGCGTTTCGTATCGGAGAAGGACTGAAAGAGGTAAAGTAGTTTGGCGTTGCGCGACACGGATTGAGAAAGGGAAAGCGGAATGCCCTGACTCCCCTACTCTTGATGAAGGATGGATACACGATGTTATGGGCGAAGTGGTTTACCGGAATGGAATTTATGATGAAGATATAATAAGGAAGGAAGTTGATAAAGTCCGGATTTTTGATACTTTTATCCTGATTTTTCGCACAGATGGGTCTCAGGAGAAAAGGTTATTCCAGAATGACTGAACCTGTGACATACTAATAATTGTCAATAAAAATGGAGGTAAAGCCTCCGGCACAGATTGATCGGGGTAATTCCCAAGGCAGAAGAAACAAGCTGGGAGACCTGTTTTATGCTAAAAAACTTGATAAATAAAGGCTTAAGCTGTTTTCCTCAATCGCTCATTATGTAACTCTTGAAGAGATAAAACAGATGGCAAGGATATTACTTACGAGATTATATTGAAGTAAGAACATGCGTTTGGTATAATATGTAATAAGATTACTCTCAAGCCTATCGAATTCGATAGGGTTAAATACTGGGGTAATGGAGGTTTGGGGTGGATAAAGAAAATTCAATCAAGTTATTCGAAGATAAAAGAGTTCGTGTTTTATGGGATGAAGAACAGGGAAAATGGTATTTTTCAATTATAGATGTGATAGCTATCTTGACTGAAAGCGAAAATCCACGTCACTACTGGACTGTGTTAAAAGGTCGATTGAAAAATGAAGGAAATGAAACGGTCACAAATTGTGAGCGTTTGAAAATGGTTGCTCCAGACGGCAAAATGCGCATGACAGATGTGGCCGACACAGAACAACTTTTGCGGCTTATTCAGTCAATCCCAAGTAAAAAAGCTGAACCGTTTAAACTATGGTTGGCTCGAGTAGGTAGCGAGCGGATTGATGAAACCGCTGATCCGGAGATCGCTATTGATCGTGCTTTGGAAACCTATCTAAAAAAAGGATATTCGCGCAATTGGATCAACCAGCGTTTGAAAACAATTGAAGTCCGCAAAGAATTGACCGATGAATGGGAAAAACGCGGCGTCAACGATAAGCGTGATTTTGCGATTTTAACCGATGAGATAACAAGGGCATGGTCGGGTAAGACAACAAGGCAATACAAAGAATTTAAGGGACTTAAAAAAGAGAATCTGCGAGACAACATGACTAATGTTGAGTTGGTACTGAATATGTTGGCGGAGGTTTCAACAACCGATATTTCCCGTCAGGATGAACCGGAAACAATGGAACAGCATAAAAAAGTCGCACAGCGCGGTGGTTCAGTTGCAAAGTCAGCGCGTGTGCAGTATGAAAAACAAACAGGGAAAAAGGCAGTAACACCTCTGAATGCCAAAAGCTTTAAAAGTTTGGCGGATAAAAATCAGCATGATGGAGATGAGGATTAATTTCTGAACAAGAATGTTTGGAAGAGGAACAAGGTGAAATATTAGTGAATAAAGAGGAACTAAAACATAAAGTACACTCTATTGTAAGCAGTACACTAAAGGAGAAAATTTATATATCCCCTGTAGAGTTACTGATGAAAATTGGAGTATTATCTGCTATAGATTATGAAGATTGGCGGTTCGGCCGTGTACCATACCTTGAAAAAGTATGTAAGATCAACTTGAGCAAATTGTCATTTATAACGAAAGAACTTAGAGCATATGCGCTGGAGAATCATTCAAAGTCCTCATGGACGGCATATAACCAGTGGGGTGTAAAAGGCAAGAAAATTCCCTTGTGCTTTAGCAAATCTGGGGATGCCGTTATAGAAGAAGCCTATGCTACACATTATGTTGTCAATGCTAATAATGAATAATGTGAGGTGAAAGAGAAGACATGCTGAAGCCGAGTGAAGTAAAAAAAGCAGCAAAGGCTATAGAGGCTGACAATATCAGATTCCGTTCTTTTTTGAAGAATCATGCTGATGAAGAAGAACTGGATAAGCAATTTCTGGCATTACATAATGAGCTGTTTGCTGATTATGACTGCAGAAAATGCAGGAACTGCTGCAAAATGTATAAAGGAACATTTCAGGAAGATGAACTGGAAAAAGCGGCGGGATACATGAATATAACAACTGACCAGTTTAAAGATTTCTTTCTGGAATTCGACGAAATAGGATACAACTATGAAACCAGGCACCGGCCATGTGATTTTTTGGATGAAGATGGAGAATGTAAACTGGGTAGCATGAAACCTGAAAGCTGTAAAACTTATCCACATACAAATCAGCCGGAAAGGTTAGGGAGTCTTTACAGTATGTTAAATGTGGTTGAAGTATGCCCAGTAGCTTTTGAGATATTTGAAAGATTAAAGGAAATCTATAGATTTAAAAGCAGACGGCGATATTGATTTGCCTATGCCAATGAAATTGTGGTGAATGAGCACAGGCCAGTTTGCATCCATAAAGACGGAGTATTTTTGCTTGATGATGCGGGCGGATTAAGTGGCTTTGCTGATTTTTTAGGGACTGTTTATGAAAGTGAAGACAAAAAAGAAAGGGATGAGCTTCGGGCATGGGCGAAGAGTCTTGGATGGAGCGAGAAAAAGATTGCGAATAAAAGGATATTGTAGTGTGATTGAAATACAGGGGGAAAGATGGATCAGAAAGAATTTGTCCGGAAATCAGATGAAATACTGAACAGTATGAGCATGGAGAAATTAAGAAGATGCCTGCATAATATTGCAAGAAAAACGCCTGAAAACAAGAGAGCATCATTTCTCCAGCTGCTTGAAGATTGTCATGATCAAGATGACCGAGAAGATAGTAAGTATGAGGGGACATTTCAGTATAAAAGATTGATACCTGATGAGAAAGTAAAAGAAAAGCTAAGTGATATAAAGAGAGCTTTTTCTAAAATAGAAAATGGCAAATTGCGTTTGTCGGCCCAAGGATATGAAGATTATTCCAATGGATATTGGGCAAGTGACTGGATATGGGAATATGAGGACAATGAAGGTATTGGCAGGATAATCGAGGATGCGGTTTTGTTTGCGCATGACTGTATGAATGATTGCAGATATGAAGAAGCAGTAACAATTTTTAAATTGGTTATGGATACCAAAATATTCGTTGAGGATGAAGATGGCGGAGATTCTTTTGAATTAAGCCTTGAAGAAATGGTCGATGAGAAACTGGTTGGAGTAAACTTGAAGGTACTTGCACTAGACGTACTGTATTCAAATTATCAATTGCAACCGGCCGTTCAACGGGCAAGCGTTTTGTATTCATATTTTACTTACCCTTATTTTAAGGAGATTCATATTGAGGACATTTTCTCGATAGGTAGAGAAGAGTTAAGGGATACGGATATATTTTGGCAATTTTGGATTGATTTTCTTAGGCAGCAGAGCGGTAAAGTTTCGGCACGTTTATTAAAAGAAGGTTCATTATATTATAAAGGAACGGAGGGTTTGCTGGAAATAGCGAGAAAAGGTTATAAAGAGCATCCATCCGTTTACTTGGCTGTGTTGTTGGAATACGAAAAGACTCATGATTATGAGAAAATGAAAGAGATTGGCAAAGAGGCACTTGCTAGAATAAAAAGTGATTTAAAAATACGCGGTGAAATTGCTTTGAAAACAGCTCAGGCGTCCGGTTGTTTAAATGACAGGGAATTTATGAAGGAATGTTGGTATCAAGCCTTTTACTCCAATTCAACCATACCTAATTATTTGAGACTTTTTACAGATGGAGAAGCGATAAGGGACTATAAAGATCTTGCGGAAAAAAGAATAGAAAAATTGCCTGTATCTGATAATCATTATAATCAGCACATATCTGAAATAGCAGAAAATAATATTACCGATCTAGAATATAAATATCTATACTTTTTCTCGGGACATTTTGAAATGATTAAAAGCTGGTGTATGGAACAGAGAAGTCCATTGGGCTGGAGCGGTAATTTTATCGGTTATGGTGTAGATTTATTACTGTTGTATTTATATGCGGATAATAATCTGAGAAAAGCCGGGAAAAAGATAGCAGTCCAGGTTTCAAACAGGATAGGGTTTAATGAGAGCAATAACCTTGTATTAATGAAAGAAAATTCTGTATTTGAAACTGAAGTGAGTACGCAAAAAGGCGAAGAAATATTTTGGAGTATCTTTTGTTTATGGAAAGTAAATTATGCAATAACTGTGGATGATATGAATTCATATGTGAAGTGGCTGGAATCCGTAATTGATAAAAGAATAGATGGAATTGTGGGTGGAAAATACAGAGATAAATATAATGATGTTGCTTTATTGGCAGCTGCATTGGGAGAAGTAAAAGAGTCATTAGATGTGAAAATGGCAAAAAGAATTGTTATAAACAGGTATTTAGAAAGATATCCACGGCACTCAGCCTTTCGAGGAGCATTGAAAGAATACATTGATTAAAGTTTTTATTAAAAATGCCTCAGTAACAACAATTTTTGTCAGAAGTATATCCTCCCGCCAAGGCCCAGCTAGGTTTAAGCGGCATCTTTTTTGTATCCTCAAGGCATGTGGAAACTGTTTGCCTACTATGCCGATAAATCAAGGGCACTGAAAAAGTCCATTTGCAGCAATGCAGATGGACTTTTTGTCCAAAATTTTTGTCCAAAAATGGTATAATTATTCATGAAAGAAGTTGAGTGAGCGGGGGAATCAAAAATGCTCAT
>Ga0067045_1031841_pt1 | contig 11365 bp, 13 predicted proteins | sample TerdegcTABiofilm_FD_59184 | JGI IMG/M metagenome (GOLD analysis project Ga0067045, IMG submission 59184) | Combined Assembly of (Gp0054472, Gp0054536) Wastewater bioreactor microbial communities from Singapore -Terephthalate degrading...
TATTTATCCTCAAAGGTCGAAGGATTTAAGGGCCATACCGCTGGCTTCTCGGATGGAGCAAGGGAAAGTCTTCTTCAGGCGTGGTGCCTCCTGGCTCCCTGCCCTGAGGGACGAGTTAGTCTCTTTTCCGCTCGGTGCTCACGATGACCAGGTGGATGTCTTGGCTTATGCTGCCCTGGAACAGGCAGCCGGTGCTGTGGATTTAGTCCCAAGCATTTATAAATAGGGGGAATGTAAGATGTTAATTGCTGATAAACTTTTAGAGGTAACGGCGGGGCAGGCCATTTTCAGGGCAGTTCAAATCGATAAGGCCTGGCAGTATTACCTGGGAAATCACCAATCCCAGGTCAAGGGTTCAGATACGGTTTTAAACTACTGCAAGATTCTGGTGGACAAGGTAATCAACGCCCTGTTCGGGGAAGACTTGCAGATTGAGGTCAAGAACGTGAATGCTCAATCCCAGGAAGAGGAGCAATCGGAAAAAGAGCAGGCGTTCCTCGACGAGGTCTTTGTCAAGAGCAGGAAGGCAAACCTGTTTTTGAAGCTGGGGCAGAACGGGGCACTCTCCGGGCACGCCTTTTTGAAGATTGTAAATGAACAGCCAAGCCCACGCCTGGTGGTTTTGGACAGCCAGAACGTCTCCGTGATTACCGACCCTCTGGACATCGACAAGGTTTTAGCCTATGTTGTCCAATTTCCCTTTAAGGACAGCAAGGGAATGAGGGTTTATCGGGAAATAACCGAACGGTTCAACGACGCCTCCTGGTTGATAACTACGCAGACATCGGATGACCATTGGAATAAGCGGTGGGAAACGACTGAGGAGATAGTCTGGCCCTACCCGTTTGCCCCCATAGTGGACTGCCAGAACATCCCGCTGGCCGGGAGTTATTATGGTTTGCCCGACTTGTCCGAAAGCATTATCGACCTCTCCGATTCAATCAATTTCATCGCCTCGAACATCAGCAAGATTATCAAGTTTCACGCCCACCCCAAGACGATTGGCAAGGGAGTGAACGCCAAGGAGCTTTTGGTTGACCCCGATAAGGCAATCCTTCTCTCGAACCCGAATGCCGAACTTTACAACCTGGAGATGCAGTCCGATTTAAGCTCCTCGCTCAACTTTTTAAACCTTCTGCGTTCAGCATTGCACGAAATTTCAGATGTGCCAGAGGTGGCCGTGGGCAAGCTGGAGAATGTTGGTTCCCTTTCAGGCGTGGCCTTGAGAATTCTCTACCAGCCCCTGATTGATTTGACTAACGCCAAGCAGGCCACTTATGGGGATATGCTCGCCGATGCCTGCAAACGCCTGTTAAGGGTTGGCGGATTTGACCGGGATTACAGGATTGAAATTCATTGGCCTGAGATTTTGCCCTCCGACATTGTCACCCAGATTGAACAGTCGATAATGCTTAATAACCTTGGCGTGTCGAAGGATACCCTGCTAACACGTCTGGGCTTCGACCCGGACATCGAAAAGGGCAAGAGGGAACAGGAGGTTGACAACATCGGGCAGGGACTACTGGGATTGGGGCAGGAGCAGGTTAGTTGAATGTTCTGAACCAGGCCCTGAAACGGTATAAGGAAATTGAAAAGTGGGACGGTCCGACTATCAGGGCTTTGGCTGCCGAATACAATAAACTGCACAGGATAATCGCTGCCGAGTTGAAAGAACTGTCCAAAGAGATTGAGGCTTTCAGGGTGGCCGGGCAACAGATACCTGTCTCGCTCATTTACCGCCAGAAACGCTACCAGCAATTGGTTGCACAGATAGAGGAGAGGTCTGTCGCACTCGCAGAGTTTGCCCAGGGCAAGACCGCCAGGCTGATTGCTGCCACCAGCAAATTCACGATGGAGAACATCAAGAAGTTCATCGATATGGCAGCCAAAGAGGTCGGGCTTGAGGGGGCTTTCTGGATGAGGTTGGACGAGAAGGCCATTACCGCTTTTTCCCTCTACCGCTCCCAGGTTTACTTCAAGAGGATTAACGTGGGGATGGCGGAAAGGGTCAAGGATAAAATCCTTTACGGCCTGGCGACTGGTAAAAACCCGATGGTCATTGGGGAAATGGTAAAAAAGGAAATCGGTAAGAGCCTGGCTTACACCACGCTCGTTGCCCGGACGGAAATGCTCCGGGCAGAGAGGGAGGCCACCAGATACTCCTACGCCGAGAGCAAGGTGGTGAAGAGGTGGGCCTGGAAGGCGATGGACGATGCCTGTCCCGTTTGCCAGGCGATGAATGGTATGGAGTTTCCGATAAGCGAGCCGTTGAACGACCACCCGAATGGAAGGTGCCAGATGGTTCCCGTTGCCTTGACCTGGGACGAGATAGCGGGAAAGCCCACGGGCGTAACCGAAGTCTATAAGCACGCTTCGCCAGATGAGCGTTTCTCTAAACTTTCCGAGGAAAAACAAAGGGCGATTTTAGGGCAATATCACGAGTATTGGAAAGGTGCGGGGGGAAAGCTCCGCCTCCAGGATATGATAGAGATGAGGGACACTCCTTTTGGGAAACAGCCCAGGCTCAAACCTTTGGAGGAAGTAAAGCTGTTATCGGGGACGAAGTGAGGAGAATATTTTTTTGGCTTTAGTGTGTAGTGTAGTTGCAAAAATTATAGTGGAGGTGTAAAATATGGTAGAAGATGTTAAAGACCCTGCACAGGGAAGCACGGGCCAGGTGTCCGTGCCTCCTCCAGATGCGGGGACAGGCCAGGTGCCTACAAGCCAGCCCCAGGCGGGCAGTCTAAATCCAGGCGATTTAGAGCGGGAGCTAAAAGAGGCCAGGCAGGAAGCTGCCAAGTATAGGACGCAACTGCGAGACCTCGAGAGCAAGCTCAAAGAATACGAGGATAAGGATTTGTCCGAAAAGGAGAAGCTGGTGAAAAAGGCACAGGAATTAGAAGCCAAGCTCCAGAAAGCCGAGACAGACAGGCAGTTAGCCATCCTTTCCGCTGAGGTGAAACTCAAAGCCCAGGCGAAAGGGATTATCGACCCCGACGCAGCCTTGAAACTGATTGACCTTTCAGAGGTAAAGATTGGGGACGGGGGCATCGAGGGACTGGAGCAGGCAATCGAAAAACTCATCAAAGAGAGACCCTACCTGCTGTCAACTTCCGGGAAACCCAATCCCACCAACCCTGCTCGGACTGCATCGTTTTCCTTCGAGGAATTGAAGAAGTTAACCCCAGCGGAAATCAATGCCCGTTGGGAAGAACTTAAAAATGTTAAAAAACAATAAGGGGGAGATTTAATTGTCTTTCGAGAATTTCATTCCACAAGTTTGGGTAGCCAGAATTCAGGCTAACCTCGACAAGATTTTAGTTTATGGGAACCTGGCCTACCGTGGCTACGAAGGTGAGATTAGCCAGAAGGGCGACACCGTAAGGATTACCGAAATTGGACCTGTGAGCGTTGCAGATTTTGACCCTCGTGCCGAGTTAGGTTCTCCGCAGGAAGTCATCGGGGCGGATATGATGCTGGTCATCAACCAGTCCAAGGCCTTCCACTTTCTCGTCCACGACATCGACCAGGTCTCGCAGGATTTGGCTACGGTTGACAAGATTTCCGAAAAGGCAGCGAGGGCTATGGCCGATGCTGTTGACCAGTATATGGCTTCCCTTTACGCCCAGATTGCTCCAGCCAACTACATCGGCTCGGAGAGTTCGCCCAAGAATGACCTTGCTACCGCTGGGAATACCATCGGTTATCTGCTCCAGCTTGGACAGATTCTCACGGAGAACAGCGTGCCCACTACCGGGAGGTTCGTAGTGGTTCCTCCCTGGGTGACCACTTATCTTGCCAAGGAGAATGCCATCATCGGGACTGGTTCCGATAGGGCAGAGCAAAGGCTCGCTGCTGGTTTAACTGTCGGTGGAGGCTTTGTTGGGCACATCGCTGGATTTGACGTCTATGAGTCCAACAACGTGGCGAACACCAGCGGTGCCAAATACAAGATAATCGCTGGAGTTCCCGAAGCTTGGGCTTTGGCGTCGAAATTGAACAAGGTTGAAGCTTACCGCCCGGAGAAGCGGTTTGCCGATGCCGTCAAAGGCTTGAACCTGTTTGGTGCGAAGGTCATTAGCCCGAGTGCAATGGCCGTTCTGTTCGCCAGCAAGTCTTAATAGGGGGATAAGTTGAAATGGCAAATGCGACTGTAATTCACGTAAGAAATTTAGTGGGTAATGGCGAGTTAGCAGACCCTACTGCGGATGTCCTCGATACCGGGACCGCTGCTGTCAGCCTTTACACCGACAAGGCAGTTAATAACGCCGAGTTAGTGGTGCTCAAGCTGGAGAATACCGCAGCTTCCGACCAGATGACTGTGGACGTGGAGGCTGGGGCTAATCCTCCATCCTTCCGGGCTGGAATTGGCAAGCTGACCGTGACGCTTGCTGGACAGGCTATAAAGTGGGTTGGCCCCTTCGAGTCTGCAAGATTCCTCCAGGCTGACGGGACGCTAAAGATTACCAGCACGCCAGCAGCCACCAAGGCACAGACGCTCAAGATTACCTGCTTCCGCCTTCCCAAAAACTTTTAGGAGTTAAGCGATGAGGGGGACGATGGCTGATTTAGTGGCTAAGGTCAGGCTTATGATTGGCGACACCGATAATAAGTTCGACGATGACGATATAGAGCGTGTCCTCGACAGGTATTGCATTATCGACTACGCCGAGCTTTTGCCCCACATCTCCCTCGATGTAAACGGAGAAGAGCAGTATCTGCAATTCTCCGCACTATACGGTAATTGGGAAGCCGATGCTCTGTTTTACTGTGGGGGAGAGTATCTCACGCCTGCACTTGGAGATTGGGTAGGGGGCTGGTGGAAGTTTAGCGAAGCGATTGTCCCCCCAATCTACATTCAGGGCAAGAGATACGATGTTTATGCTTCTGCTGCGGAATTGCTGGAAATGTGGGCTGCCCAGGAGAAACTGTCTTTCGACTTTTCCTCCGATGGGCAGTCCTTTTCCAGAAGCCAGAAGGTTCGGGCAATGCTCGACCTGGCACAGGTTTACAAGGATAAGTCATTCCCTTCGATAGCCGATTTAAGCAGAAGCGATGCCGACTAGCGAGAGCCTCTCCTATTTAGCAGCGGAAGCGTCCCTAATCGACAAGGAACTCTCCTCGATGAGAGCAGAGGCAGAATTGGTTTTGACAGAGTATGGCTCTGTTTATCGCAAGACCGAGCAAGGAGATGGGGCTGGGGGAATAACCGTTACTGAAAGCCTCGTTGGCACAGTTAAAACAAAAGTTAGCCAGGGCTTTGGGAGGGTAACGCTCCTTGCGAACAGACTGAATTTGGAATACGACGCCGTCCTCAGGTTTCCCTATAATGCAAACGTCAAAGAGGGCGATAGGGTCCAGGTTGGCTCACGGTCTTTCAGAATCCAAAGCATTCAGAAGCCGACAATCCTTATTTCCTTATCCGCTTTAGCCCTGGAGGAAAGATGAGCATCACTTTAAAAATTAAAACAGTCTTTGACGACAAGCGGTTGCTATCCATCTCTGATGAACTCTCGAAGAAGGTGGAGTTGGGAGTGGAGAAAGCTGCCAGAGACTGCGAGACGATAGCCAAGGACCTTGCTCCGGTCAGGACGGGGTATTTGAAGTCCTCTATTCAATGCCAGAAGATTGACAAATTAAATTGGCTGGTGGTTGCCCAGGCGGAGTATTCGGGCTATGTGGAATTCGGAACTCGCTTCTTTGCTCCCCGTCCTTATATGACGCCAGCAGCGAGCAAGGCCATCGAGAACCTGAGACGGTTTATGAGCGTGCTCTGATGGACAGCGTCTGGCTGAAGAAATACATCTATTCTACCCTGGCTAACGACGCCACCATCAGCGAGAAGGTTGGCACCAGAATTTACGAGGATAGGGCACCGCTTTCCGCAAAGTATCCCTTCATCATCTTCCAGAACCAGGATGTCCGGGATATTTCAGCAGTAGGTGCTTACCGTCTGCTTGTAGAATACTCTGTGATTATCAAGGTAGTTGACCAGGTGTCTTCCTACACCGCGATTGAAGCGATTGCCGATAGGATAGAATATCTTTTCCACGGGACAGGCGGGGAGAACGAGGGGATTAAGGTTTTCCTATCCAAGAGGGAGAGGCCATTTGAGATGCCCGAACAAGATGGGGAAAAACAGTTCAGGCACCTGGGAGGATTTTACAGATTTTATGTTAGCGAGAAGAAATAACAAGTGAGGTGAAGAAATAAATGACCGAGCGTTCAACAGTTAATACGATAACCCAGATTGGGCCAGAAACAACGCCAGGCACTCCGGTTACTGCGGGGAAGAGGTTCGTTGGGATTAACATCGTCCCTACCATCCAGGTGGAGAGCAGGATTTTCCGCCCGGAGGGAAAGAAGTTTGCCACATTACAGCAGGTGAACAAGGAGTGGGTGACCGCTGCGTATGATGGTATTCCCTGCTTTGCGGAATTGGCTTATATTTTTAGCGGTTTGCTTGGAGCGGTGACCCCGACCCAGATTTCCTCTTCTCAATTCTATAAGTGGGTTTTCACTCCTTCGCAGACCGCCCTGTCCACCCTTAAAACCTTTACCTTCGAACACGGTTCACCTGAAAGGGCTTTGAAGTTTGCTTATGGAGTTTTCCCGGAATTCAATCTCGATTTTGACAGGAGCGACATCAAGATTTCAGGCTCCATTTTAGGGCAGGCGATTACCGATGGAATTTCGATGTCAACTGCAACAGACCTTGAGCAACTGCCAATCGTGGCAGACCAGCTATCCGTCTATGCCGATGACTCGTGGGCTACTCTCGGGACGACCAAGCTTACATCGGTTATCAGCGGAAAAGTGAGCATCGCTGGAACCTGGAACCCGTTCTGGGTAGTGGATAGTGCCCTTACATCTTTCAAGGCTCTGGTGGAAAAACCGCCTACAGTCCAGATTACTCTGATGGTGGAAGCCGATGCACAAGGTATGGGGCTTTTGAATACGCTTCGTGGCGAGTCCACCAAGTTCCTCAGGATAAAGACCCCTGCTACGGTTGGTGCCCAGGATTACTTACTCCAGATAGATGCAGCGGTTAAGATTACCAAGCCCAATGCTTTCTCCGACCAGGACGGTATCTATGCTATCGAGTTTGCCTGCGATGTTGTTTACGATGGCACCGCCACAAAGGCGTTGGAAGTCACGCTCCAGAACAAACTGAGTGCCCTATGAAGTATTCGGATATTAAAATTGTTAAAGAGTTTGCGATTGACTTTCCAGAGTTCGGGGGAAAGTTAAAAGTCTGGGTCAACATATTCTCCTACACGCCAGAGTTCGAGGAAGCGATTGGGAAGATTGACGAGACCAAGCCCTCTAAAAAACTTGTGAAGTGGATTTTGACCTTGGTAATCGATTGGGACTTGCTTGACGAAGACGGAGGAAAATATCCCTTAACCGAGAAAGCAGTCAGCAAACTACCAGTCAAATTCCTTACGGATTTAGTCGACAAATTGGCAGCAGAGATGACCGTGGGGGAAAAGAAAGGCGGGACCTCAGACGCTATTTAGCGACTGACGGTAAGGTGGGCAGTTTGCCCACCTGGTATTTATTGATAAGAGCATCGAAATATCTTGGGGTCCCGCCCTGGGAATTGGCGAAAATGCCTGTATTTTGGAGGGATGCAGCGTTGGCTGCTGAAAGTGCGGAGAATTACGCCGAGAGTGAAAAGATTAAAAGGATAAGGGGAAAATAATGGCTCTATATGCAGCGAAGGCCTCCGTCCTGTTTAGTGCAGAGACCGAGGAAGCCAAGAGAAAGGTTCAAGACTTAAGCAACAATGTGAAGAAGAACCTCTCGGATATGGAGAAGAGCGGTTCCAATTCTTTTTCGCTTTTGGCGTCAAACGCCCAGCATGCTCTTGGAAACCTCGGTTCGAAACTGATATCGGTAGGTAAAAGCCTAACCCTTATAACCGCACCTCTCGTTGCTTTTGGGACCGCTGCTGCCAAGATGGCTATGGACGCCATCGAATCCGAGAACCTGGTTTCCGTCACCTTTGGCAAGTTAACTTCTGTCATCCAGGCCTGGTCGAAAGAGATTTCAGATGCCCTTGGATTGAACGAATACGAGCTTCGCAAACAAGCTGGTATTTTATATGTAATGACCAAGAGTATGGGCGTTGCCGAAGACCAGGCTTTTGACTTGTCTAAAAACCTTTCTTTACTCGCTTACGATATAGCATCATTTTACAACATAAACCCCGAAGAAGCCTTTGAGAAAATACAATCAGGATTAGTGGGAATGTCCAGACCATTGCAGGATTTGGGCATTTTGGTGAAGGAAGAGCAGGTTCAGCTTTACGCCTATACTCACGGGCTTGCCGAAATGGGGAAGGAACTGACAGAACAGCAAAAGGTATTGGCCCGTTATGGCGTGATTATGGAAGCAACGAAAGAGGCACAGGGAGACCTGGCCCGGACAATTGATTCACCAGCAAACCGATTGAGGGTATTGAAGGAAGCCATCAAGCAAACCACTATCGAACTCGGAATGGCGATGATGCCCGTTGTCCAAAGTGCTATGTCGTTAATCAAAAAGTGGGCGGATAAGCTTAAAGAATGGGTTGAAGCATTCCGCCAATTGCCACAAGAGACGCAAGACACCTTTGTCAAGTTAGCGATGGCCGTGGCAGTCGGAGGCCCTATCTTAATCGGGCTTGGGATGATTGCCAAAGCCCTGCAAAGCATTCTCGGTGTGCTTATCCTCATTTCCACCAACCCTGCGTTTTTGGCTATTACAGCAGGAGTTCTTGTCGGTTCAGCGATGGTGTCCCTTTTGGGAGACCTGGATGCCAGGGCCCAGGAATACAATAAAACGCTTGCGGAGACAGAGCAGAGGATGCACGCAATTGGGATGACTACCACTCCTGGGGCTGCAGGTTATGCTATGCCCTCAAGCTGGACGCCACCTGCTACACCTGAGACCACTACTACCGAAAAGCCTACGCCGAATTACCCATCACGCTACATTTCACAGGAGGAAGCAGCCAAGAAGGATTACGAATATTACAAAGAGTTTGGCAAAACGCCCTGGTATGTGCCAGAGATACCGACTCCGGGACTTCCAGATTACTTGAGCGAGACGGGCCAGGCAGCGAAGGAAGCGGTGGAAGAGTTAACTCCTATGGAAAAACTGCTTCAAGCGATAAACAGCGATGCCGAGCAATTCAAGCCCTGGACGACACAGGAATTTAATACATATCAGCTCGAGCAGTTAACGGAGAGCTATTCCTTTATCACCGAGCAGAAGAAGATACAATGGGAGTGGGACCAAAAGGCTGCCGAGGCCAGGAAAAAACAATTGGAAGACCTCCAGGCGATGAAAGACCTGATGGCGGAATCACTCCCGTCAGGCGGTTTGTATTCCTCTATCAACGACCTGTTGGGTTCGATAACCTCTAAATACCAGACTTTAATCGAGCAAGTGTCCAAGGGGATGCCCTATGTAGAGCCTCAATGGAATGTAGCACAGCAGTATGTTCTGGATTGGATAAAGAGTGGCGGGCTTAAAGATATTTTTGGCGGAAAATCTCAAGGTGCGAAGGAAGGGCCAGGGCTGGGGCTTCAGAACAAACTTGGCATAGGTGGCGGAGACGCCAAAGATGCAGCCAATACCATCGCCGAAAAATTGGCTGCCGTCTATGATGAGGGTAACAGGCGTCTTTATGACCGCCTGGAACTCAACCTGCCTTACGAGGAATTTAAAAAACTACCTGGGGACATTCAGGAATCGCTGTTGAATATGGCACAAGTGCTCGACTTGCAGAAGCAGGCCGACACATTCAAGGAGGCTGCCAAACTTCAATCGAAGGCATCGAATCAAATGTATGAGGCAGCCCAGGGGATGTGCGGTGCAGCAAACAAGATGATGGCAGCAGCGGACAGGCTTGCGAGCGCTGGTCTCGGTGGAGGCTCGATGATAATCAATAACTACTATGCCTATACTTACCCCGGGAGTAGCACTCCGAGCCAGGTTTATCCTGGCGGTTCTGGCGGGGCGGGAAGGCCTCCTGCTATGTATCAGACAGGTGGCTATGTATCCTCGCCGACCCTGGCCTGGATTGGGGAAAAGGAGCCCGAGTATATTATCCCGGAAACCCTTTTCCACAAGTTCTTTGCCTACCTATCCAAAGTCGGTTCGAGACAGCAGAGAACGGATATACGCCTGAATGTAGAAGGCGGTGGCCTGCTTGATATTCTGGCGGAGGGGGTGACCATATGACCACCCTTGGGGGGGTAACCGTCCAGGTTGAGAACTATGAAATAGGCTCGGGTTCGAATTTAGAAATTAAACCAAGGGCTGGGACAGTTTGTAAAATTTTTCACCTGGGTGGCGGTGTATTCAAGGTAAGCCTGGTGATGCTTCTTGTCCCGACATCTGGAACCCTTGATGAATTGCAGAATTCCTTTTTAAGCATGCTGGAAAACTCGAAAATAAACCAAACCAAAGTCACCCTCTCCGGGCTGAACACTTACCTTGACGGTGATTATTATGTCCAGGATTACAGGTTAAGCCGAGAGTATTACAGCTATGCCGTGGTGTCAGTTGACCTGGTTAAAGAGGGGTATTGACGGGGTGATAGGTGTCTGATACAGGTGTAAAGTATCCAGGAAGTGTAGTAAACGATACCTATGTAGGCACGAAAGCCTGGTCTAATCCTTCAAACGCCTCTGCTTCCGATAACGCTTACGCTACCGCCACAAACTCTTCTGGAACGAGCTATACAAATTACCTGCGTGCTACGAACTTTGGCTTTAACATCCCGTCTGGTGCTACCATCCTTGGCGTCAAGGTTGAGATAGAGAGGAAGGCGAGCGCCAATAGCTCTTCCAACAATGTCAGAGACTATGAGGTAAGGTTATTTTTAACTAATGTCTATGGCTCTCTGAACAAGGCATATACACTGAACAATTGGCCCACTTCGGACTACTTTTCCGCTTATGGCGGGTCCTCTGACTTGTGGGGGGAAGAGCTTACTCCGAGCATAATAAATGACCAAGGGTTCGGAGCAGTTTTAGAGGCGAGACTTTATGGCTCGGTCACGGCATCTGTAGATTGCATCAGGATAACCGTTTACTATCAGGAGCAAGTAGAGGGCACAGAATATGTAAGGTCTGTTTCCCAGGTTGCTGGTTTTTCCACCAATTACCTTAAAGCATCGTCCCAGGTTCCGGGAACGGGGATAGACTATGTCAGGTCAACCATCCAGGTCCCAGGTGTAGGGACAGATTACCTGAAATCCTCTTCTTCCATTGTTGTCAGCGGGGGAACGGGGACAGACTACCTGAAATCCTCCTCGCAGGTAGCGAACGCACAGGCTGAATACGTCAAATCGTCATCACAGGTAGCCAAT
>Ga0067045_1031842_pt1 | contig 11365 bp, 9 predicted proteins | sample TerdegcTABiofilm_FD_59184 | JGI IMG/M metagenome (GOLD analysis project Ga0067045, IMG submission 59184) | Combined Assembly of (Gp0054472, Gp0054536) Wastewater bioreactor microbial communities from Singapore -Terephthalate degrading...
GCAACGGTAGGAGCGCGTTCGCTCGCGATGAACTCAAGGACGCCGCGTGTCGAAAGATTACGCACGTCAGCGTTGAGGTCTTTCGCGAGCGCGCTCCTACACGTGTTACGGCATCAACACTTCGATAGAGCCGTCGGCGGTCATGCTGACCTGGCTGGTGCCGGCTTCGACTTCCGGGGTCACCGGGGCGGAATCCATGGCGGCGGCTTTCATCATCATTGGCGCACGCAGGTAAGGCTGCGGATAACCGTTGCTGTTGAGGTTCAGGTTGACGATTTTGTAACCCTTGCCGCCCAGGGCCTCGGTGGTCAGTTGGGCGCGGGCCTTGAAGGCGTTGACCGCTTCCTTGAGCAGTGCATCTTCGCTGGCCTTGCGGGTCGGGGTGGCGATGGCGAAGTCCATGCCGGCCATCTTCAGATCGCCCAGCAGTTCGCCGGTGAGCTTGGACAGTGCGGCGAAGTCCGAGCTTTCCAGGCGCAGTTCGGCGCGCTCGCGCCAGCCGGTGATCTTCTGCCCCTTGTCGTCGTAGATCGGGTAGCTGTTGCGGCTGCCCTGACGCAAGGTCACGTCCTTGACCTGCCGCGCCTGGCCCAGAGCCTTGTTCATCGCGGTGCTTACCACGGCCGCCAGTTTGGCCGGGTCGGCATTCTGCTCCTCGGTGTAGAGGGTCACGATCATCAGGTCGCGGGCCACTTCCTGGCTGACTTCGGCGCGCAGGGATATCTGGTTGTAGTGCAACTCGTCCGCGGCCAGGGCCGGGAGGCTGGCCAGGGTGCCGGCACTGAGGGCGAGAAGGGCGGCACTGCGGCGAAATGTGTTCATGAAAGCTCCTTGGGTGGTGCGCAGGGGTAACGGTGCGAGCCTGCGTAAAACCATCAGACTCTAGCTGCTATTGTCCGGTTCAGCCGGTTACAACTTCTATACAGATAGCGCGCAGGCTGTCGCGGCGCGACCCGTTGCCCTGTGTCGCTTTGCCGCACTTTTGCCTGTCAGGCCCCCTGCTTGGTTATACTCGACGCGATCCGCCTGGAGCGCTCATCAGGAGAGCTCATGCTCGCCCCCGTACAACTACTTTCCGCAACTCGCCAGAACCTCTGGCGACTGACGTTCATCCGCACCCTGGTGCTGGCCGCCCAGGCCGGTTCGGTGGGGCTCGCCTATTGGTTCGACCTGTTACCGCTGCCCTGGCTGGAGCTGGCCGCGACCCTCGGCTGCTCGATGCTGCTGTGCGCCTTTACGGCCATCCGGCTGCGCACCTCATGGCCGGTGACTGAGCTTGAGTACGCGGTGCAACTGGCGTGTGACCTGTTTATCCACAGTGCGCTGCTGTATTTCTCGGGCGGTTCGACCAACCCGTTCGTCTCTTATTACCTGGTGCCGCTGACCATCGCTGCCGTGACCCTGCCGTGGCGCTATTCGGTAATCCTGTCGGGCATTGCGCTGACCATGTACACCTTGCTGCTGGCGCAGTTCTACCCTCTGGAAACCTTCCCGATGTACCGGGAAAAGATGCAGATCTACGGCATGTGGCTGAGTTTTGCCCTGGCGGCGGCGGTCATCACCTTTTTTGCCGCGCGCATGGCCGAAGAACTGCGCCGCCAGGAAGAGCTGCGGGCGATCCGTCGGGAAGAGGGGCTGCGCGATCAACAATTGCTGGCCGTGGCCACCCAGGCCGCTGGCGCTGCCCATGAGTTGGGCACGCCGCTGGCGACCATGAGCGTGCTGATCAACGAGATGCTGCAAGACCATCATGACCCGATGCTGCGCGAGGACTTGAGCGTGCTGCAGGATCAGGTGAAGCTGTGCAAGCAGACCTTGCAGCAACTGGTGCGCGCCGCCGAGAACAATCGCCGACTGGCGGTGGACATGCAGGACGTCAGCGTCTGGCTCAACGAAGCGCTCGACCGCTGGCACCTGATGCGCCCCGAAGCCACTTACCGCCTGCAGCGGAAGGGGGAAGGCAGCGAGCCGCGCCTGGCACCGCCGCCGGACCTGACCCAGGCCTTGCTCAACCTGCTGAACAATGCCGCCGATGCCTGCCCGGAAGGGCTGGAAGTGACGCTGGACTGGGACGCCGTGGAGCTGACCATCAGTATTCGCGACCACGGTGCCGGTGTGCCGCTGGCCATTGCCGAGCAGATCGGCAAGCCATTTTTTACCACCAAGGGCAAAGGTTTCGGCCTGGGCCTGTTTTTGAGCAAGGCCAGCGTGACACGCGCCGGCGGCTCAGTGAAACTCTACAGTCATGAGGAAGGCGGTACGCTCACCGAGCTGCGCCTGCCCCGTGCCGCACGAGGAGACGAACATGAGTGACGAGATCCAAGTCGAAGGCGAAGACCTGCAGCATTTATTGCTGGTAGACGACGACGCTACTTTCACCCGCGTCATGGCCCGCGCCATGAGCCGCCGCGGTTTTCGCGTCAGCACCGCCGGTTCCGCCGAGGAAGGCCTGGTCATCGCTCAGCAGGACCTGCCGGACTACGCCGCGCTGGACCTGAAAATGGATGGCGATTCGGGGCTGGTGCTGCTGCCCAAGCTGCTGGAGCTCGACCCGGAAATGCGCGTGGTGATCCTTACCGGTTACTCGAGCATTGCCACCGCCGTCGAGGCGATCAAGCGCGGTGCCTGCAATTACCTGTGCAAACCGGCCGATGCCGATGATGTGCTGGCCGCCTTGCTGTCCGAGCACGCCGACCTGGATACCCTGGTGCCGGAAAATCCGATGTCGGTGGACCGCCTGCAGTGGGAGCACATCCAGCGCGTCCTCACCGAGCACGAAGGCAACATCTCCGCCACAGCCCGCGCCCTGGGCATGCATCGGCGCACCCTGCAGCGCAAACTGCAGAAGCGTCCGGTTCGCCGCTGAACCGTCGCTGAACGAATATCGCCAGCCCCCCGGGACAAAATGAACCGATCATCTATGATCGGTTCGTACTCTCTGTGTTTCCTATCGAGCCTGAATCATGAATCAGAACGCTGAATATTCCGCGGTCAACGATGCGGTGCGCGGTCAGTTTTTCCGCCGTGTCTGGCAGATGATCACGCCTTATTGGCGCAGTGAAGAGAAGGGCAAGGCCTGGTTGCTGTTGATTGCGGTGATCGGCCTGTCGCTGTTCAGCGTGGCGATTTCAGTGTGGATCAACAGTTGGTACAAGGACTTCTACAACGCCCTGCAAAAGAAGGACGATGCCGCGTTCTGGAGCCTGATCCTGTATTTCTGCGGGATTGCCGCGGTGGCGATCCTGGGCGCGGTGTACCGCTTGTACCTGACCCAGATGCTGACCATCCGCTGGCGCGCCTGGCTCACCGAAAAACATTTCACCCGTTGGCTCGAGCACAAGAACTACTACCAGCTGGAACAGGGCGGTTACACCGACAACCCGGACCAGCGGATCTCCGAAGACCTCAACAGCTTCACCAGCAATACCCTGAGCCTGGGCCTGGGGCTGATTCGCACGGTGGTCAGCCTGGTGTCGTTCTCGATCATCCTGTGGGGTGTGTCCGGCAGTATCGAAGTATTTGGCTACACCATTCCCGGCTATATGTTCTGGTGCGCCCTGGTCTACGCGTTGATAGGCAGTTGGATCACGCACCTGATCGGTCGTCGCCTGATCGGGCTGAACAACCAGCAACAACGCTTTGAAGCCGACCTGCGGTTCTCCATGGTGCGGGTCCGGGAGAATGCCGAGAGCATTGCCCTGTACAACGGCGAGGCGAATGAAAACCAGCGCTTGAGTACGCGGTTCGGCATGGTCTGGCACAACTTCTGGGACATCATGAAAGTGTCCAAGCGCCTGACGTTCTTTACCGCGGGTTATGGTCAGATCGCGATCATCTTCCCGTTCATCGTCGCGGCACCGCGGTATTTTTCCGGCAAGATCGAACTGGGGGAGCTGATGCAGATCAACTCGGCCTTCGGCAACGTCCAGGAGAACTTCAGCTGGTTCATCAGCGCCTACGCCGACCTGGCCGCCTGGCGTGCCACCTGTGACCGGTTGCTGAGTTTCCGCCAGGCCATGAGCGAAAACGAAGAGCGTGCGCCGGCCATCGATGTACGCCAGGAGGGCGCTGAGCTGCAGGTGCAGCAGGTGGGCCTGGACCTGGCGGATGGTCGTCATCTGCTGACCAGCGCCAATATGACGGTGGAGCAGGGCGACAGGCTGATGCTCAGCGGTCGCTCCGGTAGTGGCAAGAGTACCCTGCTGCGAGCCATGGGCGGGTTATGGCCGGCCGGGCATGGGGCGATTCGCCTGCCAAGTGCGCGCTACCTGTTCCTGCCGCAGAAACCTTATCTGCCCATTGGCACGCTGCGTGAAGCCTTGAGTTATCCACAGTCCGGCGATACCTACCCGCACGAGCGTTACGTGCAGGTGCTGGAGACTTGTCGTTTGCCCCATCTGGTTTCGCGTCTGGACGAAGCCAACCACTGGCAGCGCATGCTGTCGCCGGGTGAGCAGCAGCGCCTGGCATTCGCCCGCGCACTGCTTTATGCACCGCAATGGTTGTACATGGACGAAGCCACTTCCGCGATGGACGAAGAAGACGAGGCCTCGCTGTACCAGGCACTGATCGATCAACTGCCAGGCTTGAGCATTGTCAGCGTTGGGCACCGCAGCAGCCTGAAACGGTTCCATCCGCGCCATGTGCGAATTGACAATGGCCACCTGAAAGAGCAGACCGTGACGGCCTGATCCCATTGGAAATGTAGGTCAACAGTGATCGTACAACCGCCCTGCGCTATGATGTGCGTATCACTGCTTGCCTGAGATTGATCTTGACCATGGAAAACCCGATCGACGTCCCTCGTCTGCCCCGCAAGCGCCGTAGCCTCGCGCAGGAACTAGTGACGGTGCTGTCCGAGCAGATTCGCGACGGCTTGCTCAAGCGTGGCGACAAGTTACCCACCGAGTCGGCGATCATGGAGGCCCATGGCGTCAGCCGGACGGTGGTCCGTGAAGCGATCTCGCGCTTGCAGGCTGCGGGGCAGGTGGAAACCCGCCACGGGATCGGCACCTTTGTGCTCGACACGCCAAGCCCCAGCGGATTTCGCATCGACCCGGCCACCGTGGTCACCCTGCGTGACGTACTGGCGGTACTGGAGTTGCGCATCAGCCTGGAAGTGGAATCTGCCGGGCTGGCCGCGCAACGCCGCAGCCCCGAGCAACTGGCCTTGATGCGAGAGGCGCTGGATGCCCTGAATGAAAGCGCCGCCCATGCCGGTGACGCCGTGGCCTCGGACTTCCAGTTTCACCTGCAGATTGCCCTGGCCACCGGCAACCGCTATTTCACCGACATCATGACCCACCTGGGTACTAGCATCATCCCGCGTACCCGTCTCAACTCGGCGCGCCTGGCCCATGATGATCACCAGCACTACATGAGCCGGCTGGCCCGTGAGCACGATGAAATCTACGACGCCATCGCGCGCCAGGATTCGGATGCCGCCCGCGCCGCCATGCGCCTGCACCTGACCAACAGCCGTGAGCGGCTGCGCCATGCCCACGAAGAGGCCCAGGCCCAGCGCGGCTAGACCGCACCGCGCTACCCGCAGTGGGCGCAAGGCCCACTGTGTGAGGCCAGCATCGGAATTGCCGGTGTTAGCCGTAAGACATCCCATAACAGAAAAAGCCGTCGCGCTGATCAGCGGTGTCCGGGATGTTTTTTGTTTTCGTTTTTATCAGTGTTAAATCAATTACTTAACTATCAATCAAGGTCGTCCTGGGGGCTGGCTGGGTGCGCGGATGATGAATTGCAGTTGACGGTTGTATTTTAAGTTGTACGATGACATACAACATCAGCATGACGCTGAGCGGCTTTCATCACAACGTGCTACTTAGGGTGTTCGAATAATGAATCCACAAGAACTGAAGTCCATCCTCTCTTCCGGCCTGCTGTCTTTCCCGGTGACTGACTTTAATGCCCAGGGCGACTTCAACCGCGCTGGCTACATCAAGCGTCTGGAATGGCTGGCCCCGTATGGCGCCTCGGCCCTGTTCGCCGCCGGTGGCACCGGCGAGTTTTTCTCCCTGGCCGCCAGTGAATACTCGGAAATCATCAAGACCGCCGTCGACACCTGTGAAACCAGCGTGCCGATCCTGGCGGGTGTTGGTGGTTCCACCCGCCAGGCCATCGAATATGCACAAGAAGCCGAGCGCCTGGGCGCCAAGGGCCTGTTGCTGCTGCCGCACTACCTGACGGAAGCCAGCCAGGACGGCGTTGCCGCCCACGTTGAAGCCGTGTGCAAATCGGTGAAGATCGGTGTGGTGGTCTACAACCGTAACGTTTGCCGCCTGACCGCGCCGCTGCTCGAGCGCCTGGCCGAACGTTGCCCGAACCTGATCGGCTACAAGGACGGTCTGGGCGATATCGAGTTGATGGTGTCGATCCGTCGCCGCCTCGGTGATCGTTTCAGCTACCTCGGCGGCCTGCCGACCGCAGAAGTCTACGCCGCCGCCTACAAGGCCCTGGGTGTTCCGGTTTACTCGTCGGCGGTGTTCAACTTCATCCCGAAAACCGCGATGGATTTCTACCGCGCCATTGCCCGTGAAGATCACGCCGCCGTCGGCAAGATCATCGATGACTTCTTCCTGCCGTACCTGGATATCCGCAACCGCAAGGCCGGTTACGCCGTGAGCATCGTCAAGGCCGGCGCGAAGATCTCCGGTTACGACGCAGGCCCGGTACGTGCCCCGCTGACCGATCTGCTGCCTGGAGAATACGAAGCACTGGCCGCCTTGATCGACAAGCAAGGTGCGCAGTAACAACCCGATTAAACAAGGCCGCTGAGTAATCAGCGGCCTTTTGCGTAAGGAGATTGCCGTGGCAGACGTAAAACGATTCGACAACTACATCGCTGGCCAATGGGTTGCCGGTGCTGAGTATTCGGCCAACATCAACCCCTCGGACCTGTCCGATGTGGTGGGCGAGTACGCCAAGGCCGACCTGGCCCAGGTAAACGCCGCCATCGATGCTGCACGCGCTGCATTCCCGGCCTGGTCGACATCAGGTATCCAGGCGCGCAGCGATGCGCTGGACAAAGTCGGTAGCGAAATCCTCGCGCGTCGCGAAGAACTGGGCACCCTGCTGGCGCGTGAAGAGGGCAAGACCCTGCCCGAGGCCATTGGCGAAGTGTCCCGCGCAGGTAACATCTTCAAGTTTTTCGCCGGTGAATGCCTGCGCCTCTCCGGCGACTATCTGCCGTCCGTACGCCCGGGAGTCAACGTTGAAGTCACTCGCGAAGCCCTCGGCGTGGTCGGCCTGATCACCCCGTGGAACTTCCCGATTGCCATTCCCGCGTGGAAAATCGCCCCGGCCCTGGCGTATGGCAACTGCGTGGTGCTCAAGCCGGCCGACCTGGTGCCGGGGTGTGCCTGGGCGCTGGCGGAAATCATCTCCCGTGCCGGTTTCCCGGCCGGCGTATTCAACCTGGTGATGGGCAGCGGTCGTGTGGTGGGCGAGGCGCTGGTCAACAGCCCGAAAGTCGACGGCATCAGCTTTACCGGCTCGGTGGGTGTAGGCCGGCAGATCGCGGTCAACTGTGTTTCGCGCCAGGCCAAGGTGCAGTTGGAAATGGGCGGCAAGAACCCGCAGATCATTCTCGACGACGCCGACCTGGAGCAGGCGGTCGAGCTGTCGGTGCAGAGTGCGTTCTACTCCACCGGCCAGCGTTGCACGGCCTCGAGCCGATTGATTGTCACCGCCGGGATTCACGACCGGTTCGTCGCGGCCATGGCCCAACGGATGAAGTCGATCAAGGTTGGCCATGCGTTGCAGGCCGGGACCGACATTGGCCCGGTGGTGTCCCAGGCCCAGCTTGAACAGGACCTCAAGTACATCGACATCGGCCAGTCCGAAGGTGCGCGCCTGGTCAGCGGAGGATCGCTGGTGACCTGCGACACCGAAGGCTACTTCCTTGCCCCGACGTTGTTTGCCGACAGCGAAGCGGGCATGCGCATCAGCCGTGAAGAAATTTTCGGCCCGGTGGCCAATATCGTCCGGGTCGCCGACTACGAGGCGGCGCTGGCCATGGCCAATGACACCGAGTTCGGCTTGTCGGCGGGTATCTGCACCACCTCGCTGAAATACGCCAACCACTTCAAGCGCCACTCCCAGGCGGGAATGGTGATGGTCAACCTGCCGACCGCTGGCGTGGATTACCACGTTCCGTTTGGTGGGCGAAAAGGTTCATCCTATGGATCTCGTGAGCAAGGTCGCTATGCACAAGAGTTTTACACGGTCGTAAAAACTTCTTACATCGGATCGTAACCCGCTGCACCGCGGTATCCGGGTCCACCGGATACCGCACTGACAGATTCACCCGCGCATAAAAATAATCAGTGGGAGTACACGTACATGCAAGCGACCAAGCCGACTCACGTCCGTTATTTGATCCTGCTCATGCTGTTTCTGGTGACCACGATCAACTATGCCGACCGTGCCACTATCGCCATCGCAGGCTCCAGCCTGCAGAAAGACCTCGGTATCGACGCGGTCACCCTCGGTTACATCTTTTCCGCATTCGGTTGGGCCTACGTGGCCGGGCAAATTCCCGGTGGCTGGCTGCTGGACCGATTCGGTTCGAAAAAAATCTACGCCCTGAGCATCTTCACCTGGTCGCTGTTCACCGTGCTGCAAGGCTATGTTGGTGAATTTGGCATGTCGACCGCGGTCGTCGCGCTGTTCATGCTGCGTTTTCTGGTGGGCCTGGCCGAAGCGCCCTCCTTCCCGGGTAACGCCCGCATCGTCGCCGCCTGGTTCCCGACGGCGGAACGTGGCACGGCCTCGGCGATCTTCAACTCCGCGCAATATTTCGCCACGGTGCTGTTTGCACCGCTGATGGGCTGGATCGTCTACAGCTTCGGCTGGCAGCACGTGTTCATCGTTATGGGCGTCATCGGCATCATCTTCTCCGGTATCTGGCTGAAGGTGATCTACAGCCCGCGCCAGCATCCGATGATCAATGAGGCCGAGTTCAAGCACATCGCCGACAACGGCGGCATGGTCGACATGGACCACGACAAGGGCCAGGGCAAGAAAGCCGACGGACCGAAGTGGGACTACATTCGCCAGTTGCTGACCAACCGCATGATGCTTGGTGTGTACCTGGGCCAGTACTGCATCAACGGCATCACTTACTTCTTCCTGACCTGGTTCCCGGTGTACCTGGTGCAGGAGCGTGGCATGACCATCCTCAAGGCCGGTTTCATTGCCTCGTTGCCGGCGATCTGCGGCTTCATCGGTGGCGTGCTTGGCGGGGTGATTTCCGACTACCTGCTGCGCAAGGGCCATTCCCTGACCTTCGCCCGCAAGGCCCCGATCATTGCTGGCCTGCTGGTCTCCAGCAGTATCGTGGCGTGCAACTACGTGGACGTTGAATGGATGGTGGTGGGCTTCATGGCCCTGGCCTTCTTCGGCAAAGGCGTGGGCGCCCTCGGTTGGGCGGTGGTATCCGACACGTCGCCGAAACAGATTGCCGGTCTCAGTGGCGGTCTGTTCAACACCTTCGGCAACATTGCCTCGATCACCACGCCGATTGTCATCGGCTACATCATCAGTTCCACGGGTTCGTTCAAGTGGGCCCTGGTCTTTGTCGGCTGCAACGCGTTGGTCGCCGTATTCAGCTACCTGGTGATCGTAGGTCCGATCAAGCGAGTGGTGCTCAAGGAGCCGCCGGTCAACGGGCCTCAAGCCTCCAGCAAATTATCCCAAGCGCATTCCTGAGGAGCGGCGTCATGCAGTTGATTGAACATTCCGACTCGCCGCGCTACATCCGCTTGCACGAGCGCGACAACGTGGTAGTCGTGGTCAATGACCAGGGCGTACCGGCGGGCACCGAATTCCCCGATGGGTTGCTGACCCTGGATTTCGTGCCGCAAAGCCACAAGGTGACCCTGCAGGACATTCCCGAAGGCGGCCAGGTGATTCGTTACGGCCAGACCATTGGCTATGCGTTGCAGCCGATCCCCCGTGGCAGTTGGGTCAAGGAAGATCAACTGCGCATGCCGACCGCGCCGCCGCTGGACAGCCTACCGCTGTCCACCGAGGTGCCGGCAGCCCAGGCACCGCTGGAAGGCTACACCTTCGAGGGGTTTCGCAACGCCGACGGTACCGTCGGCACCCGCAACATTCTCGGGATCACCACCACGGTGCAGTGCGTCACCGGGGTGCTCGATCACGCGGTCAAGCGGATCAAGGATGAGTTGCTGCCCAAGTACCCGCATGTCGATGACGTGGTGGCGTTGACCCACAGCTACGGCTGCGGCGTGGCGATCACGGCCACTGACGCCTACATCCCGATTCGTACCGTGCGCAACCTGGCGCGCAATCCCAACCTGGGCGGCGAAGCACTGGTGATCAGCCTGGGCTGCGAGAAGCTGCAGGCCGGCCAGGTGATGCACGAGAACGACAGCTCGGTGGACTTGAGCGAGCCCTGGTTGTATCGCTTGCAGGATTCCAGTCACGGCTTCACCGAGATGATCGAACAGATCATGGCGCTGGCCGAAACCCGCCTGAAGAAGCTCGATCAACGGCGTCGGGAAACCGTGCCGGCGTCGGAGTTGATCCTCGGCATGCAGTGTGGCGGCAGCGATGCATTTTCCGGGATCACCGCCAACCCGGCCCTGGGTTTCGCCTCGGACTTGTTGTTGCGGGCCGGGGCCACGGTGATGTTTTCCGAAGTGACGGAGGTGCGCGATGCCATCTACCTGCTGACCTCGCGGGCGGAAACCGAAGCGGTGGCACAGGAATTGGTGCGCGAGATGGACTGGTACGACCGGTACCTGGCCAAGGGCGAGGCCGATCGCAGTGCCAACACCACACCGGGCAACAAGAAGGGCGGTCTGTCGAATATTGTCGAGAAATCCCTGGGCTCGATCGTCAAGTCCGGCAACAGCGCAATCAACGGCGTGCTGGGCCCGGGCGAGCGGTTCAAGCGCAAAGGGCTGATTTTCTGCGCCACGCCGGCCAGCGATTTTGTCTGCGGCACCTTGCAGTTGGCGGCTGGGATGAATCTGCACGTGTTCACCACCGGGCGCGGCACCCCCTACGGCCTGGCCATGGCGCCGGTGGTCAAGGTCTCGACCCGCACCGAGCTGGCACAACGCTGGCCGGACCTGATCGACATCGATGCCGGGCGCATCGCCACCGGACGGGCGTCCATCGAGGAGCTGGGCTGGGAGCTGTTCCACTTCTACCTGGACGTGGCCAGCGGCAAACAGCAGACGTGGGCTGAAAAGCACAAGCTGCATAACGACATCACCTTGTTCAACCCGGCGCCGATTACCTGATATCGCGTTATCGTTCATCGCCAGCAGGCTGGCTCCCACGTGGATCTGCGCCCTACACAAGTTTTCTGTTCGCGCGGATC
>Ga0067045_1031845_pt1 | contig 11356 bp, 7 predicted proteins | sample TerdegcTABiofilm_FD_59184 | JGI IMG/M metagenome (GOLD analysis project Ga0067045, IMG submission 59184) | Combined Assembly of (Gp0054472, Gp0054536) Wastewater bioreactor microbial communities from Singapore -Terephthalate degrading...
GGCCGGATCCGGCAGGTGCGGGGTTTCCTGGGCGACGCTGGCGATCCGCGCCTTGCCCGGCAGGTCGATGTCGCCGCGGTCGGGCTCGACCTCGCCCATCAGCGCGGCGAACAGGGAGGACTTGCCGGCGCCGTTGCGGCCGACCACCCCCACCCGATACCCGGCGTGCAGGGCCAGATCCACGTTGGACAGCAGCAGGCGTTCGCCGCGACGCAGGGCGAAGTTGCGGAAAGCGATCATGGGGCGGCGGTTCCAGCGGGACGGCGGCGCAGGCCATTGCCTGTCGTGACCCGCAAAGCCATTCACGATACCGCATAACGGCATGCCCTGTGCGTGTTTGCGGCGGCCGTGAACGGGTGTTAAACAAGGGTTATTCCACCCATCCAGGAGGTCGCCATGCCCCGCTTGACCCCGCTCGCCCTGGCCCTGTCGTCCCTGCTAGCCGCCGCCCCGGCGCTGGCGCAGCAAGCCGAGCAGACGCCCGACCAGCAAAAAGACGCGCGCACCCTCGACACCCTGATCGTCACCGGCACCCGCGTCACCGATCGCACGGTGGCCGAGTCGCAGTCGCCGATCGACATCATCACCCCGGAAGTGCTGCAGTCCACCGGCACCACCGAGCTGGCCACCGCGCTCTCGCGCGCGCTGCCCTCGCTCAACTTCCCGCGCGCGGCAATCAACGACGGCACCGACGCGATGCGTCCGGCCCAGCTGCGCGGGCTGGCTCCGGATCACGTGCTGGTGCTGGTGAACGGCAAGCGCTATCACCTTGGCGCGCTGGTGAACGTCAACGGCAGCCAGGGCCGCAGCTCCTCGCCCGCCGATCTCAACAGCATTCCGATTGCCGCGATCGAGCGGGTGGAAGTGCTGCGCGACGGCGCCTCGGCCCAATACGGGTCGGATGCCATCGCCGGCGTGGTCAACATCGTGCTCAAGAGTTCCGCCAACGGCGGCAGCGCCTCCGCGACGTATGGCGAGTACAAGGAAGGCGACGGCGGCAAGTACCAGGTCATGGCCGACGCCGGCGTCGGGCTGGGCGCCGCCGGCAAGGTGCACCTGGCCGCGCAGTTCGGCCATCAGGACCAGACCAACCGCGCCACGCCCTATTCCGGCGCACAGACGCCGACCTCGCCGCCGGTGGGGCAGACCGTGCAGCGCCTGGGCGATCCCGAGGTCGACAACCATTCCCTGAGCTACAACTGGGAGATGCCTGCGGCCGATTACCTGACGTTCTATTCCTACGGCATCTACACCCACCGCGAGACGCTGTCGAACGGCTTCTTCCGGCCCGCCGGCGACTCGCGCAACATCCCGTCGATCTATCCCAACGGCTTTTTGCCGCAGATCTTCAACACCAGCAACGACTACCAGTTCGTGGCGGGGATGCGCGCGTCGGTCGGCGAGACCAAGTTCGATGCCAGCTACACCTACGGCAGCAACGACCTGCGCTTCGACGTGAAGAATTCGCTCAACCGCAGCCTGGGCCCGACCTCGCCCACCCAGTTCTACGCCGGTACGCTCAAATACACCCAGCACGTGCTGAATCTCGACCTCAGCCGCCCCGTCAACATCGGGCTGGCCTACCCGGCCACCTTGTCGTACGGCCTCGAATGGCGTGGCGAGCAATTCGACATCCTCGCCGGCGAGCCGAACTCGTACATCAACGGCGGCGTGCTGTTCAACGGCCAGCCCACGCCTTCCGGCGCCCAGGTCTTCCCGGGCTTTCGTCCCAGTGACAGCGGCTCCTTCGATCGTCACAGCTCTTCGTTCTATATCGGCCTGGAAGGCGACCTGACCGACAAGCTCTCGGCCGGCCTGGCCGCGCGCCATGAGCGCTACAGCGATTTCGGCAACACCACCACCGGCAAGCTGAGCATGCGCTACGTGTTCAGCGACGCCGTGGCGCTGCGGGCCACCGCCAGCACCGGTTTCCATGCTCCATCGCTGCAACAGCAGTACTACCAGACCACGTCCACCAACTTCATCGGCGGCATCCCTTACGACCTGGTGACGTTCCGGGTGACCAATCCGGCCGGCATCGCGCTGGGGGCGGAGCCGCTCAAGCCCGAAAAATCCCGCAACTTGAGCCTGGGCCTGGTGCTGACGCCCGCCAACGGCCTGTACCTGACCGCCGACGCCTACCGCATCAAGGTCACCGACCGTATCAGCCTGTCCGAGAACCTGACCAGCACCGCGGTGCGCACTTATCTCAACAACAACGGCTTCCCGGCGGTCGCCGGCGGGCGCTATTTCACCAATGCGCTGGACACCACCACCACCGGCATCGACATCGTCGGCACCTACACCTGGAAACTGGCGGCCAGCAGCGTGGACTGGACGCTGAGCTACAACTACAACAAGACCACGGTGGACCGGGTGGCGCCCAACCCGCCCGCGCTGACCGCGATCGACCCCAACGCGCTGCGCTTCGGGCGGGTCGAGCTGGGTCGCTTCGAGGTCGGCGCACCGCGCGACAAGTTCGTGCTCGGCGCGCAGTGGAAGCTCGACGCGTGGACGCTGGGCGCCAACCTGAGCCGCTACGGCGAGTTCACCATCCGCAACAGCAACCCGGCGCTGGACCAGACCTTCGGCGCGAAATGGCTGACCGATCTCAGCGCCAGCTACCGCACCGGCGGCTGGGAGTTCGCCGTGGGCGCAGACAACGTGTTCGATACCTATCCGGACCAGGTCATCCCGCCCAACACCAACTCCGGCCAGCTGATCTGGCCCACCCAGAGCCCGTTCGGCTTCAACGGCGCGTACTACTACGGACGGATTTCCTACAAGTGGTGAGCTAACCCGTCCTCACGCTGCCACGCCGACGCCCCGGCCCGCCGGGGCGTCGCCGTTTCCGCCGCCGGGACGAAGCGCGGCGCGCGCATGCGATCATGCCGGCAACACCGCACGGGAGTCCGCATGCCGCACCACACCTCGCTGATCGCCCTGCTCTGCATCGGGTTCGTGATGGCCTTCGCGCTGGGAATGCTGGCGCGCCGGCTGCGGCTGTCCCCGCTGGTCGGCTATCTGCTGGCCGGCGTCCTGGTCGGGCCGTTCACGCCGGGCTTCGTGGCCGACCAGACGCTGGCGCCGCAGCTGGCCGAGGTGGGGGTGATCCTGCTGATGTTCGGGGTCGGCCTGCATTTCTCGCTGAAGGACCTGATGTCGGTACGCGCGATCGCCCTGCCCGGCGCGGTCGCGCAGATCGCGGCAGCCACCGCCATGGGCTGGGCGATGGCGCACTACTGGCTGGGCTGGAGCCATGCCGCCGGCCTGGTGTTCGGGCTGGCGCTGTCGGTGGCGAGCACGGTGGTGCTGCTGCGTGCGCTGGAGGATCGGCGCCTGCTGGATACCGGCAAGGGCCGGGTGGCGGTCGGCTGGCTGATCGTCGAGGACCTGGCGATGGTGCTGGCGCTGGTGCTGCTGCCGGCGCTGGGCGACCACGACGCCGGCGCTGGCCGGCTCGGGCTGGCCCTGCTGCTGACCCTGCTCAAGGTGGGCGGGTTCGTGGCGCTGATGCTGCTGGTCGGGCGCCGCCTGATCCCGCGCCTGCTGGAAGGCGTAGCGGGCACCGGCTCGCGCGAGCTGTTCACCCTGTGCGTGCTGGCGGTGGCGATGGGCGTCGCCTTCGGCGCGGCCGAGCTGTTCGGGGTCAGCTTCGCGCTCGGCGCGTTCTTCGCCGGCATGCTGCTGAACGAAAGCGAGTTCGGCCACAAGGCCGCCAACGATTCGCTGCCGCTGCGGGATGCGTTCGCGGTGCTGTTTTTCGTCTCGGTGGGGATGCTGTTCGACCCGCTGATCCTCGTCGAGCATCCGCTGCACGTGCTGGCCACCCTGCTGATCATCGTGCTCGGCAAGTCGCTGGCGGCGTGGGCGATCGTGCGCGCATTCGGCAAGCCCAACGACACCGCGCTCACCATTTCCGCCAGCCTGGCCCAGATCGGCGAGTTCTCCTTCATCCTGGCCGGGCTCGGGGTGGGGCTGGGCCTGCTGCCGACCGAAGGGCGCGACCTGGTGCTGGCCGGCGCGCTGCTGTCGATCATCATCAATCCGCTGCTGTTCTCGTGGCTGGAGCGGCAGTCCGTGCGCACCGCGGCGCAGCGCGAGGACGTTGCAGGGCTGCCGGAGGATCTGGCCGGGCATGTGATTCTGGTCGGCTACGGCCGGGTCGGGCGGCACCTGGCGCAACTGCTGCGCGATCGCGGGGTGCCGCTGGTCCTGGTGGAAGCCGACCGCGAACGCGCGCTCGCCGCCCGCGCGCAGGCCCTGACCACCGTGCACGGCAACGCCGCGGACGAGCGTGTGCTGCAGGAAGCCCGCCCGGAACGCGCGCAGCTGGGCATCCTGGCAGTCCCGAACGCGCTGGAAGCCGGCGAGGTGGTGGCGCGGATGAAAGCCGCCAACCCCACGATCAGCGTACTGGCCCGCGCCCACAGCGACGCCGAGGTGCAGCATCTGCTGGCGCACGGCGCCGATGCTGCCGTGCTGGCCGAGCGCGAGCTGGCGTATTCACTGGCGGACATGGTGATGGCCACGCCGCCCTACCGCCCCCCGCGCACCGCTTCCGCCGCCCCGTGACGGCTGCTGCGCGCGGCCGCTGACGGGCGTAGAGTGCGGGCTTTCTGGATTCCGGATACCCGCCATGCCCCTGCGCATCGCCCTGCTGCTGCCGCTGCTGGCCGCCGGCCTGCTCGCCCACGCTCGCGCCGCCCAGCCGCCGCTGCGCGTGCAATTGCCGACAACGGCCGCCGCCCCGGCCTCCGGGCGCTTGCTGGTGTTCGTGGAGCCGGCCGCCAGCGCATTGGCCCGCTCCGCCGGCCCGGTCACCGCGGTGGAGGCCAGCCCATTCGGCGGTCAGGATGCCAGCGCGGCCGGCATGGACATCGCGCGTATCGCTCCCGGGCAGACGGTGGCGATGGACACCGAAACGCTGGCCTGGCCGCAGCCGTTTTCGCAGCTTCCGGCCGGCGAGTACTACGTGCAGGCGGTGCTGGATACCGCGCGCGACGACAACTACGCCGGACGCGGCCCCGATGACCTGCTGAGCAGGCCAGCGAAAGTGACGCTGGGCGGCAACGCCGCGCCGGTGACGCTGGTGCTGGACCAGCGGCTGCCGGAACCCGGCGACTCCTGGCAGCTGCCGGAACGGTTCCCGCCGGCCCTGCGCGCAGCGGCCCCCGCCGCACGGGCGGCGACCCGCGCCATCGACTTCGTCAGTCCCGCGCTCAGCGCGTTCTGGGGCCGACCGATCCACATGCGCGGCTGGGTGGTCCTGCCCCCCGGCTACGATGCCGATGCCCAGACGCGCTATCCGGTGCTGTATTTCACCCACGGCTTCGGCGGCAGCCAACGCGCGCTGGTGCCCACCGCGATTTCCGCCCATGCCGGCATGCGCGACGGCAGCCTGCCGCCGATGATCTGGGTGCTGCTGGACGAATCCAGCCCGACCGGCACCCACGAATTCGCGGATTCGGTGAACAACGGCCCCTGGGGCAAGGCCTTGACCGAAGAGCTGATTCCCGCGCTGGAACGCAGCTACCGCATGGACGCCCGCCCGGAGGGCCGCTTCCTCAACGGGCACTCCTCCGGCGGCTGGGCCACGCTGTGGCTGCAGGTGCGCTATCCGAAGGTATTCGGCGGCACCTGGTCGACCGCCCCCGACCCCAGCGATTTCCACGACTTCACCGGCGTGGATCTGTACGCCGACGGCGCCAACGTCTATCGCCGCGCCGACGGCAGCGCTTACCCGCTGGTGCGCGACAAAGGCCGGGTGATGGCCAGCTTCGAGCAATTCGCGCGGCTGGAGGAAGTGATCGGCCCGGTCGGCGGCCAGCTGGCCTCGTTCGAATGGGTGTTTTCCCCGCGCGGCGCCGATGGCCGCCCGCAGCCGCTGTTCGATCGCGGCAGCGGGCAGGTCGATCCGCAGGTCGTCGCCTATTGGCGCGAGCATTACGACATCGCGCATTTGATCCAGACCGACTGGGCGCGCCTGAAACCCGACCTGGACGGCAAGCTGCACGTGTACGTCGGCACCGCCGACACCTTCTACCTCGATGGCGCGGCGCGCCGGCTGCAGGCAGTGCTGGACAGCGTCGGCGCCAAGAGCGAGTTTCGCTTCGTGCCGGGGCGCACCCACTTCGACCTGTACGCGAATGGCGAGGATCGCAACGCGCTGCTGAAGGACATCGCCTGGCAGATGTACGCCATCGCGCGGCCCGGCGCCCCGCGGCCGGCCGCGCCCCTGCGCTGAAGGCACCCGGCCGGGACGACACCGCCGTCCGACCTGGGCGGCAAGATCGCACTACGCCCACGCGGCGCTGCCGCCTTACGGGGCGGCGGTTGACTAGGATTTCTCTGATTGACAGCCGCCCGATGCGCGACGGTATGGTTGCGTCACGCAACACCACGCTCACCAGGGGACAACACCGATGGCTTATTGCTCGAACTGCGGCGCGCACGCCGCGGACGGCGCGACGTATTGCGCCAGCTGTGGACATGCATTGCCCTTGCCCGCGGCCAGCCGGCCGGACGCCGCCCCGCCGCCCGCATCGCCACTCCCGGATGTCGTGTATGCCGGCTTCATCCGGCGCTGGATTGCGCTGTGGATCGACCAGTTGATCCTTGCCCTTCCCGTCCTGGTCGTCGCCGTGGCGCTGGCCGTCGTCGCCGGAGCCAAGGCCAGGCAGGCCGACGACGGCCTGATCACCGGCGCCGTCTATCTCGCCTACTGGCTGTTCGCGCCGCTTTATTACGCGCTGCAGGAAAGTTCGGCGGCGCAGGCCACTCTCGGAAAGCGCGCCCTTGGAATCAAGGTCACCGACCTGCAGGGCCGGCGCCTGAGCTTTGGGCGCGCCTTGGGCCGCTGGTTTTCTGCGGCGCTTTCCTACCTGACGCTTTACATCGGCTTCCTGATGGCGGCCTTCACGCAGAGGAAGCAAGCGCTGCACGATGTCGTCGCCGGCACCCTGGTGGTGGACAAATACGCCTTTACCGACCAGCCGCAGCGCCAGCAGCGCCACCTGAGCGGCTGCCTCATTGCACTGGTGGTCGGGGTGTTCCTGATCCTTCCGCTGGCCGGCATCCTCGCGGCGATCGCGTTGCCCGCCTACAACAGCTACAGGATCCGCGCCGCCGAAGGCGCCTGCCTGGCGGAAGCCAAGGCCTACATGAACCAAGCGGTGGCCGCCGGCCTGTCCGAGCAGCCGATTCCGACTCCTCCCGCGCGCGCCTGCGCGCCCTCGCCGGCGCTGACCCGCGCGGACATCGACGCCGCAGAGATCTTCCGCTTCCAGCCCAAGGCGCCCGGGGTGGCGGCGACCCTCTGCCGCGCGAGCGACGCCACCTGCCGTTTGCAGTCGGCAGATTGACGGTCGGATCGATGGAACGGAACCGCCACCGGCGCGCGAGGCGCCGGTGGCGCTCCGAACCCTGCGTCAGCCCTTGGCGAATACCAGCTTGCCGGCTTCTGCATCCACCCGCACCACATCGCCGCTGCTGAAGCGGCCAGCCAGGATGTCCTGCGCCAGCGGGTTTTCGATCTGCTGCTGGATCGCACGCTTGAGCGGACGCGCGCCATAGACCGGATCGAAGCCGACGTTGCCGAGCAGCTCGTAGGCACGATCCGACAGTTCGATGCGCAGCCCGCGCTCGGCCAGCCGCTTCTCCAGCCCGGCCAGCTGGATGCGCGCGATCTGCTTGATCTGCGCCTTGTCGAGCGGATGGAACACCACGATGTCGTCGAGGCGGTTGATGAACTCCGGCCGGAAGTGGGCCTGCACCACGCCCATCACCGCGGCTTTCATCTGCAGGTAGGCCTCGGGCGAATCCTCGCCCGCCAGCTCCTGGATCTGGTGCGAGCCCAGGTTGGAGGTCATCACGATCACGGTGTTGCGAAAGTCCACCGTGCGGCCCTGACCGTCGGTGAGGCGGCCATCGTCGAGCACCTGCAGCAGGATGTTGAAGACATCCGGGTGCGCCTTCTCCACCTCGTCGAGCAGGATCACGCTGTACGGGCGGCGGCGCACCGCTTCGGTCAGGTAGCCGCCCTCCTCGTAGCCGACGTAGCCCGGAGGCGCGCCGACCAGGCGTGACACCGCGTGCTTCTCCATGAACTCGCTCATGTCGATGCGCACCATGGCGTCGCTGCTGTCGAACAGGAATTCGGCCAGCGCCTTGCACAGCTCGGTCTTGCCCACGCCGGTCGGGCCGAGGAACAGGAACGAACCGCTCGGCCGGTTGGGATCGGACAGCCCGGCGCGCGAACGCCGCACCGCATCCGACACCACCTTGATCGCCTCGTCCTGGCCCACCACGCGGGCGTGCAGCGCCTCCTCCATCTTGAGCAGCTTCTCGCGCTCGCCTTCCAGCATCTTGCTGACCGGAATGCCGGTCCAGCGCGACACCACCTGCGCGATCTCCTCCGCGGTGACCTTGTCCTGCAGCAGGGTGAAGCCCTTGGTCTCGGCCTCCTGCGCGGCCGCCAGCTGCTTCTCCAATGCCGGGATGCGGCCATACTGGATTTCGCTCATCGTGGCGAAATCCTGGCGACGCTGCGCGGCCTCGAGCTCCAGCTTGGCCTGCTCGATCTGCTCCTTGATCTTCGTCGCTCCCTGCAGGGTCGCCTTCTCGGCCTTCCAGACTTCCTCCAGGTCACTGTACTCGCGCTCCAGCGCATCGATCTCCTTCTCCAGATCGGCCAGGCGCTGCTTCGACTCGGCGTCCTTCTCCTTCTTCAGCGCCTCGCGCTGGATCTTGAGCTGGATCAGCCGGCGCTCCTTGCGGTCGAGCTCCTCCGGCTTGGAATCGATCTCCATGCGGATGCGCGAGGCGGCCTCGTCCATCAGGTCAATGGCCTTGTCCGGCAGCTGGCGGTCGGCGATGTAGCGGTGGGACAGCGTGGCCGCGGCGACGATGGCCGGGTCGGTGATCTCCACCCCGTGGTGGACCGCGTACTTCTCCTTCAGCCCGCGCAGGATGGCGATGGTGTCCTCCACCGAGGGTTCGCCGACGAAGACCTTCTGGAAGCGGCGCTCCAGCGCGGCATCCTTCTCGATGTACTTGCGGTACTCGTCCAGCGTGGTGGCGCCGATGCAGTGCAGCTCGCCGCGCGCCAACGCCGGCTTGAGCATGTTGCCGGCGTCCATCGCACCCTCGGCCTTGCCGGCGCCGACCATGGTGTGCAGCTCGTCGATGAACAGGATGATCTGGCCTTCGTTCTTGGCCAGGTCGTTGAGCACCGCCTTCAGGCGCTCCTCGAACTCGCCGCGGAACTTGGCGCCGGCGATCAGCGCCCCCATGTCCAGCGACAGCAGGCGCTTGCCGCGCAGGCCTTCCGGCACCTCGCCGTTGACGATGCGCTGGGCCAGGCCTTCCACGATCGCGGTCTTGCCCACGCCGGGCTCGCCGATCAGCACCGGGTTGTTCTTGGTGCGCCGCTGCAGCACCTGCACGGTGCGGCGGATTTCCTCGTCGCGGCCGATCACCGGATCGAGTTTGCCGCTCTCGGCGCGCGCGGTCAGGTCAATGGTGTACTTCTCCAGCGCCTGGCGCGCATCCTCGGCGTCCTCGTCGGTGACCTTTTCGCCGCCGCGCAGCTTGTCGATAGCGGCTTCGAGCTTTTGCTTGTCCGCGCCGGCCGCCTTCAGCGCCTTGCCCGCCGCGCCGGCATCCTCCAGCGCCGCGAGCAGGAACAGTTCGCTGGCGATGTAGACATCGCCGCGCTGCTGGGCCAGCTTGTCGGTGACGTTGAGCAGCCGCACCAGGTCGTTGCCGGCCTGCACGTTGCCGGCCTGGCCGCTGACCTTGGGCAGCTTGTCCAGCGCCTCGGCCAGGCGCTCGCGCAGCACCGGCACGTTGATGCCGGCCTGCGCCAGCAGCGGTCGGGTGCCGCCGCCCTGCTGGTCGAGCAGGGCCAGCAGCAGATGCACCGGTTCGATGATGGTGTGATCGCGGCCCACGGCCAGCGACTGGGCGTCGGCAATGGCCTGCTGGAAGCGCGAGGTGAGTTTGTCCATGCGCATGAGAGGGGTTCCTGTAAGGAGGGCCGCGGTGCGGCCAATGTTCCCCAGATGCGGTTGCGGCGGCGTGATTCAAGTCAAATCGCAGCCACCATTGAGACGCGGTTATGCTGCCGGCATGCCCGCCTGGCACCTCTACCTGCTGCGCTGCCGCGACGGAAGCCTGTACGCCGGCATCGCCACCGACGTGCAGCGCCGGTTCCGGGAGCATGCCGCCGGCACCGGGGCGAAGTACACCCGCGCGCATCCCCCCGAGTGTGTGCTGGCCAGCCGGCCCTATCCCGACCGCGCCAGCGCGCTGCGGGCGGAATATCGCCTGAAGCGCCGTCCGCGGGCGGAGAAGCTGGCCTGGCTGCTGGCGCAGGACTCAGGCTGACGATGCGATCCACGCCAGGGTGGCCATGCGCCCGCCCCGCCCATCCCGTCGGTGCGAATGAAAGCGCGCCGGATCGGATATCGTGCACAGTCCGCCGCCGTGGATCGCCTGCGCCGCCAGCCCGGCCGCGACCAAGCGCCTGCGCGCCAGCGCGTACAGATCCACCCGCCAGTGGCCGGGCCGGGTCGCGACGAAGGCCGCGGCGGCCCCGGAATCGGGCGCGACCAAGGCCGCCCGCACGTCCTCACCGATCTCGTAGGCCTGTGGCCCCGCCGCCGGCCCGAGCCAGGCGACTAGGCCCGCGGGCGGGGTGCGCATCGCCGCCACCGTCGCCTCCAGCACGCCGGCCGCCAGGCCGCGCCAGCCGGCATGGGCAACGCCCACTTCGGTACCGTCCCGGGCGGCCAGCACCACCGGCAGGCAGTCGGCGGTGAGGATGGCGAGCACGGTGCCGGGCGTGGCGGTCACTGCCGCATCCGCTTCCGGGGCGTCGTCGGACGGTTCGATGGCCACGGTCACGCCATGCACCTGGCGCAGCCAGCGCGGCGCGGACGGCAAGTCCAGCGCGGCGGCCAGCCGGAGGCGGTTCTCCTGCACCGCCTCCGGCGCGTCGCCGCAATGGGCGCCGAGGTTGAGGGTGTCGAACGGCGGCATGGAGACGCCCAGGCCGTGGCGCAGCGTGGTCAGCGCGTGCACGCCGGGCGGCGCCGGCCAGTCGGCGCGCAGGAACGCGCTCATCGCCGCGCCCGCTCCGCCTCCGCATGGGCGGCGGCGTCTTCCCGCAGCAATCGCATCAGCTGCTGCATGTCGTCCGGCACCGGCGCCTCGCAGCGCACCGGCTCGCCGGTGATGGGATGGGCGAACGCCAGCGCTTCAGCGTGCAGCGCCTGCCGCTTGAAGCCGCGCAGGGCGGCGATGAGCGCCTCGGAGGCGCCCTTCGGCAGCTTCAGCGATCCGCCATACAGCG
>Ga0067045_1031847_pt1 | contig 11351 bp, 10 predicted proteins | sample TerdegcTABiofilm_FD_59184 | JGI IMG/M metagenome (GOLD analysis project Ga0067045, IMG submission 59184) | Combined Assembly of (Gp0054472, Gp0054536) Wastewater bioreactor microbial communities from Singapore -Terephthalate degrading...
GGTCGGCGAGCTGAGCGTCGCCGAGAACTTAGCGATAGAGCACCTGCACGAATTCACCCGCCACGGGGTCCTGGACCGGCAGGCCATCCAGACCCACGCCGAGGCGCTGATCCAGCAGTTTCAGATCAAAGCACGCCCCGCCGACCGTGCCCGGACGCTCTCCGGCGGCAACCTGCAAAAAGTCCTCCTGGCGCGCGTCCTGGCGCGGGAACCCCGGGTGGTCATTGCCCCCAACCCGACGCGCGGGTTAGACATCGGAGCGACGGAATATGTCCGCCAGCAACTGCTTCAGCAGCGGGACCGGGGCGCGGCCGTTCTGCTCATCTCCGAAGACCTGGATGAGATCCTGGCGCTGGCCGACCGGATCGCCGTGCTGTACGAAGGCGAAGTGGTGGGCCTGTTGCCGGCTCACGCCGCCGCCGTGGAGCAATTGGGGCTGATGATGGCCGGGGCCTTGAAGGAGAACCAGCATGTCCAGTCTGGGGCTTAAACTGGGATTGCGAATAGAAAAGACCGGCGCGCCGCTCTGGGTACGTCCTTTGATCCCGGCCCTGGCGCTGCTCGGCACGTTTATTTTAACGTCGGGGCTGATTGTCTGGGGCAAAGCCAACCCGTTGGAGACCTATTATTACTTTCTGATCGCGCCGCTCTCCAGCCGGGTGAGCACGTTGGAAGTGCTGGTCAAGGCGACCCCGCTGATCCTGGCCGGGGTGGCGGTGACGTTTGCCTTTGCGGCCGGCTACTACAACATCGGCGCGGAGGGCCAGCTTTACGCCGGTGCCATCGTCGCGGCCTGGTTAGGCGTCGCCCTACGCGGGCTGCCGGGGATGGTGGTCATCCCCTTGATGTTGGCCGGCGGCTTCCTCGCCGGGATGCTCTGGGCGCTGACACCGGCGCTGCTCAAGGTGAAACTGGCGGTGGACGAGGTCGTGACCACGTTGCTGCTGAACTCCGTCATGCTGTTCATCGTGAGCGCTTTGCTCAACGGCCCCTGGCGCGACCCGATCTCCAACTGGCCGCAGTCGCCGGAAATCGCTGCCGCGGCCCATCTGCCCAAGCTGATCGCCCGGTCACGGTTGCACGTCGGTTTCCTGATCGCCCTCCTCGTCGCTTTCCTGCTCTGGTTCGTGCTCCGCCGGACGGCGTTGGGGCTACGGATGCGGGCGGTCGGGCTGGGACGCGAAGCGGCGCGCTTTGCCGGCGTGCCCGTGGAACGCACCGTCCTCACCGCCGCCCTGATCAGCGGCGGCCTGGCAGGCCTGGTCGGCGTGATTGAGGTCGCGGGCATCCAGTTCCACCTGATCGGCGATCTCTCGCCCGGCTACGGCTACACCGGCATCATCATCGCCACCCTCGGCGGGTTGAACGCCGCCGGCGTCACGGCAGCCGCGCTCTTGTTCGGCCTGATTGACACCGGCGCGCAGACCGTCAGCCGGGCCCTGGGCGTTCCCGTCTACCTGGGCGAGGTGACACAAGCGACGCTGCTCCTGGTCACGCTCGGCATGTTGCTCCTGCAACAATACCGCATTCGGAGGGCCCGATCCTGATGGAACTGGAAAATTTCCTGGTCACCCTGATGGCTGCGACGGTGCGGGTGGCGACGCCGCTCCTGCTGGCCGCCATCGGCGAAACTTACGCCGAGCGGGCCGGCGTGCTCAACCTGGGCATTGAGGGCACAATGTTCTTCGGTGCCTTCGTCGGGTTCTTCGTCGCCGACATGACCGGCTCGTTGTGGATCGGGCTGGGGGGGGCATTGCTCAGCGGAGCGCTCGCCGGGCTGTTGATGGCACTCCTGACGGTGCGGTTAGGCGTCAACCAGCACGTTTCAGGGTTAGGCATCACGCTGTTGCTGACGGGGTTATCGCTCTTTGCCTTCCGGCTCCAGTATGGCGGGCGCGCCACGCCGCCCTCCATTGAGCCGTTCCCGCAGGTCTCACCCTTTGCCGGCGTCCCGATCCTGGGGACGTTGTTGGAGCAATACCTGTTGACTTATCTCACTTTCTTGCTTCTGGTGCCGCTGGCCTGGTGGCTGCTCTACCGGACCAGCTTCGGGCTGAAAGTGCGGGCGGTGGGCGAGAACCCCGAGGCGGCGGACGCGGCAGGCGTCAACGTCTTCCGCATCCGTACCATCGCGTTAGCCGCGGGCGGTGCGCTGATGGCTGCCGGCGGCGCCTTCCTTTCGCTGGCGCAGCTGGGCGCCTTTACCCACGGCATTGTCTCCGGGCGCGGGTGGGTGGCGATCGCCCTGGTCATCTTCGGCAACTGGGATCCACTCAAAGTGACGCTGGGTTCGCTGATCTTCGGTGGCACCTTCGCACTGCAACTCCGCCTTCAGGCGATGGGCTTGCAGCTGCCAATCCCCTATGAAACCTTCTTAGCGCTGCCCTACCTGGTGACGATTGTAGCCCTCGTGCTGGCTGGACGGAATGCCTCGTATCCGGCGGCGCTGCTCAAGCCGTACCGGCGGGAATAAGAGAAACAAGAATCAGCAAGTCAACTTGAATTATTACGTAAGGGAATTCCCCTTGAACTGGCGTTCACCAGCAGTGAGATGAAAATAGTTCGTAGTGCGCGCTTCAGCGCGGCTAAGACGGCGCTAAAGCGCCTCACTACAAACTCAGAATGTTATTTTCATGAGGAGGAAACATGAGCCAGGAAATAGATGAATTTATGCGAGCGGCGATTGACGAAGCCCGCCAGGGGTTAAGTGAGGGGGGCATCCCCATCGGCTCAGTCTTGGTACGCAACGGCCAGATCGTGGGGCGCGGGCACAACCGCCGGGTCCAGGATGGCGATCCCATCACCCACGCCGAGATTGATTGCCTGCGCAACGCCGGCCGGATCGGTAAATACGGCGATACCGTGCTCTACTCCACGCTGATGCCCTGCTACCTTTGCTCCGGGGCAGTTGTCCAGTTTGGGATTAAAAAGGTCATCGTCGGCGAATCGGCCACTTTCCCCGGCGGGCCGGAATTCATGCGCGCTCACGGGGTGGAGGTGATTGATCTGGACCTGGAGGAGTGCAAGCAGCTGATGCGGGACTTCATTGAGAAGAACCCGCAGCTCTGGTATGAGGACATCGGCGAGCTGGATTGAGCCGGCTCCCCGGCACGCTCTCTAACGCACTTCCCCGCTGCCCCCCGTAGCGGGGAAGTGCTGCGTCTCCCTATGACATTTGTGAGGCAAAACCGGGCATTTTGACAGCCGCCCGCCATACCGGAGTTGGTTGCGCCTAATCCCGCCTGTGTTAAAATCAAAGTAGCCTGAAGCTGAATGGAGGTCTGATGTCAACCCTGGATGAAGCCCAAGCCCTCAACGAACAACTGGTAACCTGGCGGCGCTTTCTGCACCGCCATCCCGAACTGGGGTTTCAGGAGTACCACACCGCCGAGCTGGTTGCCCGCATCCTGCACGACCTGGGCTACACCGTCCAGGAAAAAGTAGCGCATACCGGCGTCGTCGGCCTGCTGGAAAACGGCCCTGGCCCGGTCGTGATGGTCCGCGTGGACATGGACGCGCTCCCCGTTCAAGAGGCTAACGACGTCCCCTACAAATCCGAGGTGGCCGGGGTCATGCACGCCTGCGGCCATGACGCGCATGTGGCCATCGGCCTGGGCGTCGCGCAGCTGATGGCCGAAAGCCGCGCCCGCTGGCACGGCACGCTCAAGCTGGTCTTTCAGCCCGGTGAAGAGGGCATGAACGGCGCCGAGGTAATGGTCAAAGAAGGTGTCTTGACTAATCCCCGCCCGGACGCAGTCCTGGCGCTGCACGTCTGGGCCGACCTGCCCGCCAATGTCGTCGCCGTCACGCCCGGCCCGGTCATGTCGGCGGCCGAACGCTGGCAGGCCGTGATCACCGGCAAGGGAGGCCACGCCGCCCACCCTGAGCAGACCATAGACCCCCTGGTAGCGACGGCCTATATCGTCACGGCGCTGCAATCGGTGGTCGCGCGCAACGTCGGCGCACAGCAGACCGCCGTGGTCACGGTCGGGACGTTTCACAGTGGCGACGCTTTCAACATCATCCCGCACCGGGCCGAGCTATCGGGCACCATTCGTACCTTTGAAGCACCGGTCCGCGAAACCGTGCTGCGGCGCGTGCGCGAAATCGTAGAAGGGACGGCCCAGGCGATGGGCGCTCAAGGCGAGTTGACGATGGAAAGCATTTCTCCGGCCGTGGTCAACGATCCTGCCGTCACCGCAACGGTCCAGGCGGCAGCGCGCGCGGTCCTGGGGGAAGCCGGCCTGCACGTCGGCCTGCGCACGATGGGCAGCGAGGACGCCGCCTTCTTCTTGCGTGAAGTCCCCGGCTGCTATTTCTTCGTCGGGGGGCGGCCCGAGGACCGCGATCCAGCGCCCCACCACAACCCCCACTTTGATATTGATGAGCGGGCCCTGCCGGCCGGCGTTGCCGTGACGGTGGAGGCACTGCGGCGGCTGTTGGCGGCCGCGATGGATTAAGGAGCAGACAAACCCGGTATGACACAACAAGGACCGCTCGTGTGGGTCGACGGCGAAGGCTGGCTGGTGTTGCTGGGCGGTGGCGACTGGCAGCGGGGTGAGACCGACGCAGCCGATGCACGTTTGCTCAGTGTGGTCAACCTGGACCGGCCGATGATCGTGCTGTGCGCCGACGGCTCGCAAATTGAAGCCGACACGCTGTTGGAGCATTACACGCTACTGGGAGGCCCCGGCGGTGAAGCGTTCGTCCTGCCCGACCTGCTCCACCGGAACATCCGGGCGGCCCGTTTCCTCGCGGCGCTGGCCGAAGCAGGGCTGCTCTTCTTGAGCGGTTCTGATCCACGGCCGTTCATCAAAACTTTCCAGGGCACACCGGCGTTAGGCAAGATCGTGGAGGCCTTCACCACCCTGCAAGGGCTGGTGATTGTCGGGGCCGGCGGCGGCGCGGCCGCGTTGGGCGCCTACCTCCTCACCGAAAACGCCTCACCGATCCAGGGATTGGCCTTCCTGCCCAACGTGATTATCGCGCCCTACTTTGAGCGGGCGAATGCCGCCACGACACTGCGCAGCCAGCTGCGCCACTTCCCCGGCCTGCTGGGACTGGGGGTGCCGGCCGGCACGGCGCTGGCCTTAGGGCCGCAGGGCCAGGTGGAGACCTGGGGACCCGGTCAGGTCACCGCCGTCGTCCACCTGCCGGAAAACGAAGCGGGGAATCAATGAAGCGATGGTTTTTCAACCAGAGTCTCTTGGGCCGAGCAACTGCTGAACTGAGACTTTGGACCATTTTCAGGGGGATTCCCCATGACCTGGCGTTCACCAGCTGTGGGATGAAAGTGAGAGCAGTGAGCGGTGAGCAGGAAACAGGAACTTCTACCTGCTGCTCTCGGCTCACTCCTTAACTGGTTTCTATATTTCAGGGGAGGGAGTATGCCAGAACGAGTTCCAACCATTGTGCTACGGATCGGTGGCGAGGCAGGAGAAGGGACGCTCACCACAGGCGACATCGTCACCTACGCCGCAGCGCAGGCCGGGTTTGAGGTCTTCACTTACCGCACCTTCCCGGCCGAGATCCGCGGTGGGCAGGTGCTTTTCCAGTTGCGGATGGGCCTGTGCCGGATTTACGCTGAGGGCGATCAGGCTGACGTGCTGGTCGCCATGAACCAGGCGGCCTGGGATGAAAACCACGCCGACCTCCGACCGCACGCCGCGTTGATCTACGATCCCAAGCTGGTCAAAGTACCGGAAAGCTACGCCGGGCCAACCTACGCCATCCCGGCCGCGGAAATTGCCCAGGGTTTAGAGTGGCTGCGCGGCAAAAACCTGGTGATGGTCGGAGCGCTCTCCTGGCTCCTGCGCCTGGGGTTAGAGCAGGCCGAGCGCGCTATGCAGCGTCACCTGAGCAGCCACCAGGAGGCAATGGCCAAAAACCTGGAAACGCTCCGCCAGGGCTACGCTTACGCCCAGGAGCACTATCCGGAGCCGGTGGACTTTGCCTTGCCGCTCCCGGAAGCGGCGGAAGAGCGGTTGATCCTCAACGGCTGTGATGCCATCGCCCTGGGAGCCCTTTCCGCCGGCTGCCGCTTCTTCGGCGGCTATCCCATCACCCCGGCCACGCCGATCATGGAAACCCTGGCCAAATATCTGCCGGCTTTCGGGGGCACCTTAGTCCAGGCCGAGGACGAGATCGCCTCTATCAACATGGTGATCGGGGCCTCCTTCGCCGGACACCGGGCCATGACTGCTACCTCCGGGCCGGGCTTTTCTTTGATGGTGGAAGCGTTGGGGCTTGCCAGCATGACCGAGGTCCCCATCGTAGTGGTGAACGTCCAACGGGGCGGCCCTTCCACCGGGTTGCCGACCAAGACCGGCCAGGGCGATCTCTACCTGGCGATGTACGGCAGCCACGATGAAGCGCCGCGCATCGTGCTGGCGCCTGACTCGGTCAAAGATAGCTATTACCAGATGCTCAACGCCTTCAGCCTGGCGGAACATTTCCAGCTGCCGGTGATCGTGTTGACCGACCAGACGATGGCGGTGCGGGTGGAGACGATGCCCGCCCCGCGAGAGTTTTGGAACGAGTGCCCGCTGCGCCGGTTGCCCACGCCGGAGGAGCTGGTGGATTACCAGCGTTACACCGACACCCCTTCCGGCGTCTCTCCGATGGCGCTACCGGGCATGGCCGGCGGCATCTACATTGCCGAAAGCCTGGAGCACAACGAGCACGCTCACCCGAATTACACGCCGGAGATGCATGAACGGATGATGACCAAACGCCGGCGCAAGATTGAAACGGCCCGCGCCATGATGGAAAACTGGCGCACGGCGGCGCGCCGCTGGGGCAAAGAAGGCGCGACCTTCGGGGTGATGGGTTGGGGCAGCACCCGTGGCGCGGTCCGGGAGGCCCTGCAATGGCTGGAACAGGAAGGAATCCAGGTAGAGGCGCTCTACCCGCACAGCCTGCTCCCGATGCCCGACAAGGCCATCAGCGCGTTCCTGTACGGCAAGCGCGCCGTGCTGATCCCCGAGCTCAACTACTCCAACCAGTTTGCCCGCATCATGGAACACCGCTACTACCAGCAAATCCGGGATGAACAGATTCACCTGCACCATTTCCCCAAAGCGCAGGGTATCCCCTTTACCGTCAACGAAATCTATCAGGCCATCAAAGTCATGATCGCCGAGGAAGGAGGCCCGGCATGAGCCCCCGCAAACCCAACGATTACCGCAATGAGCTACGACCGATCTGGTGCGCCGGCTGCGGCGATTACGCCGTCCACACCGCTCTGATGCGCGCCTTAGCGGCACAAGACCTGCCGCCCGAAAACGTGGTCATCGCCTCCGGGATCGGCTGCTCCAGCCGCCTGCCCGATCACGTGAACGTCTACGGTTTCCACGGCGTCCATGGCCGGGCGCTGCCCCTGGCGACAGGGATCAAGCTGGCGAATCCGGCGTTGACGGTGCTGGCCGTCGGGGGCGACGGCGACGGGTTCAGCATCGGCGGCGGTCACCTGCCGCACGCCGCCCGGCGCAACATTGACCTCACCTACATCGTGATGGATAACAACATCTACGGCCTGACCAAAGGGCAGCCCTCCCCCACCAGCCCCGAAGGGCTGAAGAAAAAAGCGGCCCCCTACGGCACCATGGAAGCCCCCCTCAACCCGCTCTTGATGATGCTGTCTTACGGCACTTCATTTGTGGCCCGCACCTTCTCCAGCCAGATCACCCAGATGGTGGAGATCTTCCAGGCCGCGTTGCAACATCCCGGCTTTGCCTTCATCCAGGTGCTCAGCCCCTGCGTGACCTATAACAACACCTACGATCACTACAAGCAAATCACGGCCCCCCTGCCCGCCGATCACGATCCCAGCGACTATGCCGCCGCACTGCGCCTGGCCCAGATCACAGAGACGCAATATCTGGGCCTCTTTTACCAGGACCGCACGCGCCCCGGCTACAGCGCGCAGCTGCATGAATTGCAAGCGCTGGCCAGCCCGCTCACGGCTGACCAGGTCATAGATAAGTACCGGGTTTAATCTCACCCCCATTGAATCGCCGACCGCCGCCGACCGTGGGCTCACGCAAGGTCGTGGCGGTCGGCGGTCAACGTTACAGAATCTGAGAATGCCCAAACCGCACCTGGTGGCGACCGATATTGACGGGACGCTGGTCAACGACCAACGCGAGCTCTCCCTGCGCACGGTACGGGCGCTGCAAGCGGTGGCCCGCCAGGGAGTGCCGGTAGTGCTCGTCACAGGGCTCAACCCCTGGGCCGTGCGACCTTACCTGGAGTTGCTCGGCCCGGAGCTGACCGCCATCTGTCTCAACGGGGTCTTCCGGTGGGAAAAGGGCCAGCTCCACGCCGGGCAATTCATCGCGCCCGCGGTGGCCCACGAGGCAGCCAGGATCATGTCAGCGCAGGGCTACGCGCCCCAGGTCTACGGCGCGGACGGCGTCTGCCGCTATTGGCCGGTCTCAGCAACGGCCATGGCCGTTTTCCAGGCGGTGATCGCCCGGCGGCCCTATCAACCTTACCAGGCGGTGACCGGACTGCCGGCCCTTTTTGCCGCACCCCCGGCCCAGGTGGCCGTCTGTGATACGGCCGCGCGGGGGGAGCTGCTCTACCGGCAGCTGGCGGCCCAGCTCGACGGGCGGGCCTACGTGACCTTCTCGCTGGGCCACGAGACCTGGGTAGAGGTCAACCACCCGGAGGCACGGAAGGATACGGCACTGCTGGCCTACGCGCAACAGCTGGGCGTAGCGCCGGAACAGATCCTTTACTTTGGTGACAATTACAACGATCTGGTGGTCTTCCGCGCCGTCGGCTACCCGGTCGCCGTCGCCAACGCGCAGCCGGAGCTCCAGGCGCTGGCCTGGCAGCTCGCCCCCTCCAACAACGAGGAAGGCGTGGCCCGGCTGTTGGAAGAGCTTTTCGTGTTTGGAGAAGATACCGCCCGAAGTTGTCAGGGGAGCACTCCTTGCCTGAGCAGTGACAAATGAGGTATAATCGGCGTAATGTCAAACCGGTCCCGAACATAAGACAACGAACATGCAACCTACCGAATTCGCCCGCGTCGTCAACATAGACGCCGGCCGCGTCATGGTCGTCACCGACCTGCACGGCGACTGGAACGCCTATCGCCATTGCCGTGACCGTTTCTTGACGCTGCAAGCCCACGGTGAGGCGGATATTTTGCTGTTCACCGGCGATCTGATCCACAGCGATGGGCCGGCGGAGGAAGACCAATCGCTGGCCATCGTCATGGATGTGTTGGCACTGCGAGAACAGCTGGGCGACCGCCTGATTTACCTGCTGGGCAACCACGAGCTGCCCCATCTCTACGGCATGTTGATCAGCAAAGGGGAGCGCGTCTACACCCCCCGTTTTGAAGCGGTGATGGGCGACCACCGCCCTCAGATCATGGCGCTGTTTGACAGCCTGCCCTTTTACGCTCGCACGCGGGCCGGTGTCGCCCTTTGTCATACCGGAGCGGCGGCCGAGATAAGCTCCCCCACCATCGCTTTCCGCCTGTTCAACCACTCTCACCGCCGGCTCTGGGAAGAGATCACGGCCCGCGCCCCGGCCGCCGCCCGGCCGGCACTGCGCCTGGCGCTCAGCGAATCGGCCGGCGCCCCTTACGAGATGCTGGTCCGCGATTACCTGGCGGTTTCCGGGCCGGAGGATCCTCGCTACGACGATTTCCTGCTCGGTTCGCTCGTGGCCGATCACCCCAGCTTCCGGCTTCTATGGACCGCCTTCTTTAACCGCAACGAACAATGGTATGGCCGCCAGGAATATCTGGAATGTCTGGATGCCCTGTTGACGCACCTCTCCAGCGGCTACATCCGGCAGCGCACCCTGGTCACCGGGCACATCGTCTGCCAGGACGGCCATGAGGTGGTCGTGGGACGCCAGCTGCGGATCGCCAGCGGCGTCCATGCGCGGCCTTACCGCTCAGCACGCTACCTGTTGTTTGACGCCGGGCAGACGGTCTACCGGGCCGTAGACCTGCTGGCGGACCTGCACTACGTCTTTGAATAGCGATGTCACGGCTCCTGATCTTTGGGCTGATGGCCATCGTCCACGCCGTGGACACCAGTGCCCACGCGGCCCGGCTGGCCGGGGTCCGCACCCGCCGGCTGGCACTGGCCGGTTCGCTCTACAATGTGCTGGCGCTGGTGGGACGGGCAGCCAATGCGCTGGCCGGGCCGCTGATCGGCAGTCTCACCGATCTGGCCGTAGGGCAACACAACACCGGTGCGCTGCGCTGGGATTTTCACGTTCTGCTGTTGGCGGCCGCCGTGGGGACGCTGGTAGCAGGATTGTTCATCCCCACGTTGAGCCGGCTGCTGGCCGTGGGGATCACTTCGTACGAGCAGCGGCGGTCACTGCCGCGCGTCATCATCCGTGGCTTTTCGGTGCGCGGGCTGGGACGGGTACAGCAGAGCCTCACGCAACCCCGCTTGAGCGCGGTGCGCGAATCCCGCCGCAGTCCGTTCTCCTGGCACTTTCTCGTGCTCAGCGTCCTGATTACCGCGCTGTTCACCGTGGCGAACTTCGCAGCGCTCTATGCCAGCGCCCTGGTCCCGGAAGGCGCGCGCACGGCCACCAGCCTGGCCCCGCTGTTCACGGGCGTAGGGGTCATTCTGGCCAGCCTCTTTGTGGAGCCGGTGGCCGCGCTGGTCACCGATGAAGCGCTCCGGGGGGAACGCCCGCTGCCCGACGTGACCTACATCACCATCTGGCAGGTGGGAGCGCGACTGGCCGGGACGCTGCTGGCGCAGCTCTTCTTAGGCCCCATGGGGGAAGCGATGGCGCGGCTCACCCGCTGGCTCCTCTGAAAATAGAAACGAGTTAAGTAGTGAGCAGAGAGCAGCCGGTAGAAGTTCCCGTTTCCTGCTCACCGCTCACTGCTCACATCTTCATCCCCCGCGGATGAACTCCAGTGCATGGGGAATTCCTTTGAAAATAACGCTCTGAGTTTGTAGTCAGGCGCTTGAGCGCCGTCTTAGCCGCGCTGAAGCGCGGCACTACGAACCTAATTTTCATCCCCCCGCTGGCGAACGCCAGTGCATGGGGAATTCCTCTGAAAATAACGCGCTGCGTTTGTAGTCAGGCGCTTGAGCGCCGTCTTAGCCGCGCTGATGATCTTTGAAAAAATAATTCGGTCATATGGGCCACAGGCTTTGCTTTGTAGTAACGCCTGATGGCCTTTAAAAATTAAATGCGGTAACACCGGGCGACTCGTTTTTTTCCGGTGGGGCGCCGGGCGATCAATCGCCCGGCTACCCAAGCCACGCCCGGTAAACCGGGCTGCCGTAGCCCCGTTCACGGGGCGTTGCTGGTTAGCCCGGCGGTTAACCGCCGGGCGCCCAGCGCGAACGTGACCC